>JAEEGL012652824.1_pt1 | contig 51201 bp, 42 predicted proteins | sample 9134231 | NCBI WGS metagenome assembly JAEEGL01 (sample SAMN16246548, study PRJNA631951) | gut metagenome | biome: gut microbiome; feature: rumen; material: fiber-attached | host: Bos | place: Iran: Karaj | collected 2018-10
AACATCTATGCAAAGAAGCTGCCTCAGGATCTGCTTTCCAAAGTCATCGATGTTGTTGTAAGATCCGGCATTCATGTCCATGCCTATACCGACACGGAGATTGTGGGTATGAAGGAGGACGAGGAGCTCATCTACTACATGAAGCGAATCCACATGCCCTTTATCAAAACCGATGATATTGGCGCATATTTAAAGGACGGGTCCTACAAGGTTCAGATCATCCACTTAACGGACAAAAAACGTCTTGAAGCTTTAAGGGAGGAACTCAGAAAGCATTTCGATCCCGAGGTCGAGATCTTCTTTACCAACAACCACTATCTGGAGGTTTTCCCGAAAGGGGTAAGCAAGGGAAAGGCGATCCTCACTCTCACGGATCATCTCGGCTTTGACCGTGCCAACACCTTCGCAGCAGGTGATGCGGAAAACGACATTTCCATGATAAAAGCCGCCGCCACGGGTATTGCCATGGCAAACGGCGATGAAGAAGTAAAAGCCGCCGCAGATGTGGTAACCAAAGAAACCAACGACCGCGACGGCCTTATAGAGATCATAGATAAATATTTTCTTTAATCATTCTCAACCAGCATTCTCGTCCATCTGCAGGGGATAAGGGATATCAAAAGCGCTACCAGATAGCAGATGACATAGGTGATGACACAGTCCATAAAGGAATATGTCTCGATAAATGTCATCCATCCCCTGTGGCTGATGAAATAGTGAAGCAGCGCGGAAATAAGCCTGTGCATACAGAAAACTCCGAGTGCATGCTTCGTAAGGACTCGAATGACTTTCAGTACTATATCGGGTAATTTCTCAAGGGGCGGAGCCGCAAAAAGAAGGATCAGCGCAGCCGCCAGTACTATTCTTTTTACACCCGCAAATCCAAGACCGGTTATATCGGTAAATACCGCATAATATCTTAAAAGAACGATCACTGCGAGAGAAAGGATCATGGTTACGACCCACCATTTTCGCGTCTTTTCCATCGCTCCGTAAAATGCCAGCAGAAATCCCACCGCTGCAAGGGGGAACATCTCCGTAAGTTCACCGACACAGCCTGCGATCTCGGCTCTGAAACCGGAACCGATGACAATACCCATGTACTGCATCGCAAGTGCCGCAGCCATGATCACGATAAAGATCACGTTGTGGAACTTTGAAGCGATAAGGATAACGAGCATAAAGAAAAGGGTTATGGCCAGGCGGTTTACAAAGTACCACATCACCTGGTTAAGATAAGGGCTGTTGCCCGTTGCGATCTGCAGTACAAGATCCTTTATCTTAAGCTCGTAACCGGGATAAAGAGCCTCCTCAAGGACTTTGTAAAAGCCCCAGTAGATGACTGCCCATCCCACTAAGGGAACGATCATCTTAAGTATGGTTTCCCAGATACCGTTTGATTTGTCACTCTTAAGCTGCTTCTCCGAAATGATGAACTCCGCCATCATAAAGACGGGGATCGCCATCCCGCTTAAGAAACTGATCCAGCCGTAAACGCCGGATGTTTTTACATTTATTTCCCACAAGTATCCAACCACCATTTCAAATGACATGATCGCCATAAGAATTGACAGTCCCGGATTGTGGGGCTTTGCACTTTCTTTACCCTTTGCCATTTCCTAATTAAGCCTCTACGATAAGATACCTTCCGTCTCCGATATCGAAAACTTCGGCTTCTTCAAGAAGTTCCTCCTCAGAGTCCTCCTCTATATCGATACCTGCCTCCTCGAAATATTCGACTACACCCTCAATACCATCCACAACGTAAGCCTCGCTGTCCTCAAGGAATTCCCTTGCCTCTTCCATCGTGCTTGCTACTTCTTCCGGAAACAACTGTAACTGATTGTCCAGAAAGCAGCTGACAACTTTGTCATCAAACATACTACACCCTCCAAATCCAGTTCCTTGTTTTTAGTTCCTTATAAAGCTTTGCGACGGGAAGACCAACCACGTTTGAGTAGTCTCCGTCGATCTTTGTGATGTATTTTGCAAACTTACCCTGTATTGCGTAAGCTCCTGCCTTGTCCATGGGCTCACCGGTCAAAACATAATCCTCGATCTCAGCTTCTGACAGTTCCGAAACAAAAACCTTTGTTTCCTCCTCAAAGGAAAATGAACTTATGTCAACCGAATCATCATTCTTCTTAACAAGCTTCATGACGCTGACACCTGTAATTACTTCATGTGACCTGCCCGAAAGTTTCCGGATCATTGCCTTGGCTTCATCTGGGCTTCCCGGCTTTCCGAGATGCTCGTTCCCCAGAAAAACAAGGGTATCCGCCGCGATGAGATAAGTTTCTTCATCGATCTCCGACATCACCTTTTTACACACATCTTCGGCCTTCATCATCGAAAGCTCCCTTACTATATCACAGGGTTGTGTCTTTTCGGTGACTTCCTCGCAGTCACTTACGATTATATCATATTTAAGTCCCATATTGGAAAGAAGCTCCTTCCGTCTTGGAGAACCCGAAGCAAGAATTATGCGCATATTACCTGATACCGGTGCCCACAAGATAATCTATGAACTGTCTTGCCGCGCGGCCCGATCTTCCTCCGTGCTTTATTTCCCACTGGTTTGCCAAAAGAAGAAGCCTGTCCTTATCCATGTCGACTCCCGCCCTTTCGGCAAGTTCCAGTACAATGTTGTTATATTCCTTCTTATCCGGATTTCCGAAGTAGATGGTGACACCGAAGCGGTTGTATAAAGAAAGCTTCTCCTGCATGGTATCTCCAAAATGTACCTCGTCCTCCTTGCGGTTCTCGCCTCTCTCGGAAAACTTCTCGTTTACCAGATGACGACGGTTTGAGGTTGCGTAGATAAGCACGTTTCCGGGACTCTTTTCAAGTCCGCCCTCGATCACTGCCTTTAAATACTTGTATTCGGTTTCGAAGGTCTCGAAACTGAGATCGTCCATATAAAGAATGAACTTGTAATTACGGTTCTTTATCTGAGCGATGACATCGTTTAAGTCCTTGAACTGATGCTTGTAAACCTCGATAACACGAAGACCGTCCTCGTAATATTTGTTCGCAATGGCCTTGATGCTTGAACTCTTTCCCGTTCCCGCGTCACCGAATAACAGACAGTTATTTGCGACACGGCCGGCCACAAAGGCTTCCGTATTGTCCGTAAGCTGCTTCTTTGCATCCTCATAGCCCACAAGATCATCGAGGTTCACATGAGCGATGTTTGTAATGGGGATTATCTCCGCACCATCATCCGTGTGCTCAATTCTGAATGCTTTATGTAAACCAAATCGTCCCACACCGTAATCCTTGTAGAACTCGGTCAGAGTCTGCTTCATTTCCTCGGGAGAAGAATTCTCGTTGAATCTCTCCGCAAGCTCCACGATACGTTTGCAGATCCTGGTGTTATAAACCTTACTCTCCCGCTTTGAAGCCTTGTAATCAAGGGCAAGGGAGAAATCGTTTATCTCAAGGGTCTCAACCATATCCGTAAAGTCATAGTCGTAAAGTTCCTTAAGGATCACCATGTCATGTAAGACCGCATCGTTAATGGAGCCTTCCACCTCGCCCACGATCTCGCAGGCCATGGAGTAGGAATTCTCGTTGTTGACCAGGAGATTGGATAAATAGCAATGCCAGAGGTTACCGTAAAAGCCGTACTTTCCGGCAAGCTCAAGCAGTTCATGGAAACACTTATAAAAAAGCGACTGAAGCTTATCCGAGCCTTCCGACATGTAATTCTCCATCAGATAGACCATGTCGTTTAAAAGCTCGCCGTCTTCAAAATCCCTGTAAACAATGAGTTCCTGTTCGCGCATTTTATTCTCCCGTTCTTTTGGTCTTTACGATTTTATAACAATACAAAGTTGATAGCAAGGCGCGTATTGATTATAATTGATTTATTAAGAAAACATTCAGAAACTGTGAGGCGCTTATGTCAAATAAATTAAAAGGCTTAATCGTCACCCTGGTCCTGCTTCTGCTCTTTGGCGGCGCAGTTACGGCCTCGGTCATCAAAACAAACAGCTCAAAAGTTCCCGACGGAATCATCGGAAATACCCCGGGTAACCTAAACAACAAGGGGCTCTTCTGTGAATATGAAGGAGTTGTTTATTTTGCCAATCCCTACGACATGAATTTCCTCTATTCCATGACACCTCAGGGTACGGATATCAAACGTCTCTGTGACACAAGTGTCGAGTATATCAATGCCGGCGGCAAGTACGTTTTCTTCTACGGAAAGCCCAATCAGACGACCACCGGTCTCGGAAGCGTTGTTTCAAAGCCCGGCATGTACCGTGCAGACAAGAAGAATGGTGAGCACTTAAAGGCCCTTACCAAGGACGTTTCCCGAAGCATGGTCCTTGTGGGAAACAAAATGTACTACCAGCATTATACCGAGAAGACGGGCACCACTTTTGCGGTGATGGATATGACCAAGCTTGAATCCACCGAGCTTCTGGATCATATGATAAATCCCGCCTGCTACTATCAGGGCGGAATCTTCTATAACGGTATGTATAAGGATCATTACCTCTATCGTTACGATATAGCCACCGGCACTGAATCCGTGATCTGGCAGGGCAATATCTGGAATCCCATCTACGACGGAAGCTACGTCTACTACATGGACGTATTAAACGACTACAGGCTCTGCCGCTACTCCATCACCAACAACACGATCGAGATCTTAACCGAGGATCGCATCGATTTCTTCAACCTCTACGGCGACATCATCTACTATCAGGTGAGCTCGCAAAAAGAACCCGCCCTTAAGAGAATGAGGGCCGACGGTTCGGAGAAGGTGACCGTGGCAAACGGTGTATTTACCGGCATCAATGTCACCTCAACCTACACCTATTTCACAGAATTCGGAAACGATGTTCCCCTCTACCGCACTCCCACCTACGGCGCTCCCGATGTAACGGAATTCACCGCCGCAAGGGATGCGGCCTTAAATGCCTACAAACCGAAGAAAAAATGATCAGCCTTCACGGGCTTTCAGATCTTTAAGCATCTCCCCTGCAGTTTTCCCGTTTACGGGATGACGTTTGCAGGGGTCTGTTTTTTCAAGGGGTTCAAGTACAAAGGCGCGGTTACACATGTCTGCGTGGGGAATGGTAAGTTCCTCCGTCTCCATAAAGATATCGTCATAATATATGATATCAAGGTCAAGGGTTCTGGGTCCCCACTTTATCGTGCGTTCACGATCCTGTCCCGCTTCCACTTTGTGAAGTCTTTCAAGCAGTTCTTCCGGAGACATAAGGGTACGTGCTTTCCACATACCGTTTAAGAAATCCGGCTGATCCGTGTAACCGTAAGGCTTTGTGGTTATAAGGTCGGAGCCTTTGATAAAGTCTATGTCTTCTGCAGAGAAAAGGTCCATCTTTCCTGCCTCGATTATCTCTCTCGAATCTCCGATGTTTGAGCCCACGGCGATAAAGACCTCATGCCACCTTCTGGTAATGGTGACATTGACGTCGGAAAAAGGATGCTCGAGTGGAGCCGAAGGCTTGTGGACGGTAACCGTGATCTCTTCTGCCTGTCTGAATTTAAGAAGAAGCTTCTCCGCAAGATCCTCTGCAACGCATTCTATCAGGTTCTTCGGATCCTTATCGAATATTTTACAGATATAGTCCGCTGCATCCGCATAGTTAAGAGTCAGGGAAAGATTGTCATTCTTTCCGGCCTTTCTTGTGTCGACCTTAAATGTTATGTCAACCCAGAATTCCTGGCCTTTTTCTTTTTCCTGAGGTAAAACACCGTGATGACCGTAAAGCCTGAGTCCTGTGAGCTTAATTTCGTCCATATACTGCCTCCAGCATGTCAATAACGCGTTTGTTTGCCTTTATGTCGTGAACCCTTACGAAAGATGCGCGCTTTTCAACTGCAAGAGCCGTGAGCGCCAATGTTCCCTCAAGACGGTCGTCGGAAGGAAGGTTAAGGGTGTTTCCGATAACGGATTTGCGGCTTACGCCCAGTAACCAGGGAAGGCCTAATGAATTAAGCATCTCCATGTTGTTAAGGACTTCCAGATTCTCTTTCGTGGTCTTTGCAAAACCTATTCCCGGATCCATTATTATCTTATTTTCGGATATGCCTGCATCCAACGCAAGCTTGATGCACATTGCAAGGTCGGAACAAAGATCGTCCATGAGGTTGTCGTATTTATCCTCGAGACGGTTGTGCATAAGACAGCAGGCAACCCCGCCGCGGGCGATAACGCCTGCCATGCCCGGATCCTTCTTAAGTCCCCAGATATCATTGATAAGGTCCGCTCCCGCCTTTACGGAAGCCTCCGCAACAACGGCTTTCTGAGTGTCTACTGAAATTGGAATGTCAAAACGTGCTTTCACGGCTTCAACTAAGGGAATCACCCTTGCGATCTCCTCGTCGGCTGAGACAGGTTCGTAGCCGGGCCTGGTGGACTCGCCGCCTATGTCAAGGATGTGCATGCCCTCGCTTATCATCTCTTCCACATGCTTAAGGGCCGCATCCTTTTCAAGAAATTTCCCTCCGTCAGAAAAGGAATCCTTTGTCACATTAAGGATTCCCATTATATACGTATGATTCTTTGTATCAAATTCTTTATTACCTATCAGCATTTCCCCTCATTAAGGCGCAACCGGTGCGCCCGCCGCGATAAACGGCTTTCCTCCCGTTATTTTCCAAGTACCTTAAAGAACTTATTCTGAAGTCTGTCGTTTTCTGCAAATGCTCCCCTTGTCGCAACGGTCTGGGTGATGCTGCCGGGCTTCTTGATTCCGCGCATGGACATGCACATATGCTCAGCCTCAACAACAACCATAACTCCCTTGGGAGCGATATGCTCGTTTATGGCATCTGCGATCTGGGAAGTCATCTTCTCCTGGATCTGAAGCCTTCTTGCATAAACCTCAACGATACGTGCAAGCTTGCTTATGCCAACAACCTCGCCGTTTGGAATGTATGCGATATGAACTTTGCCGTAAAAAGGAAGCATATGATGCTCGCACATGGAATAGAAGGTGATGTCCTTCTCGATCACCATCTCACTGTTCTCAACGGTGAAGCGCTTGCTTAAGATTTCCTTTGGATCCATCTCATAGCCTGCGAAAAGTTCGTTGTACATCCTGGCGATGCGGTCGGGAGTTTCAAGTAAGCCTTCCCTTGAGCCCTCCTCACCCATTCCTTCGATCAAAAGCTTAATTCCTTCCTTTATCTTCTCTTCATTTATCATCTTTACCGTGTCTGTCCTTCTTTATTTCATTCTTATGCTCCACGATCTCCTTAACCCTTGATAAATGGGAAAGAGAACCGAAGCTTATTATCACAGTATCATTATCGGCCAACATCAAAGAAAGTTCCACCGCTTCATCGATGCTGTCCGCCGCCGTAACATTGGGATTGACCTCGCTTACGGCCTTAGCCAGTTCATAGCCCGGAAGTCCCCTCCGCCTGTTGGGGCTCGTGCAGGTGATGACCTGCCATGCGGCACTGACTGTATTATTGATTACTTTACCATATTCTTTGTCCTTTAGCACACAAATTATGTAGATAATTTTCTTATCTTTAAAGTATAAGGACACATTATCCCGAAAAACAAGGGACGCAGGCTCATTGTGGGCTCCGTCGATGACAAATACGGGCTTCTTTGAGATAACTTCGAATCTCCCCGGCATTGTGGTTGACATAAGTCCTTTCGCATATGCTGATGCCTTTATCTTAAAGCCCCTCTCCTCCAGTGCCTTCACAGCTTCAATGGCATTGATGGCGTTTTGAGGCTGATTGGTTCCAAGAAGGGTGATCTTAAGGCCCTTGAGCTCTTTATAATCAAAAGCGGTTCCAGAAAGACTGAACCTTGACTTTGTTATCATAGCGGGATCTGCAATGGTTACCTTTGAGCCCAGCCCGTCTGCAAGTTTACATAATGTTTCTTTAACAACGGTATCGTTATCTCCGCTCACAACCACTGAAGATCCGGGCTTTATGATGCCGCCCTTTGTGGCAGCGATCTTTTCAAGGGTATCCCCCAGATACTGCATGTGGTCCATTCCTATGGAAGTAAATACAGCAACCTCCGTATTCTTTACCACATTTGTGGCATCAAGCTCTCCGCCCATTCCGCATTCCAGGACAACGAAGTCGCATTCTTTTTCTTTAAAATACAAAAACGCCAGAGCCGTTTCCAGCTCAAAGCGTGTGAATTTAAGACCTGTTTCGGCTATAGTCCCGATCAGGTTTACATAATTTTCTTTTGATATATTGCGTCCGTTGACGCTGATGATCTCCCGCTCCTCAAAAACCGCCGGGGAAGAATAAACTCCCACTCTGTAACCGGAAGCACGAAGGATGCCTGCTATGAAGGCAGAAGTTGAGCCCTTGCCGTTCGTTCCGGCAACATGAATAAACCTGAGGGCGGATTCGGGATTTCCCAATGCATCGCAAAGATCTGTTATGGAACCCAGCCCCGGTTTGATGCCTCTGTTATTCAGTTGCTCCAGATACTCCCTTGTTTCTTCGTAATTCATAGACTCTGTTACTTCCCCTGCCTGCCTCGTAGGCTTCCTTTGAGCGCTTCATGCTGCGAACCGTCATGAAATATGCAACAACAAAGAACACCGCGGTTATGAACCATGTAAGGGGATCTCCGAGACAAACACCTTCGAAACTCATTCTCGCAACGGCGATCTTGGCGATGATGGCCCTGCTTGCCAGTTCAACGATACCGCCCGTCATGGCCGAGAAGGAAAATCCGCAGCCCTGCATGGCGTTTCTCTGTATGAAGATCATTCCCAGGGGAATGAAGCATACCCCCGCTCTGTAATAATAAACCTTTGCATATTCAAGTACCTGTGCAAAATCCGCCGACGAATCCACGAAAAGCTTTAAAAGCATCGGAAACAGCGGAACGGACAAGAGGAACACGGAAACGGAATAAACCGCCGAAAGAACATTTGCGCTCCTTACACCCTTTCTGATCCTGTCGATATCGTTGATACCGCGGTTCTGCGCACAGTATGTTGACATTGTAACCCCAAGGGCACTGTATGGCAATGTGATAAACTGACAAACCTTGTTGGCTGCGGTATAGGATCCCATGACGGTTGAACCAAAAAGGTTAAGTGCCGCCTGGATCATTATTGTGCCTATTGCGGTTATGGAATACTGAAGTGCCATGGGTACACCGATCTTAAGCTGATTTCCCGCAATCTGACGGTCCATGTGCATGTGACGCCTTTCGGGAACGATGACCTTCACCTTCTTAAAGATATAAATAAGGCAAAGTGCCCCGGAAACTCCCTGGCTTGCGATGGTGGCAATGGCTGCTCCCCTGACACCCATCTTAAATACTATTATAAGAAGAAGGTCAAGTCCCACATTGAGGGTTGCAGAAATGATCAGGAAATAAAGGGGTGTCCTTGAATCACCCACTGCCCGCAGAAGTCCCGCACATACATTGTAGAGCATGGTGAAAAACAAACCGCCCGTGATAATGATGATGTAGTCATAGGACATCTGAAATACGTTTTCGGGGGTATTCATCACCGTAAGAAGCCATCTCATGGAAAGAACGCTGATAAGGGTGATGATGACGGTAAGGCCCACTGTAAGGGCAATGGAATTAAAGGTGGCTACCTTGACACCTTCCCTGTCCCCCGCACCGAACTTCTGGGAAATGACTACCGCAAAGCCTGCGGAAAGACCCATGGCAAAACCGATGATGAGAAAAGTGATGGTTCCGGTAGCACCAACAGCTGCCAGTGCGTCAAGGCCGACAAACTTGCCGACTATGATGGTATCCACCATATTGTAAAGCTGCTGAAAGAGATTTCCCGCTACAACGGGAAGTATAAATTTAAGTATAAGCTTGAAGGGACTGCCCTTCGTCATGTCAAGTTCCATAAAAACTCCATATCAAATTTGTGCAAAAGTCATAAAAGTTATCATAGTAAGATTAATATCTTTTTTCATCGGCACTTTCTATCAAAAAACTACTAAATAATGTTATTTTTCGATTGAATTCATACAATCCGTATGGTAACATACCATAAAGAAATTCCGTAAGGATCACGTATAAGGAGGGTTATAATGGACGCTATCAAGTGTATCAAAGAAAGACGCAGCATTCGTCAGTTCACCGCAGAACCCGTATCTCACGAGGTTTTATCAGAAATCGTTGAGATCGCCCGTTTCGCTCCCAGCTGGAAAAATACAAACATTTCCAGATACGTGGCAGCGGAAGGTTCAGTTAAGGATCTTATCTGTGACAAGGCATTCGATCTTTACCCCGGAAATGCCGAGATGGTGCGCAAGGCACCGATGCTTGTTGTTCAGACATATGTAAAGAACCGTTCCGGTTTTGAGAGAGACGGTTCCTTCTCCACCAAGAAGGAAGACCGCTGGCAGAATTACGATGCGGGTATCGCAGCCGAAGCTTTCTGTCTCGCAGCATTTGAAAAAGGTCTCGGAACCGTTATTCTCGGAATATTTGATGAGGATGAGGTGGCTAAGGCCATCGGACTTTCAGAAGATCGTGGCGTTGCCGCTTTGATAGTTATCGGACATCCCGCTATTGACAATCCCGAAGCTCCCAAAAGAAAGGATGTTTCGGAATTACTTACATTTCTTAGTTAATTCAAAGGAGAAGGTTATCCCTTCTCCTTTTTTATAGCATGAATAAATATACGGAGGTTTTTATGAGACATTTGATGAGTCCTTTGGACATGTCGGTTTCAGAGCTTGAAAGACTCTTTAATCTGGCAAACGACATCGAAAAGAACATGCAAGATTATTCGGAGGTATGTAAGGGCAAGAAGTTAGCCACCTGCTTTTACGAGCCCTCAACAAGGACAAGGCTTTCCTTTGAAGCTGCCATGTTAAATCTTGGAGGAAGCGTTATCGGATTTTCCGAGGCAAGCTCCTCAAGTGCAGCCAAAGGTGAAAGCGTATCCGATACAATAAGGGTAATCTCCTGCTACGCAGATATCTGCGCAATGAGACATCCCAAGGAAGGTGCTCCCATGGTAGCCGCAAGCAGGTCCCTCATTCCCGTTATCAACGCAGGGGACGGCGGACATCAGCACCCCACCCAGACATTAACGGATCTTCTTACCATAAGAAGTCTTAACGGAACCCTTAACAACTTCACCATCGGTCTTTGCGGCGATCTTAAGTTCGGCCGTACCGTTCACTCCCTTATAAGGGCCCTCTTAAGATATACCGGTATAAAGTTCATCTTCATATCCCCCGAGGAGTTAAAGGTTCCCGATTACATCACACAGGAGCTCGACGACCGAAACATCGAATATAAGGAAGTGATCAAGCTCGACGATGTTATGCCCGACCTTGACATCCTTTACATGACAAGAGTTCAGAAGGAAAGATTCTTCAACGAAGAGGATTACATCCGACTCAAAGATTTCTACATTCTGACCAAGGAAAAGATGGAACTGGCAAAAGAAAACATGCTTGTTCTTCATCCCCTTCCCAGAGTAAACGAGATATCCGTCGAAGTGGACGACGATAAAAGGGCCGCATACTTCAGACAGGCTCAGTACGGCGTATATGTGCGCATGGCGCTGATAATGACACTTTTGGGACTTGCTCCCGATGTTCTTGATAAGGAGGCTTAAAGATGTTAAACGTTGGACAGATAGAAGAAGGTTTTGTTTTTGACCATATCAAAGCGGGAACAAGCCTTGACATATACTACAAGCTCGGGCTTGACAAAAAGGACTGCACAGTGGCTCTCATAATGAACGCCAAGTCCGAAAAGATGGGAAAGAAGGACATCTTAAAGGTGGAGATCGATATCAATTCCCTTAACCTTGACGTTTTGGGCTTCATTGACCATAATATAACGGTAAACGTGGTTCATAACGGCGACATCATTGAGAAGAAGCCCCTGGAGCTTCCCAAACAGATCGTGAACGTGATAAAGTGCAAGAATCCCCGATGCATCACATCAATCGAGCAGGAGCTTCCCCACATCTTCGTTCTCACCGATCCCGACCGGGAGATCTATCGTTGCAAATATTGTGAGGAAAAGGCGGATCACCGCTTTTAAGTGATATTGAAGAATTACAAAGAAAAAAGAAAACATTTTCACAATCAGATAATACGGGATATGCGAAGGCTGGGCAAAGAGGTTTACAACTCTCCCCGCTTTCAATCATCCAAACAGTTCATCCAGCACGGAGAGATTTCTGTAAAGAAGCATTGCGAGAAGGTAGCCTATTCAAGCCTCTGGCTTGCCAGAAAGCTTAAGATCAAAGTTAAAGAAGACGAAATGATCCGGGGTGCTCTCCTTCACGACTACTTCCTCTACGACTGGCATGACGACGAGCACGGCCACTTCTGGCGGCTTCACGGCCTTAAGCATCCATTCATCGCGCTTAGAAACGCGGAAGAAGAATATGACTTAACGGACCGCGAACGGGACATCATCAAGAAGCACATGTTCCCCTTAACCGTTATTCCGCCCATGTGCCGCGAAAGCTGGATCGTAACCCTTGCGGATAAATACATCTCCGCCGGGGAATCCATTCACTTTATCAAAACAAGAAAACGCTATAACGAACTTAAAAAGTAAAACAGCCGGCGGATCGCTCCGCCGGCATTTTTGTTACTTGAACGTTATTGTAATCTTCTTATTTTCGGTATGGTTTTTTCCGTCCAGATCTTTTTTAGTGAAAGATATCCATCCGCTTAAAGACTTTACTCCTTTCGGAAGCGGTTCTGTAGTTCTGGATAATACGATTGTCAGGCCGCCATCAAACTTAGTACCGAAATCTACATATTTTAGCAGATCATTTGACTGGCCTTTAATTACATCACCGTAAAGGTGAGCCTGTGTTATCTCACCATTTTTGCAGCTTATAGAAACCTCCGCTTCTTTCTTGAGTGAGACCTTTGAATTAAAAGTAATCGTCGGCATCGGCACGGAAGGTTCATCCTTGACGTTAATGGTGATCTTGGCCGGTTTCGTCAAGGCAACGGCTGTAGTTGAACCCAACTCCGATTTCACCTCAGCCACACAGACATACAATGTGATCTTTCCGGTACCATTAACTTTATGCGTAAAATCATCAAGCTTTATTCCGGAATGGCTTACCGAAACTGCCTTTGTGGAATCATTCGCATCCTGTTTAAAGGTTTTCGTTCCTCCGGTTGTCAGACCATCCCACAGATAACAATTATCATAATAAGCATGATCATCGGTTATGGACATAAATTCTTCCGCCTGAGTATACAAAAGAGTGTACTTTGAATTGTAATCAATATTTTTCAGCTTATAGTCTATTGTGATTGGCGATGCTTTAGCACCTTTATATACTGTATACTCACTCTTGGTCGGTGTGATCGTCCTTTCTAAGTAGCCGACCTTGATCTTATAGGTATTACTAACCTTTTTCTTGTTGATAACATGTTCAATGGTTATTTCAACATCAGGTTTGGTCGGAAGTAAAAGCATAACCTTTGTATTGGTATCAAAATGTACACCTGTCCGGCCGTAATACTTATCCGTATTAATGATCTTTGCATTCTTTGCCGTTATCTTTGTTGTACTGTCGCAAAGCGCGCTCCATGACCCTGCTATTTCTTCCTCCGCATAAAGTTCTGAACGAACTTTAAGATAAAGTCCATTTGCCGTTCCGGTATTATTTTCAAGCTTTATTTCTTCTGCTTTAAATTCTTGCTCACTCATATCGAAGCATGAAGATATCGTATCATCATACGCATCATCCGGATCCTCCCGACCCGGAGCAGCTTTAACGACAAATTTTCTTGAAAGGATCGTCTTTTTGCCGTCCAAAGATTTGACGGTCACGGTATAAGTTCCGGCCTTGGTGACCGAAACATCTCTGGTTTTGCGATCGATACTTAAACCGTTCTTGGGAGAAACGGATACTGAATAATCCTGGAAATCAATAAATAAGCCATTTTTATCAAGGATTTTAAATCTTTTGCCATCTAATTTGTTTGAATACTTACCTTCCGGCTTCCTCTCACTGCTTCCCTTCACATCACCGATCCAGAGTTCCGCAGGTTTGGGACACTTCTCCTTTATGATGATCGGACCGAATCTCTCCCAATCGGATTTATCTCCGCGGTCGTTGGCCCTTACAATAACCCAGAATTGATTAAGTTCATCCGTATCCTGAACTTCATAATCCTTATTAACGGTAACTTTTCCGTCTTTAACGGATACCGCTTTCAATAAAGCCTCATTATCTGCTTCGATCTCCCATGACAATTTCGTCTTACCCAGCTTATATGACTTATCGCCGATCGTAGCGATGGGCTTTGCGGTAAGCTTAATACTTACAGCCTTTCCTCTTTGTTTGTACAGTTTATATTGATGATCGAAGTCAATGTACTGTCCTTTGTAAGCAGCCACCTCAATCTTAATATCGTTGATCGCAGGTAAAACGGTAACGGTTGCCGTTGCCGGAGCGGAAAGAGCACCGTCGGGCGTAGGAGGATAAACTTTCAAAGTATACTTTCCGGGATAAACATTATCCGATTTAGCCTCAAGATATACGGACTGTCCATCATCAGATAAATACATCTCTTCTTCTCCGTTTACGTAGTAGGTAGCCGCGCAAACGACACCGTCGGAATTCACAAGTTCCACTTCCGCAATCTCTCTGTATGTTGAATCCTTTGTAAAAACTGCTTTCGCAAGAAGGCATTTAACACCGCGTGTAGCGGTTATCTTCTTCTTATCAAGCGAAAGTTTGCATTCGAAAGAAGGATTCTTTGTTGAAATGCCCGTAAATTCTTTAGTAGAACCTGCTATATCTTTATCATTGTGATACGGATCAACAACGAGATATGAAGAAACCTTGATGTCATACTTCTGAGCATGGCCTGCCCCCGGCAAGGCATCTGACAGTTTAATCCTTATTTTGTCTCCGTCATATACCGGCTTATCGGACTTTTTAACCTGCTCCATCGGTGAAACAGGCGTTCCAACCGCATTTGCTTCCCAACGATAAACCACACCCTTTATACCCTTAAGTGACTTTGGAGAAGATATAACTGCGTCAATATACGTATCCGTTGTATCAACTACCTTAAAGGTCGGAGTACCGAAATTCGGAAGTTTGGGAGTTATAGTATAATTCCATACATCCCCTTTGGGAATTCCGTCAGAAAACATTAATTTGATCTGGGCCTCCGGCAGATAACAATATTTGCCCGCTATCTGGTATGTCCTTACCGTAAGTTTTTTGGTCTTTGTGTCGATCGTACAATACTCGGATCCGCTTACTATCGCAAGTACGCTTAAATCCGCATTCTTGTTTGTAACGATATCAAATACCTTCTCGGTACCGTAAGTCTGCTCGATCTTATTATCCTTGACACCCTTCAATTCAAACTTTGTGATCTGCTGGGCAACATTGAAGGTTAGTTCACGCGTTCCGAAATCATCACCTTTAATGGTAACTTTAATGGAATTGGTAAAGCCCTGAGCTTTTGTATAATCTATTAATATATATCCGTCATCACCTTTGGTAACGAAACCGGGAACATTCTTTTTCCCGCACTTTGCGGACACGCTCTTGATCGGAAGAGGAACCGGTTCAGCCGCATCCCTTTCAGCAATACAAAGGACTGCCTCTTTTTCATAAAAACTTGCATTGACCTTTGCTTTGTTGTTAAGAGTCTCTACTGAATCGTCAGATCTTTTCAGCAGGGGCACGATCTCGCCCTTGGTTTCAACAATGATCTCACCGTCTTCCCAAATGTCCAGATCGATCCTGCCCTTCTTATCCGGCTTTACTTCCTTTTCGGATCCGGCAGTCTTATATGTATATTTTGTTATATTGAAACCTGTATATGTTTTGGCTGTGAAGAATACTCTCTTACCGATCGGAACAGTGAAGATCGTATCACCTGTTTCGGTGTCCACAGCACCCGTTATGGCTATTCCGTTTCCATCCGTAAGAACAAGCTCCTTAGCAGCCCTTGTATTTATCTTAACGTCCAGTTTCAGGTCCGGAGCATTCTCATAACTTACCGTTATTCTCTTATACGCATACTTTTGGGCAGGGAGATCTTTATAAATGAATGCTCTCTCGTCGTGATCGTCATCAAGCCATTTGATCTCGTCAGGTTCCAGTGTTTCAAGGACATCGCCCTCACTATTCAAGCGATGAAGTTTCGGGATGAGCCTGTAATTCGTGGAGATCATTGTAATAGTAAAAGTAGTGGCACCTTTTTCCAATGTACGTTGGACGGCTACCCCACTGTTAACCCAAGGTTCATCATCATCAATAGCTATCAGAATGTCCGGGTAAGTCGTAGTGTATTGCCATTCTACATATGCATCCACATCTTCAATGGGCTTGATCTCAAGGGTAGCCTCAATATAGATAGTTCCCTCATAATCAACATCTATTGCATAATAAGGCTTACTCTTTGAAAGAGTTCCCTCTGTTTTTGCCGTCTCGTCTACATAATATGAATTTTGGATAGGATACTCGAGTTTTGTTCCTTCTTTATCCTCATCACCTTTGTAATACTTGAGTTCCTTAAGTTCATATACATTACTGTTGTAATCTAAAAAGAAAAAGAACTGTGTTGATAAATCTGCTTTGTCGTATAACGAAGGACTTATTACCAGATTTGCACCAACAGTATTGGTATATTTTTCTTCTGTCTGAAGCAGTTGTGTCCCGGCTTCTATTACCGCAGGAGTGTATCTTACGAAATCAACATCATCTATGTTTGAGCTGACAACAAAATTGCTGAATCTTGCAGCTAAAGATAACTGAATGTGGATTTCCTCCCCACTTTGAATTGCTTCAGTTACGGCTTCTTTAGAGATAACAGCTTTATATGTATAATCTGATTTATCACTTTCCACAATTTCAAGCTGCGTAGCCGTGAACAGCTTTTCAAGGCTGATTTCACCTAAATAATAGGACACAACACACTTATTCAATTCCATATCCAATGCTTTGATCTTCTTATAGATCACGATCTCTTCACCGGTGGTATAATTATCATCTGTGATTCCTGTAATCAAATAAGATCCTTTTTCACCCGTCGGAACGTTTTCTGAAAAATTAACCTTTACCGGAGCGGAATTTTCCAAATAATCTTCCGCTTCATCCGGTACATCTTCAGTAAGCTCCTCTCCGGATCCTTCCGAATCTGTATCATTGTCACTGACGGATTCCTCCACATAAACATCGTCAGTGCTTACATCATCACATGAACTTACATCCTCATATGTGATGACATCTTCACATGCGCTGACATCCGCCGCCGGACTTGTAAGTCCCGTTGCAAATACATCAGCGGGTAAAGAGGTTACGATCATCATGACAGACAATATTGCAGCCATGAAACGATTCAAACTCTTTTTCATTAAAAACTCCTCCCTCAAAAACAAAAATATGCTGCGGAAGTGTAAACTTCGCGCAACATATTTATTATACATCAATATGGTATTGTTAGCAATTAAGCCATCTCATCAATAGCCTTTGCAAACTGGTCGGCACAGGAGGTGCCTCTCATGCCGCAGAGGTTGCCTCTTAAGATATCGGCGATCTCGTGAGCGTTGCGTCCGTCCACCAGCCTTCCGATGGCCTTTAAGTTACCGTTGCAGCCGCCGGTAAATACTACATTGTGAAGAGTGTTGTCATCCTCCACATCAAAATCGATTTTCATTGAACAAACACCCTTGGGGCTAAAAGTTACGTGCTTCATTTTGTTACTCCTTTTTATTCTTCATCATCTTTTTTATCTGATTTTGTTACAGCGGCCTTGATAAATTCAAAGGAATCCTTGAAGGTCTTTGAAGAAAGTGTGGGATTGCCTTTAAACATTCCGCGCATCCTGAACTCTTTGACAAATGCCTGGAAGCCCTTGTTGTCTTTACCGGCAGAGAATCTGCCCTTTAATTCGAAGAACTCCTCCTTCATGCTTTCGGCAAAGCTCTGAGGCTTCTCTTCGATTGCTTTCTTTATGCTTAAGAACTTGCTTTCAATGCTGTCGGTAAGGCTGTTTATCCTGTTGTCGAAACCGTCGGAAGCCTTGTCCATCTTTTCTTCCAGACCGCTTGCCCAGTTATCCAGGGCCTCACCCATCTTTGCTTTACGCTCGTCAAGGCTCTCACCGGCGTAGGCGATCATCACGTCAAGACGCCTGGCCATAAGCCTGAGTTCGTCCTTAGCCTTCTCGAGTCTGATGAGCAGGCTTCTGAGATCGAAGGCTGCCTTAATGGATAATGCCAGATCTATGGCAAAAATAAAGACTTCCACAAATACGATTATGTTAAACAATCGTTCAGGCACGAAGGATGCAACGTATTCCACACCGTTTTGAATGAAATAACACATGCACAAAGATCCGAAGCCCCAGAAAAGACTGGTAAACAGGCTGATATATCCGTTTAAGTTAAATTTCTTGTCCGAATAGTCCCAGTAACGGATCTTAAATATTGCCTCCATTGCCCATCCCGTGAAATATTCAAGGACGCTGCAGCCTATGGTTCCTGCTATAAAAACAAGAACCGGCCACTGCCTGAAGGGCGTCGTACAAAAATACATTGTCATTGCACCGCAGCCATATATGGGGATCACAGGCCCCTTTAAAAACCCGCGATTTGTCAGCTTCTTTTCGGAAACCGACACATATGTGGATTCGATTATCCAGCCGAGAAAACAATAAAAAATAAAGTAAAAAAACAGCTGGCCGATGGTATACTTAAACATTTCTCCCCCTTAGATCCTAAAATGTCAGGACCTCGTTTTTAGGCTGCTTACACTTCTCCAAAGATACCGGTATGAGCACCGGTCCTTCAGCCTCGTAGCCTTCAAAATACTCTTTGGTCACCTTAAAGACGCCCTTTACCCAGGATCTGTTCTCCAAGGTATCTGCCTTGTCATATTTGGCCACATAGCCAAGGAACTGAATATCGTTGGCGCAGCAGGTCATTATAGCCCTTCCGGGAACAAAATAACCCTTGGGGAAATTCTCGGGCATAAAGACATTGGCAACATAGGATATCTCTTTTCCAAGATATCTCTCGGGATTATCCATAACATCGATGTACCATATTCCGTAGGTTTCATCCGTTAAATCAATACGATCCTTGGTAACATCAAAGGGAAGTTCTTCTTCCAGCGTTGCGTTTACTTCGCCGTTTTTGTCTTCAAAAACGATCTCCGCACGCTGATTAATGGCTTTGATGTTTCGCTTGTAATTTGCAAGCTTGTCCGTCATACCGTCACATCTGTTAAAGATGATGAGTTCCGAATTCCTGATCATCTCTCCCAAAAGAGAACGCATATTGGTGTAGTAGAGTTCAAAGGTGGTGCAGTCGATCATGGTGATCTGCTGCTCTAACTTCCACATGAAGGGAAGCTTGAACTCTTTGTAGTTCCACATACCGTTATACTCAATGATCACTCTCTCGGGTTTGTATTTCTTGTCAAGCTCCAAAAGCTTATCAGGTGTGATGTCGGATGCATCCTCCACCGTCTCCATAACGGTATTGGTCTGCTTTAAGAGTTTTTCGTTGTACTCTTCTTCGCCCTCTTCACAAACAAGAAGAAGGGTCTTTCCCTTGGTCTTAAAATAGGGCTGACCCAGGGTATAGCTGATAAACTGTGTCTTTCCGCTGTCCAGAAAGCCATTTATTACAAATACGGATTTCATGGTTAAATCCTTCCTAAAATCAATTATTTAAGGATTCCTAAGTTTCCTATATGCTGCGCTTTTCCTTAATTACCTTTACGGGTAAGAATAAGATCCTTGATAGCATCTTCCTTAAGTTCGGAGCCGATCACGCAGATCTTACCGGTGTACTGAGGCTCGCCGTTACGTACGTTCTTCTCTTCGGGAACGTAGTCAAAGTAGATCCACTTGCCGTTCTCGCCGGGAAGCATTCCCTTTGCACGAAGAACATGGCCGTACTCCTCGGAGTCAAGTGCTGCAAGGAAGGCATTGACCTGAGCTTCGGTGTAGGTTGCTGCCGTCTCGTAGCCAAGGCTTGTAAAGATCTCATCTGCGTCGTGACCATGATGATGGTGGTGGTGATGTCCGCAACCGCACTCCTCGCCGTCATGATGGTGATGATGATGTTCATGCTCGTCATCATCGTCGTCATCGTCATCGTGGTGATGATGGTGATGTTCGTGTTCGTCATCATCGTCGTCATCGTCGTCATCGTCATGATGATGGTGGTGGCCACAGCAGCATTCTTCATCGTCATCATCATGGTGATGATGATGCTCATGCTCGTGCTCGAATTCCTCAAGGAGTTCCTCTGCAAAGCCCGTTACTGCCTCGAATGTCTCAAGGATGTAGGAGCCCTTAAGGTCGTCCCAGGGAGTGGTGATGATCTTTGCGTCTTTATTGTGCTCGCGAAGAAGGGCAACAACCTCTGCAACCTTCTCCTCGGTCATGTTCTGTGTACGGCTTAAAACGATGGTTCCCGCATGTTCAACCTGGTCGATGAAGAACTCACCGAAGTTCTTCATGTAAACCTTGCACTTTGATGCGTCAACAACCGCTACGGAAGAACCTGCGGTAACGCCCTCTGCGCTCTCACATGCTTCGTGGATGGCACGCTGTACGTCGGAAAGCTTGCCAACCCCCGAAGGCTCGATAAGGATCCTTTCGGGAGCGTACTTTGCGATAACTTCCTTAAGAGATTCCTCAAAATCACCTACCAGTGAGCAGCAGATACATCCTGAATTCATCTCTCTGATCTCGATACCCGAATCCTGTAAGAATCCGCCGTCGATACCGATCTCGCCGTATTCGTTCTCAATAAGAACTACCTTGTCCCCGTTAAGGGCTTCGCTTAAAAGTTTCTTGATGAGGGTTGTTTTTCCTGCACCCAGAAATCCTGAAATAACATCGATCTTTGTCATTTTAAAATCCTCCGTGTTCTAATATTTCAGGCAGGGACACGCATACCGCTTCGCCCGAATCGTTGCCTCCCGCGAGTATCCCCACAAGATATCCCGATCCGTCATAGACGCCGCAGCCGCTCATCCCGGCCATTACATCCGTATATAAATAAAGCATCCGGTCGTCAAAGTCGTCCACATAGAAATCCTTTGCGGCTACCTTGCCGACTGTAGCATTGCTTCCCGCAGAAATCGCCGAACCAACGAGATAGACCATGTCGTCAACCGCCAGATCCTCGTAATGCTTAAGATCGTAAGCGGAAGAAGAAAGCTCCTTTACAAGGCCTTCGTCCAGGTACTTTCTCTCAAACTCAAGTATACAGATATCGGGATTTTCGGAAATGAACCTCACGTTTCCGAAGCCCGCATTGCCCGTATAAAAGGTGATGATGCCCTGATCGTATCCCTGCATCAGATGCCCCGCTGTCACAATGGCGATCCTTTCATCGTTAATATCAATGATGACACCGCTTGCGTGGCTCTCTCCCGCCGTTACCATTACGGTGGAGGGCATCAGCGTCATTACAAACTCCTCCTGAGTCATTTCGGGGTCCTTGAGTGCTTTCTTTTTACTTATCTCATTACGGCAAATCAGCCATGCCAACAAAAAGATCGTTGCCACGGCTAATGCTATAATCCACCACTTCTTCTTCATAATCAAGTTAAAAAACTATAAATTTTATTTACTGCGCATAAAGACACTCACGCAGCATATTCAATCCCATGTAAAAATGATCGCAAGCCGGACTGTAAGCCGGGTTATGTATCAGATGATCATCTGTCTAGTCTTATCGTTACCGATAAGCTCAAGCGACCTACCAGACAGCAAACCGGGCCGGTTTATTGCTGTCTTACCCTAAGGCATTTGGTCTTGCTTCGGATGGGGTTTACACGGCTTTTCGTGTTACCACGAAAACGGTAGTCTCTTACACTGCCTTTTCACCCTTACCGCTTGCGCGGCGGTTCTTTTCTGTTGCACTTTCCTTGGGGTCACCCCCACCGGACGTTATCCGGCATCCTGCCCTGCGAAGCCCGGACTTTCCTCACCTGCAAAATGCAGCCGCGATCATCTGTCCGACTTGCGTATTTTTCTTTTTACATCCCTATACGGGGAAGATCGATCCGCCGATGAACTCACGGCAAAGTGAATTGATGGGTACGATCTTCGGATCCAAAGCCACGAAATACTCAAGGAACTTAAGAAGTCTCTTAGCCTCGTAATACTCGGGCGAATCCTTCGTTATCTGGAACAACAGGGGTTCTGCGTAGGTTTTGAAGGCTGCCAGTTCGTAAAGGAGGATGGAATTGAACATTGCGTCCGCATTCTCCTGGAAGGGGAAGATGTTCTCCTCTTCGCCGCGCCTTACGCTGGGCCACATCCTGATGGTGTTCTGAGCGCTGGTACCCCTTGTCCTTGCATCACGCACCATACGTCTGAACAAACGTCCGTCGGTGGTGGGGATGCGGTTGTGCTCGTCGATGTTGATACTGGTGAGAGCACTGATGTAGATCTTGTATTTACTGTCGCCGGGAATGAACTCGGACATTCTGTCGTTAAGTCCGTGAATTCCCTCGATTACAAGGATATCATCCTTGTCAAGCTGAAGGAAATGACCGTTGTATTCTCTCTTTCCGGTCTTGAAATTGTAGTGAGGAAGCTCAACCCTTTCTCCTGCAAGAAGCTTGTTCATATCGCCGTTAAACTGCTTTACGTCAATGGCTTCGAGACACTCGAAATCGTAGTTTCCGTCCTTATCCTTCGGTGTATCGACACGGTTTACATAATAATCATCCATTGCGATGGGATGAGGGGTTAAACCGTAGGTTCTTAACTGAATGGAAAGCCTGTGTGAGAAAGAGGTCTTTCCGGAAGAAGAAGGTCCCGCAATAAGAATGAACTTGACCGTTCCTCTGTTTATTATATCCTGGGCGATCTCGCTTATTCTTCTTTCCTGAAGTGCTTCCTGAACAAGAATAAGATCGTTGATCTCGCCGTTTGAAATAGCGTCGTTAAGTTCGCCGACGGTGCTTACGTTAAGCTTCTCCCCAAGCTCCGTTGAAGCCTTTAAGGTCTCAAAGAGATGTCTTCTCTCATCGAAGGGCTTCAAAACCTTGGGTTCCTTCTCGTTGGGGATCGTAAGAACAAAACCGTCGTCATAGGGAATAAGGTCGAACCACTCGATGTATCCGGTGGAAGGCGCCATGCAGCCGTAGAAGTAATCAACGTACTGTCCCAGTCTGTAAACGTTTATTGTTGAGGAACGACGGTATTTGAACAGCCTTTCCTTATCCTTGAATCCTCTTTCCGAGAAAAGGGCGATGGCTTCGTCAAGGGGAATGCTCTTTTTCTCAAAGGGAATGTTCTCTTTGACAACTTCGTCCATTCTTGCCTTAACGTCGGCAATGAGCTTCGCATCCAGGGGCTTCTTGCCCTTGTAAGAGCAGTAATAGCCGTTTCCGATAACGAACTCGACCTTGATCTCCTCCACATTCTCGCGGCCCGCCACGTCCTCAAAGGATTTAAGCATCATCATAAGTGCGCTTCTGGCATAGGTCTTGTGACCGATGGAATCCTTAAGCGTGATGAATTCGATGGTGCAGTCTTTGTAGACCGTCTTGAAAAGTTCCCTGATCTTCCCGTTTTCAAGAACAAGGATGATGCTGTTGTCGTAATCGGGCTGATACTCGTTTACGATGTCCTCATACTTTGTTCCCACGGGGTATTCTCTGTCATTGCCAAGAATCTTTAATAAAGCCATACTCTACCTCCGGGTCATAAGCTCCTTTGCAAGCTTAAGTTTTTTTGTTTTCTGCCTCACGGCCCCCTGTTTATCTTCGGGCATATCCTTAAGATAACCCTCATATATATTTATCGACTTTTCTATGTATTCAGACAAGAGCGGGTCCCTGTTTTCTATGAGATATCCCGAAAATTCATCATAAACCTCCAGCACCTCACCTTCGGGATATTCTCCCTTACCCGGGCGTACGTCCATTACCCAGTAATACTTTCCCGCGTCCATCAAAAAAACTTCCTTCTCAATATGAAAAACGATATTTCTTACATACTGCCTTACAAGAAACAGTTCCGACTGGGGCTGAAGAACAAGTTGCATCGCATTCTTTACGATCTCCTCTCCTTCCGAAAGGATCCTTGTCATAAGGGCTCCGCCCATTCCGGCGATGACTATGGAGTCGACCTTATCCCCGGGAGCGATCTTATGTAAACCATCTCCCAGTCTGGTCTCTATCCTGTCCGAAAATCCCGCCCGGGCTATGTTCTCTCCCGCAGTCTTTAACGGTCCCTTGTTTACATCACAGGCTATCACCCGTTTTGCCACCCCTGACCTTGCCAGGGCTATGGAAACAAAACCGTGATCGCAGCCTATATCCGCCGCCGTATCGCAGGGCCTCACCATATCAAAGACTGCCTGCATACGGTCGGAAAGGTTTGTTTTTACAATACTCATCAGTCAAGATAATCCTTAAGCTTTCTCGATCTTGAAGGATGACGGAGCTTACGTAATGCCTTTGCCTCGATCTGTCTGATACGCTCACGGGTTACGTTGAAGTCCTTACCGACCTCCTCCAGGGTACGCTGACGACCGTCGTCAAGACCGAATCTTAAACGGAGCACCTTCTGCTCACGATCCGTAAGTGTCTGAAGTACCTCGTCAAGCTGCTCTCTCAAAAGAGTGAACGCAGCCGCATCTGCAGGTACGGGAACGTTGTCGTCCTGAATGAAATCGCCGAGATGGCTGTCTTCCTCCTCACCGATGGGGGTTTCAAGGGAAACGGGCTCCTGGGATATCTTTAAGATCTCTCTTACACGCTCAACGGGCATGTTCATTTCCTTGGCGATCTCTTCGGGGGTAGGTTCACGTCCCAATTCCTGAAGCAGCTGTCTTGAAACGCGGATCAGTTTGTTTATGGTCTCAACCATGTGTACGGGAATTCTGATGGTCCTTGCCTGATCTGCGATCGCTCTGGTGATGGCCTGACGGATCCACCATGTTGCGTAGGTCGAGAACTTGTAGCCCTTGGTGTAGTCAAACTTCTCAACGGCCTTGATAAGACCCAGGTTACCTTCCTGAATCAGGTCAAGGAAGAGCATTCCGCGGCCCACATATCTTTTTGCGATACTTACAACAAGACGGAGGTTTGCCTCGGCAAGAAGCTTCTTTGCCTCCTCGTCACCCTGCTCCATTCTTTTTGCAAGCTCGATCTCACCCTCTGCGGAAAGAAGCGGAACCTTACCGATCTCCTTTAAGTACATGCGGACCGGATCCTCGATGCTGACACCCTCGGGAACGGTAAGATCAAGGTTGTCGATGTCCACATCCTCAACTTCGTCCACGAAATCAAGGGGCATGTCATCGAAATCCTCGGTCTCCTCCACAGGGTGGATAACGTCGATATTTGCCGCTTCAATGGCATCCATAACCTTATCCATCTGTTCATCATCAAGCTGAAGATCCGCAAAAAAGTCGTTGATCTCGGAGTATTCCACCGTGTTCTTCTTCTTTTTCGCAAAAGCAAAGAAATCTTTGATCTTCTCTTCGACCTTCGCCTGCTGATTGTTTTCGTCCATGTTTTCGTCTTTCATTTTTTCCATGTAAAATATACCATCCTACTGAATCTTTTATATTTTTATGTTCATAAAGAACAATAAAATATCGTGATCATCTCAATTTCTTCATAACTGCGGGGTTATGAAGCTTTCTTAAGGCCTTCGCCTCGATCTGGCGCACACGCTCTCTGGTGATGCCGAACATCTTGCCCACATCCTCAAGGGTTCGCTGACGGCCGTCTTCAAGTCCGAATCTTAACTTGATCACCTCACGCTCCCTCTCCTGAAGGTGGTTCTCCAGAACGCTGTTAAGCTGCTCGCCGAGGATATTGAAGATTGCGGAATCTTCGGGAGATTCGATGGAATCGTCCGCAACGGTATCACCGAGGCTTGAATCCTCCTCCTCGCCTATGGGCTTCTCTAAAGAAACGGGATCCATACAGATCGTAAGGATCTCCCTGTAACGGGCAACGGAGATGTCCAGTTCTGCCGCCACTTCCGTTTCGGTAGGTTCTCTTCCCAGCGTCTTTGTCAGCTGTCTTGTCACCTTCTTGACCCTGTTTATGGTCTCTCCCATGTGGACCGGGATCCTTATGGTACGGGACTGATCCGCAAGGGCTCTGGTGATTGCCTGTCTGATCCACCATGTGGCGTAAGTCGAGAACTTGTAGCCCTTGGTGTAATCGAACTTGTCGACGGCCTTGATAAGGCCTAAATTTCCTTCCTGAATAAGATCGAGGAACTGAAGTCCGCCGTAGTTTATGTACTTCTTGGCGATGCTGACAACAAGACGCAAGTTGGCCTCGATGAGTTCCTCCTTGGCGGATTCGTCACCGGCTTCGATCCTTTTGGCCACTTCCACTTCTTCTTCCGCGGTAAGGAGCTTGAACTTTCCTATCTCCTTTAAGTACATACGCACCGGGTCGTTTGTGGAAATACCTTCGGGAACCGTCAGGTCGATCTTTTCGACATCGATCTCGTCCTCGCTGTCTGCGCTGAACTCCGAGTCATCGTCAAAGGGCTCAAAGACCTCAAAGTCGTCCATCTCGGAATCCGGCCGCATAACATCGACCTTGTTGTCCTCCAAGATGCTTAAGACCTCTTCGAATGCATCGTCGTCCAGATTAAGCTCCGCGAAGTATTCCTCCACCTCCGCAAGCTCAACCACGTTCTTTTTCTTTTTGCAGACGGACAGGAATTCCTTCACTGTCTCGTCTATCTTATCCTGGATGTTTTCTTCCATTAAACCCTCCCCCTTTATTTTTTTAGTTTAATGAAAACCTTACGTTTTTAAGTTCCTCGAGGGCTTTCTTGCCCTCAAGCGCCGCCATCACTTCGGTTATGGAAGGTGATGACTTCGCCGCCAGCGCCTCGTTGGCAGCCGTCTTTATCTTTAACACGATGTCGTGAAGCGCTTTCTCGCTTTCGGCCCTGTCAATCTCCCCGTCAAGGGAAGTGTTGAAGATTTCGGCGCAGACACGCTGCTGCTCCTCCTCTTCGAAACGGCCGGTGTAGACTGCGGGGTTTGCAGATCCCTTTTCAAGATCCTCAAACATCCACTCAGCCACCTGTCGGTAAACAGGCTCCGTGAAATCCTTCGCCGTTATGTAGGGCTTTATGACTTTGTAGATCGAAGGCTCCTCGGAAAGCCAGGTAAGAAGCGTACGCTGGGTCTTCTTTATGCCGTCCTTCGGATCCGTCACTCTGTTAATGCCGGATTTCGGACGTTCGATGGGCCTGTACTCGCCGCCGTTTTTGGCAGCCAGGGACACCACCTGCTTCTTCATGGCTTCGTAGGTAAGTCCGTACTTCTCCGCCACTGCCTTAATGTAGTTTTCCCGCTCGATCTCCTCCTCAAAGCCAAGGAGCTTTCCGGCGGCTTCCCTTAAGAACCTTGTCCTTCCGTCGGGATCCGTAAGATCGTAATCCCTCTCAAGCATTCGCAGTTCGAAGAAGAAACTGTTCTCCGCTTCGTCTATGCGTTTCTGAAATTCCTCGGCTCCAAGGTTTTTTATGAATTCATCCGGATCCTTGTAGGGCTCCATGTTGATGACCTTTGTTGCTATGCCCGCGTCACGCAGTTCCCTCATGTTTCGAAGGGCCGCGCTTATGCCCGCTCCGTCGGAGTCGTAGGCAAGATAGACATTTGCGGTGTAGCGCTTTATGAGATTGGCATTGGTGACCGTAAGTGCGGTTCCCAGAGATGCCACAGCCTCCGTAAATCCCGCCTGGTGCATTGCTATAACGTCCATATAGCCTTCGCAGAGGATCAGGTGGTCCTTCCTTGAAGTCCTGGCGAAATTCAGACCGTAAAGCGTACGGCCTTTATCGAATATCATGGTTTCCGGGGAGTTTAAGTACTTGGGCTTGGCATCGCCCATGACCCTTCCGCCGAAACCGATGACCTTGTGATTTACATCCTGTATGGGGTACATGACACGGTTCCAGAACTTGTCGGTCATTCCCCTTTTTTCATCAAAAGAAACAAGCCCCGATTCTCTGATGATCTCATCGGTAAAGCCCTTGCTCCTTAAATAATTGATGCAGGCATTGGAAGTCATGGGTGAAAAGCCGAGACCGAACTTGTTCATGGTCTCCTCCGTCAACTGCCTGCCCTTTAAGTATGCAAGTCCTTCCTCTCCGGGCTTTGAACGAAGCTGATAGTAAAAGAACTTTGCAGCTTCCCTGTTTGCTTCCAGTATCCTTAAGCGTTTTTCTTCCCTGGCCTTTTGTTCCTTCGAATACTCGGCCTCGGGAAGCTTGACTCCCACCCTGTCGGCGAGATATTTGATCGCTTCGGGATATGTGTAATTTTCGTATTTCTGTATGAAATTAAAGACATTTCCACCCGCACCGCAGCCGAAGCAGTAAAAGATCTGCTTGGAGGGAGAGACGGAAAAAGAAGGTGATTTCTCATTGTGAAAGGGACAGAGTCCGAAGTAGGAAGAGCCCTGTCTTTTAAGCTTTACATAGCCTCCCACCACATCCACAATGTCGTTTCTGAGTCGTACCTCTTCAACGAGTTCTTCGGGATATCTCATTATCGGGTTCCTTTGTTATGTTAACCTACCCATACCTTGGGTACGTAAATTTCGTTGTAAAGATTGATGGCATATCTGTCGGTCATGGCTCCTACATAATCGCAGACAACCACTTCCTTGGGATCGCCCTTGTCAACAAGCTTCTTTAAGAATTCGGGGAGCTTGTCGAAATTATCCAGATAATAATTGTAGAGGGATTCCATCAGCATTTCTGCCTTGCCCTCTTCAGACTTTGCGATGGGGTTCTGATAGACACGTTCGAACATGAACTGTCTGATGTCCATCATTGCCTTCTCAACGGGCTTGCTCATCATGACATCGTCACGGCCTATGCTGTGGATAACGATATCGTGGATAAAGTTATCAAGCCTTTCGCCGCAGGTGTATCCGATCACATCACCGATCTCTCTCGGAACGTCGGAATCCTTTAAGATACCTGCCCTGATGGCATCATCCATGTCGTGATGGATGTAGGCGATCTTATCGGAAAGGCGGACTACCTTGCCTTCAAGTGTCGAAGGCATTTCCGAGGTCTGATGATTTAAGATACCGTCACGGACCTCAAAGGTAAGATTCAGCCCCTGGCCGTCCTTTTCAAGGATATCGACTGTACGGACGCTTTGTTTTGCATGATCGAAGCCGTAGGGGCTTACCCTGTTTAACGCCCTTTCACCGGCATGACCGAAGGGAGTGTGCCCAAGATCGTGACCGAGAGCTATGGCTTCCACCAGTTCCTCGTTTAACTGAAGGGCCTTTGCGATGGTACGGGCATTCTGGGATACCTCAAGGGTATGTGTAAGTCTTGTTCTGTAGTGATCCCCTTCCGGAGAAAGAAAGACCTGGGTCTTATCCTTAAGACGACGGAAGGACTTACTGTGTAATATCCTGTCGCGGTCCCTCTGGAAAACCGGTCTTATGTCGCAGGGTTCCTCGTCTCTCAATCGACCCTTTGACTTTGCACTTAAACTTGCATAGGGGCTTAAGAAATCCTTCTCCCATGCCTCAAGACTCTCCCTGATAAGCATAATCCACCTCCGTAAAGCGCTCTAATTTAAATATTCAATACGATCTGTCGATTTCCTTTTTTAATTTGATATTTTTTTTAAAATTTTTAAACAATTACTATTATATGGGAAAAAGGACGCATACTTGCGTATGCGTCCGGGAACATTTCCTTAGAGATTATTCTTCCTCTTCCTCGGCCTTTTTGATCTTGGCGATCTCATCCTCTGCGTTTGAGAAGCCGAAAGCAAGTGTTGCGATGGAATCGCCGTACTTCTCGTACATCATTGCGGGAAGAACGATAGCTGCCTCTGCCAGGCTCTCGGGAGTTTCGTTGATGTCACCGAGACGGATGGAATAACGGAAACGGATCTCTCCGTCGGTGGGGTCGAACTCGAAATTTCCGCTTGTCATGTTCCAGTTAGCAAAGTTTAAAAACTTCAGAAGTTCCACGTAATCGTTTGTGTCTCCGTTTACAGCGGATACGAAGAAGGACTGTAAGATACCGTCCCTTGCGTTAACGTAGATCTTAACGCTCTTCATTCTGTTTTTGACTGTGAGACCGCTTCTTAAAAGCATCCTCTCGGCATCAAAGTCGTAATTCCATTCCTGTGAGTCGAGATAATCTCTCACAACGTCGATAAGTTGGTTGGCTGTTACCATATGTACCCTCCTTTTTCGGTTTATACAAAACCGATCTTTTTATTTTTCTTTTCAACCAGATTCTTGAATTCTTCTGTATTGATGACGTTCTCCACGTCGGTCTTTAAAAGGCAGACCTCGTCGGAGTTTTCGATCATCTTTCTGTAAGCTGCCTTGCCCCAGATCTTTTCGTAAAGATTGCGGACAAAACGGGCATTACTGAATTCCTTGGTCTCAAGGAACTCATCGGGAAGCTCGTTAAAGAAATCCGACAGCGCATCTTTGAAGCTGTCATCGTACTTAAAGCGGTCTCCCAGCATCTTAAAGAAGATGTTTACCAGCTGCTCCCTTGTATAGTTGGGGAACTCGATGATGTAGGGAATACGGCTCCTTAAACCGATATTTCCCTGAAGCATGATCTCCATTTCATCCTTGTAACCGGCAAAAATAACACACATGTCATCTCTGTGATTTTCCATCTCGGCTACCAGGGTATCAAGTGCCTCACGACCGTAATCCCTGGTGTTGTCATCGCCTCTGTAAAGGCTGTAGGCCTCGTCTATAAAAAGAACGGAACCGTAAGCATCACGGCAGATGGCACTTGTCTTGGGTGCGGTCTCACCGATATATCTTCCGCAAAGGTCGCGGCCGTGATATTCGTGCATGTAACCCTTACGAAGGATTCCCTGCTCCTTCATTATCTTGGCAACGATCCTTGCAACGGTGGTTTTACCGGTTCCGGGATTACCCGAGAACATCATGTGGATGGAAGGCTTTTCAAAGGAATCGTCCTTTGCGGAAGCTTCCTTTGCATATTTCATCTGGGCAATGATCTCGAGGATCTGCTTGCTTACAGCCTCCATTCCCACCAGTTCCTTTAGCTTTGCAACGGGATCCGCATCGTTCTCGTCCGAAAATCCGTCTGCAACCTGAATGTCGCTGCTTTCGATCCTGAGATCCACCTTGCCGGTTTCGGCATTCTTGACGGCCTTGTCGTATATTATCTTGTCAATGACCTTGTTGAGCGTCTTGTAACCGAAGAAACTGTCGTCCTTCTTCTCAAGGATCAGCTCGCGTTCGAAGCTCTCGTTGCAGGATTCGTCGGAATCTATACCGAACTTCTTAAGGCGGTTATGCATATATCCTACCATATCCTCCATGGGAATGGGAGGTACGCACAGAAGCCTTATGTTCATGGTATCACCTAAAAGATCCGCTATATCGGACACTATGTTCTTTTCCATAAAAGGAATCCTGAACACGCATATGTAGTTCTTCGTCTCATCGGAAAGTCGCTTGATCTTTTCCGAAAAGCCCGGAGTGGTAAGGTCGCTTATGTACTCGCTTATATCTAAGCAAAGTACCGTGAAGCTGCCCCGCTCCGCGTGCATGCTCTTTCTTTTTGCATAATCAAAGAGCTGCTCCCAGTTTTTCTTCTCATCTTCCGCGTGGGAAGCTTTGTGAAGCTCGTACTCGTCAAAATAAGAAGAAATGTTGTCTTTATTTTCCACAAGTTTGTGGTTCACATGTATCTTTACAAGTGTTTTTAAGAAGGTGGTAAGACCGAAGCCCGAATCAACGGAAACCAAAAGGTTCTGGGTCCAGATGCAGCGCTCGTTGTTCATCTTGCGAAGCATGGGGATTACCTTGTCGGTTTCACGAAGGTAATCGATCATATCCTCGGAATGCTTCATGGGAACTTCGCTTAAAAGCTCCTCAAGATCGTAAGGAACGCTTTCTTCTTCCTCGTCTTTTGCGGGAGTTTTTGCCGCAGCCGACCATTCTTCAGGTTTGCGTTCTTCCTGTTTCTCGGCCTTTTCTTCTTTAGGCTCGTCTTTCTTCGCTTCAGCCTTTGCTTCCGCTTTCTTGGCCTCCGCTTCAGCTTGCGCTTCGGCAAATGCGGCCTTCTCGGCTTCCACATCCAGAGGAGTGTAATCCTCTACCGAAAAGGTGACACAGGAGTCGGGATCGGAATCACCGTAATCCTCCTTTATTATCTTTAAAACCTCGGCATAAAAGCGGTTTTCTTCTTCCTCGTTTACGGCAAAAGCCATTTCGCTGCGTCCCGAGTGAATAAGCTTAACCCCAAGCCTTGAGATGATGGTCTTTTCAAGATACCGCACCGGATGTGAAAGAAAGCTTCCGCGTGCACGCCAGTCATCTCTGATAGTGACAGTAATTTCTTTCATTCTTTGCTAACCCTTTCTGCATCATTATAGTTTCCAATTCGCAAAAAAAGAAATAAACCCTTAGTTTAATCCCAGAGCGCTGACCGTCTCGTCCTCGCCCTGCCATATGGTGATCATCAGGGCATAACCCTCTGTGCTGCTGGCAAGAACACCCACAAGCTTGCCTTCCCTGAGATTGATGACCACATAATCTTCAGTCTCGGTGGGCACTTCATCGCAGACTCCTGCCTTTGCGGTCATGATGCCCGAAAAAACAACATCGGGCCAGCTTTCTTCCGTAACGGTGATGGTGATGGCACCTTCCGCAAGACCGTCCTTCCAGGTTCCGTCGTAGGTCTTGGTGTAGCTGCTCTCGCCTTCGCTGTCAACGATCTTCTCGTATCTCGCACCCTTACCCGAGGGCTGATCGTTGCTCCATTCGCCTGCATACATGAAGAAGGAATCAACACCCACCTTCATGAATGACACGCCAAAGCCGCTTCTTACGCCGTCTTTGTAATCGCCCACATAAAAATAATAAGGAATGGCAACTCCGCCTTTTTCGGTCCTGTAGCGGTCACCGAAGGTATAAAGGCCCGCGCCCTTGACCTTAAGTCCGTCGTCTTCGCTTTCTTTTTCGAATACGGTCTGATAGCTTCCCGAAATGAAAGCGCCCGCTACCGTCTCTGCAGAAGCGGAACCGTCGATAGCAAGGATCTTTGCAAAGTCATAGGAATAAGGATCCGTGCCCTTGCCCGCACCGTAATCGGCAACAAAGCCCTTAAGCGCTTCATAAACGTTCTTTAAAAGGCCGTCCTTTTCCGCAGCAAATTCTTTTTCCTTGGTAAGCTTCTTTGTGAGAGCGTCGGCGTCGATGTCCGTCTTCTCCTTGAAACGCTCCACGTATTCAAGGGCCGTATCGTACTCCTCCGAAAGGCGAAGGGTCTCGATGTAGCCGCTCACGCACTCGGAAAGTTCCATCGCCACGTTGGTATCGCCGTAAGTAATGTCATAAGCACGCTCCAGCGCATCGATCCTTTCCTTCACATCGTCAGTAAAAACAACACTGTCGTGAAGCACATATTCGATTATCGAGTCAAGCACCACGTACCTGTCGTCCTCGCTCATGGCCTCGATGGCGGTAAGGCCTTCAAGGTATGTTTCTTTAAGGTCCTCCGCTCCCTCCGCTTCCTTGGAGGAAATGAGACCTGTATAGGCAGTGACCTTTTTGTTCTTGCTCTTTATGCCGATGGCCTTCTCGTAGCCTGCGGCTGCTTTGGCGAAATCACCCTTTGTGTAGGCTTTTTCCGCATTGGTCATTGCCCTTGTGAAACGCTTACCTGGAGTGTTGAGACCTATGATCACAACTCCGATGCAGATCACTATGAGGATTCCCAAAGACAGGATCAGATTCTTTTTAAGATTTTGAAAAAATGATTTCATGTTTTACTCCAGAATACCGACAAATATCGGTACTATTATCACCGTAAGGATACCGGTGACAACTATTGCAAGGGAGCTCATTGCACCCTCTATTTCGCCAAGTTCCATGGCTTTGCTGGTTCCAACCGCATGTGAAGCGGTTCCCAGGGCAAGTCCCTTTGCCACAGGCTCCTTAACTCTCACAAGTTTAAGGATGGAAGGTCCCAGTGACACGCCCGTCAGCCCCGCAATGGTAACACCGACGATGGTGACTGACTGAATTCCGCCAAGCTCCCCGGTGATGCCAAGGGCAATGGCCGTTGTGACACTCTTTGAAAGTATGGAATTAAGCAGCATATTATCAAGTTTTACGAGGCCTGCGATGAGGAAAAGCGTTATGATATGCGCCAGACTTCCCGCAAGGATCGAAACCATCACCGCCACGAAATTCTCCTTAAGCTTCTCCAGCTGACGATAAAGGGGTATTGCAAGACATATGGTCATGGGAGTCAGCCAGAAGGTCACGTGACCGGCACTGTTATTATACACCTCAAAATCGATACCCGTCACCAGAAGGAGAACAATAATGGTTCCCGCCGCCAGTATCAGGGCATTAAAAAAGGGAGATCTGATCTTAAATTTCTCCTTCACTATATGATAAAACATATAGACCACAAAGGAAAGAGCTATACCGAAATAAGAACTCGATACGATGAAATCACGCATTCTTTTTCTCCTCCTTCCTGTGTCTGAACCTTATGATGGCCTGGGCCGCAAGTCCCGTGACGATGATCACCACAATGGATGAAACAAGGCACATGAGCACCAGTACGATGACGTTTCCTTTTATGGCATCAAATGAAGTCATGAGGCTTACCGTGGGAGCCACGAAGAAAAAGGGCATGATGGACAGCATGAAATCCGCCGTATCCTCCACCTGATCGAGTTTCACGATCTTTAAAAGAAGAAGGATGACCATCAGTACCAGCCCGTAGACGCTTGCCGGCACCGACAGCGGAATGAAATAGCTCATCACTTCCGCCACCACGCTAACCATCAGTATAATCGCCAGCTGCTTCAGATATTTCATATGCGATCCTTTCCTAAAGATAAACAAAGGCGGTCTATCACCATGAAAGACCGCCCTCAGATATAGTGCAGGAAATGGGACTTGAACCCACATGAATTTTACTTCACACGGACCTGAACCGTGCGCGTCTGCCATTCCGCCATTCCTGCGCACAATAGAGATTCTATCGAATCGATTAAAAAATGTCAAGAATTTCTCGCACATATTGCAAACAACGGGTGGCTCTGATCAGGTGTCGCCAAGGGAGTTTTTCCGTGTCTTTTACGGAAATTGTCTGACCGACCGGCACCTGTCAGAGACAGGACCCGTTATCACAGCTTACAGATCTTTGTGGTTGAATTTCTTAACTCCCGTTGCGTAGTCGCCTACTATGTGGCCGTTTCCGACAAGGTTGTACTTGTAGGTTACGAGGCCTTCGAGGCCTACGGGGCCCCGGGCGTGGATCTTGGAGGTGCTGATGCCTACCTCGGCGCCAAAGCCGTAGCGGAAGCCGTCGGCGAAGCGTGTGGAGGCGTTTTGGTAAACGCCGGCGGAGTCGACCATCTGAAGGAAGACTTCGGCGATATCCGCATTTTCGGTGATGATGGAATCCGTGTGGTGGGAGCCGAAGGTGTTGATGTGCTCGATGGCTTCGCCCACGTTGGAAACAAGCTTAACCGAAGCGATGAGATCAAGATATTCCTTGAAATCCTTCTCTTCTATCGTTTCGCCGCCGATGATATCCGACACTTCCTTTGTGCCCTTTAAGGTAACTCCCGCTTCCTTCATGGCCTTGTAAAGCACCGGCAGGAATTCCTTTGCAATGTCCCTGTGAACAAGAATGGTCTCAACCGCATTGCAGGCAGCCGTATACTGCGTCTTCGCATCAACAAGAATACGTACGGCCTTGTCAAAATCAGCGTACTTATCAACATATATATGACAGATCCCGTCGGCATGTCCCATTACGGGGATCTTGGTATTGTCCATGATATAGCGTACAAAGGCGTTGGAGCCTCTGGGGATCAGAAGGTCCACATCCTTATCGCAGGAGAGAAGCTCATCTATCTCACTGTGGGATTCCGCCTGAAGGAGACAACCCTCGGGAAGTCCCGCCTTTACGGCACTGTCGCGCATTATCTTAAAAAGAACACGGTTTGTTTCCGCTGTCTCTTTTCCGCCCTTAAGGATGGCACAGTTACCGCTCTTTATGCAAAGAGAGGATATCTGAACAAGGGCATCGGGACGTGCTTCGAAAATAACGCCGATGACACCGATGGGACAGGTCAGACGCTTTAAAACAAGGCCGTCGTCAAGCTGTCTGTTAAGAGTCACCTTGCCCAGCGGATCCGGAAGATCAACGAGCATTGAAAGGCCGGAAAGAACGTCTTCAAGCTTGTGGTCATCAAACTTAAGACGCTTCTTAACGGAATCGGCGATGCCGTTTTCGTCCGCACGCTTCATATCAAGAGCGTTGGCTTCAAATATCTTCTCCTTGTTGGCCTTCAAAGCTTCAGCCGCATTCTTAAGTGCTTCGTTTCTTATGCTTACATCGGATGCAGCCAGCTTCGGAGCATCCTTTTTCATTTTCCTTACATCTTCTGCAATACTCATGGTCGATCTCCTTTCCGTGATCACTCACAACGGAAGCTTGCGGAAGCAAAGCTGTTTCCTTCTTTGTCGCAAAGGTCGATGAATGCGGTGCTGCCCTCCGTTCCCGCATAGGCATGGAGCACATCGCCAAACTTCGCCGCTTTCTTATACTCGACTCTCAATTCCTTAACATTGGGATAAAATCCGCTGTTTTCAAGGCTTACGCCTGCTACACCGAGGCCTTCTCCAACCTTCTGAAGCACCTCATAAGCCACACGGACATACTGTCCGTTGTTCATATGACGGTTTGTATCAAGAAAACTTTCACGGCACTCGATGCTTATCCCCGTATCTTTAAGTCCTTCGGGAAGCACCAGTTTTCTCGGTGCATAGTCCATATCTATCTTCTCATCAAGCCCAAAATCCTTTACTTCTTCTTCGGGGACCTTGGTTGGCATACCTCGATTAAGATCCATCAGAAACCAGATGGCATTTGCCTTTACCATAACTTCGCCCTTGTCATTTGCGGCAGTCACGTTACGCATTCCGTAAATTGACTTAAACTCATAAGCCCTGGTTTCCAGAGTTATATACTCCGCATATTTTGGCATCTCATCGATCACAACCTGCCAGCTTGCCAGAAACCATGCACGTTTCCTGCTTTGGTAATGTTCAAGACCATACCCCACGGAAGCCGTATGAAACATGGTGCAATCCTGAAGATGATCTATGAGCGCCGGGATCGTAATGACCCCCAAAGGCGAACACTCGCTGTAACCCACACCCGTTTTATATGAATACATAGCCACTCTCCTATAAGTCCTTAAGCATATCCTCAAGATCGTCGAGGTTTAAGTCCGAATGCTCCACCTCTCTTGCATAAAGATACGCAGTTTTTATTATATCGGGCTTCTCCATCGCCCTGTCGATCTTAAAGATCCAGTACACGCTCATGACAGACATAAGAACCTTCGATTTGATCATGTCGTCATAAACCGCGCCGCAGAAGTATACGTAGAAAAAGAACATGAGCAGCTGCTCCGCCTGTATTTCTTCTTCCTCCGTAAGCACAGGCTCCTCGTTCATTTCATATGCCTTGCCGATATAGCCCTGCCAGTCGCCGTATAAAACCTCCAGTTTGTTAAGAAGCGTAATATGTTCATTCTTTTTCCAAAGATCGTCACCGGGAAGTGTCGTAACATCCCCCGCAAATTCGTCTATGACATCATCCATGTCAAAGATCTCGTCATTGTCGATCTTCTCCTGAAGCTTTAGCCCGAATGCCATAAGGATATCCGCCTTTCTATAAAAAGAAAGAGACCGGTCCTGTATGATCTTATAGATCACATCCCGAGCATCCTCAAGTTTCGTATATATAAGGTAGTCAAAGTCCTCAAAATCATCCTCTTCATCATCGTCCCATTCGATAAATTCGAGTTTTTCCTTATTCTCAAGGATCAGCCTTGCAGCTTCGGGACAGGATAAAGAAAGGGAATATTCCCTTACGCCTTCATACTCCTCAACATGGCGGGGGTACATGGCGCAGGTATAGCACAGCGCATCTTCGCCGCATTCGGTGATAAGGTCGCAGAGATTGTCATCGTTTAACATGGCGCAGCGCTTGCCGTACTGTTTAAAACAGCCCTCCGAAAAGTTGACTTCGTTTAAGAGCCTCCCTGAGAAGGGGCCTCTCATATTCGCATATTTTTTTAAAGATTCATCGTCTATGACGATCTGCCAGCCGGCGCAGCAGGTTTCGGGACACTTGTCCGCTATACATTTGAATTTGTCGTAATTTGTTGTCTTTACATAGTGCATAGGGCTATTTTACAACGCAACCTCGCTTTCGGCAAACAATTTTCTTTATAATTATGCAAAAAGAGCTTTCCCTGCGGGAAAGCTCCTTTAATGACCTTATTCATTATCCGTATCGTAATTGATGGTCTTGAAATATTCGATAAGATCGTCGCAGCACATGGGCTTTGCAAAATAATAACCCTGGATCATGTCGCAGCCGATGCCCCTTAGGAAATCAAGCTGAGTCTCATCTTCCACACCCTCTGCAATGATCTGCAGTTTCTTAAAGTGGGCAAGCTCAACGGTGTGCTTAAGAAGCTCGTCACCGCCGTCGTCGCCGATGTAATCCACAAGGCTCTTGTCAAGTTTGACAACATCGATGGGAAGGACGTTGATACTTGAAAGGGATGAAAGTCCCGAACCGAAATCGTCCATGTGAAGTTTGAAACCCGCTTCCCTTAACTCTCTCATGAGATTCTTGATGCGCTCGTCCATGATGGTACTGCTTTCGGTGATCTCAAGGGGAATCCTGTCAAGGGGAATGCCATACTGCTCGGCGATCTTCCTGTACTTGCGGACGGTTCCGTAGGAATGAAGACTGGCCCGGGAAAGGTTAACGGATACGGGCGGAACGTGAATGCCGCTTTCTCTCCAGTCCCTCATCTGAGCACAGACGGAACGGAATACATACTCGTCAAGTTTGACGATGAGACCATCCTCCTCAAATACCGGAACAAACTCGGCGGGAGAAACAAACTTTCCTGAAGGAGTCTTCCACCTTACCAGTGCCTCTATACCCACAAGCTGCTCCGTAACGGAATCGTGCTTGGGCTGATACCAGATGACAAACTCGCCTTCCTTTAAGCTTCTTTCGAAACGGGATTCGTACATCTGGACCTTCATATGCCTTGAGCTTACAGGTCCGTCGTACTCCGCATAGGGAAGGGAATAATTATGCTTGATACTCTTAAGTGCCAGAAGCGCTCTCTCACACATGACTGAGACCGGGAGGGATCTGTCCACATTTGCATAAACACCGCATTTTAAGGTGATATCTACGGGAGAATTCTTCTTTACCCCCGCAAGGAGTTCGCCTACACGGTCCGCAACGCTTGAGGTTTCGGAAAAATAAAATGCAGCGATACGGTCTGAACCGATACGGCCCACGATACCATCACGAAAATCCTCTTTTATCCACTCGCCAAGAAAACGAAGGACGTCATCTCCCTTGGCTTCTCCGTAGAGCACGTTTACAAGTTTGAAATTGTCAATATCCGAAACGATAAGATCAAATGGTGAATCCGGGAACTCGTCCAGCAGTTTTCTTGCCCTGAGCATGAAGGCCTGTCTTGTATAGATCCCTGTCAGATCGTCTGTCTCAACATCCCTTAACATCTGCTTCCTGTCATGGGACTTTCTTGCACTTGCAAAAGCAACAAGGATGGTATCAAAGGTCTCTTTGTTTCCTACCCTGATGCACTTGATGATACGATAATGTATCTCCCCGTCTATAACGGTTCTGTAGTTAACATGAAAGCTTTCTTTATTTGTAAGTTCATAATGAACAAAGGAAAGATCGAGATTTCGCATCAGAAGATCTTTATCTTCCGAAAAAACACGGTTCTTTACGTATTGAGCCATAAGATCGTCAAACAGAACACCTTCTGCGGGAACAGTTTCCGAATCTGCGGTTTCACCTGCGATACGGTAAGGACGTATCTCACGGTTTTTCAAATTGACCGTGTAAAGATCCTTGATATCACAGCCCATGGCATAAATGATCTCAAGAAGCCGGGATTTTTCTTCTAAAGAAGCATCCCTGTATGTTGATGGGTTCGACATAGTTTCCTCGCATCGTAAAATATTCGTACGTTAATACTTCGATAATTATACATTAGTCAACAGATTATGTAAATTAGTTTTTGTTCTATATTTGATCATTTTTTATTTTTTTATTAACCTGGGTTTATAAAAACAAAAAAGGGACCGCCCCTTTTGAGGGCAGTCCCGGAAGCACTTTAAAGAAACCGCGTATATATCATCAGCCTTCGATAGCGATGAGTTTCCTGGTTTCCTTTTCAGGAAGAGACTCATTCTTCGGAAGGGCGATCTTAAGGATACCGTTTTCAAATTTAGCCTTGATATCCTCTTCGGTTAAGTTCTCTCCGACGTAGAAGCTTCTCTGGGCGGAGCCGAAGTAACGTTCCTTACGGATGTACTTGCTGCCGTCCTCACTCTTCTCGTCTTCGTTTCTGTTTGTCTCGGCCTTAATGGTAAGATAACCGTCCTTAAGTTCTGCCGTAACTTCATCCTTTGTGAATCCCGGAAGTTCCATCTCCAGTTCATAACCGTCCTTGGTTTCCTTCACATCGGTCTTCATTGCTGCAACACCGATCTGCTTGGTTGCCGGGAAAGCTGTCCTGAAGTCATCATTAAAAAGATCATCGAAAAATGTGTCACCGAATAAGTTTGTCATTAACATAATACATGCCTCCTTTATGTATCGGCATCTTTGATGCCGTTTGTTTTGTTGTTATGGGGAAGATCTATTTCCTCCCCTTGTTCTACTTGTGTTATAACACGCATATTGGCACTCGTCAAGAGGGAGTGCTAACAAAAATTCTAAACAATTTATAAACTGCTCCGGGAAAAAGAAAAAGCCCGCGGCGCAGGCCGCGGACTCTGGTATCTTAAGTGTTCTTTTTCTTTTTGATGGCTTTATATATGGCCATTCCTATGGATCTGACTATGGCAAAAACGCCAAACATCAGTAAGAAGCCCATGAGTCCGAACATTATGTCCGCAAACTCCATGGCCCCGGTGTTACTGACCTTCTGTCCTATCTCTATGGCGAAGGTTATAACAATGATCAGGGTAAACACGTATATCCAGGTGATGGTCATTATATGGTCGCGATTGGCGAGCCACCGAAACAGCGGATATACCGCAGCAACCATCAGCATTCCGAGGATACCGATAACGATAAAATGCAGTTCCTTATCGGTGAAGCTGTACTCAAAGGAGTCGTTTAAAGTAAGTATCCTGCTGTGGATCCGTGAAATGGCCTCCACTATGGCATACAAGAGTTTTCTTAACATGGGTCTTTATTCCTCCGTTACGGAGTTTACCTTTTCACCCGGAAGATACTGTTTCAACAGTTTCTCAAGTTCATCGGGATTGATGGGCTTTGACAGATAGTCCTCAAAGCCTTCTGAGAGGTACATCTCCCTCATTCCCGCTATGGCATTTGCGGTAAGTGCAATGGTGGGGATCTTCTCTCTTCCCTTGCTCTTAAGCCATACGTCGATGGCATGGAAGGCTTCGATACCGTCCATTTCCGGCATCATGTGGTCCATCAGGATCAGATCGATGTTCTCGGTCTTCACCTTCTCAATGGCATCACGTCCGCTCTTTACCGCAATGATCTTAACCTTGGTAGGCTTTAACAGACCTTTGACCACCGCAAGGTTTACTCCGTTATCGTCAACGGCAAGGACCGTAGCCTCAGGTGCAGTAAACAGCACCTTGTGCTTCTTGTCCTTCTCCCGTTCTTTTTCCTTATATTCGTTGAAATCGCCGATGGGCTTCTTGCTTACAACCTTCTGAGGGATTATTACGGTAAATGTCGAACCCTTTCCGAAGGTACTCTGAACGCGGATTGTTCCGCCCATCAGATGACACAGCTGCTTTGTGATCGTAAGTCCGAGGCCCGTGCCTTCTATACCTTTGTTGGACTTCTCCTCAAGTCGGGTAAAGTAATCAAAGAGCTTGTTTAAGTTCTCTTCCTTGATGCCCTGGCCGGTATCGGTAACGCTGACTTTCAGTGCAAAGCCGTCGGTGTATTCGTAGGTTCCGGAAACGTCCATGGTGACGGTTCCTTCCGCGGTATATTTCACCGCATTTGTAAGAAGGTTCGTGATGACCTGTTTTATGCGAACCACATCTCCTTCCAGAGTCTCGGGAAGGGTTTCGTCCACATTTACAACCACCTTCAGCCCCTTATCGTCGGCTCTCTCCCTGATGAGCAGTTCAAGATCCGATATCATGGTCACAAGGGAGTACTCCGCAGGAAGAATGTCCAGTTTGCCGGAACCTATCTTTGAAAAATCAAGGATATCGTTTACGAGTCCCAGAAGCATAACGCCGGCTCTTTCGATGTTTTCCGAATATTCCTTTATATGCGTATCCTCATTTTCACGAAGTATCAGTTCGTTCATACCGAGGATACTGTTGATGGGCGTTCTTATCTCATGTGACATTGTTGCAAGGAACATGTCCTTTGTCTCACTTATCAGACGCTGTCTTTGTTTTTCCTTTTCTATCTCGGACTGTTCAATGGCGTTATTCCAGATTCCCATGATCATGAAACCCATTCCGCCCAGGCCGATGGCCAGTCCCGAAAAAGCATTTAAGGTGAGGGCCGATCTGATGATATCTATGGCAGCTCCCACAAAAAGCATTATGTAACCGATGAAGGCGTACTTGTATTTCTCTATCTGCCTGTTCTTAAAGTCCGTAAGTATGGTAACAAGAACAAGCATCAGCGACAGAGCCGAAATAGCGTAATTTACATACATCGCCTGAACAACATCCGCTATCTTCGCAAGGTGCAGGATCACGCCTGCACCGATGTCAAGAGCAAGCGCTGCGTACACAAGCATGTACTGCTTGTGGTATCTTCCTCCCTGCATCGCATCGATATAAAGTATCGTAGCATAGCAGAACAGCGGAACAAGAAGGAACGCAAGACATGCGATCACCGTGCTGTTTGAGTAGATGACCTGTCTGAAGCCCGAGTCAAAGAGCATCCAGCTGGATGCCCAGAATTCGGCCCATGCAAGGAATATCAGCTTGCTTCGACGCTTAAACATGATATCCGACACGACGCTCACTCCGATAACGGTGACGGAAAGAAGCCAGAGCATGAGACCGATCAAGATCTCGGCGCCCTTAAGCTTATAAATGTTTGCCCATATATCGAGCATCTCACCGTAAAAGACCTGGTCCACCACTCCGGAGAAATGGGAATTGCTTGTTGTTTCTATGCGCAAGGTTGCTCCCGCATCCTTGGCCCCTATCTCAAGAAACAGATATCTGCTGGCGGTATTGTTTCCCAGGATCGGTGAAGAGGTAGTGTCGTAATCAAGTGTCTTCTCACCGTTTAAATACATGCGAACGGTCTGATGAACGGATCTGTAACAGATATATGTATTGTCTTCGGTATTTTCCGGAAGAGTCGTTTCAAAAACAAGAGTACTTCCTTCAGGCACATCTTTAAAACGGCAGGGAACCGTAAAATCCCTTCTGCTGCCGTCTTCGTAAATACGCGTCCATTCTCCCTTATAATTCACATCTCTTCCGAAAATATCCTCCTTATCCCCGTGCATCAGAAACCAGGATGCAAAGGGAATAAGGAAGAAGAATGTGAGCAGTATATAAAAGATGTACAACGCGCGGGATTGTGGCTGACCAAGTTTTTTTCTCAGTTTGAACATGCGCTTATCTCCATCTGATAGATCACATGGAATTATACTCCCCCGGAGTTAATCATTTATTTTATTGTTTTGCGATCTCGTCAAGAAGGATCTGTGCGGCATAAGCCGTAGCCTTCTTTACCGAGCCTGCTTCAAAGGGTGATGCGAGGTTTGCAAGCTTAAGCGTTTCAAGATATGAAAGGCTTCCTCCACACTTGCAGAGATTAAGGTAATCGGTCCATGCCTTTTCGTGGTCCTCGTGGTCCTTTGACTTAAACTCCATGGCACCCATTGTGGTAAGGGTGTAATTTATGTAGTACATGGGATAGAGATAGATGTGGAGTTTGTGGTACCAGTATCCGCCTCTTTCCATGAATTCATCGTCTTCGTAACGTCTCCAGGGCATGTACTTCTCTTCAAGTTTGTGCCACTCGTAAGTCCTCTCCTTGGGAGTAAGGTCGGGATTTGCGTAGCAGATATGCTGGAATTCATCAACGCTTACGCCGAAAGGAACAAAGGTGATGGCATCCTGAAGGTGTGCAAACTTAAATTTCTCCGCATCCTTGCCAAAGAAGTTCTCAGCGTAAGGATAAGCAAACTGCTCCATGGACATTGAATGGATCTCGGCAATATCCGTTGACTCGCTGTAGTAGTCGGATATGGGCTGATTTCTCATTGCCATGTATCCCGCAAAAGCATGTCCCAGCTCGTGGGTAAGAACCTGCATATCACCGATGGTTCCGTTAAAGCATGAGAATACGAAAGGAGCCTTTCTTGTGGAAAGTTCGGTCATGTATCCCGTTGAAGCCTTGCCGGGCTTGTTTTTAAGATCCATTAATTCATGCTCGATCATGAAGTCAATGAACTCGCCGGTCTCGGGGCTGATCTGATGATACATCTTCCTTGCCTCTTCAACCATGAAGTCATCACCACCGATGGCATGTGCGTTTCCGTCTGCGAAGATCCTCTCCTCGTCGTATACCATAACGTGGTCGATTCCGAGTCTCTTGGCCTGGGCTGCGTACAGCTTCTCGCAAAGAGGAACAAGAACCTCCTTGACCTGGGCTCTGAAGGATTCAACTTCCTTTACGCCGTAATCCGTTCTTCCCTGTCTGATATATCCAAGGGGGATAAAGTTCTCAAAGCCTAAGTTCTGTCCCATCTTGGTACGTACCTTGATGAGTTCGTCCCAGATCTCTTCAAGTCTTGCTTCGTTTGATCTGTAGAAATCGGAATAAGCCTTAAATGCAGCCTTTCTTACATTTCTGTCATCATGCTCGAAATACTTCATGATACCGTAAAGGTTTAAGGTCTGTCCGTCAAATTCTATCTCGCAGCCTGCCATGATCTTCTGATATTCATCGCAAAGAACCGCTTCTCTCTGCATAAGCGGAATGTTCTCCTCGCAGAAGCCCTTCTTCTGAAGATCTATGGACACAAAGTACTGTTTGCCAAACCTGGCTTCCACATCAGGTCTGTAAGGACTTGATGTAAGGGCATCTCCGAAAGCTACGGAGTATGCGGCAAGCTCGGGCGTCTGCTGATCCAGCCATTCGTTTTCTTCTTCATAAAACTTATCCTTTGTATCAAGGGTATGTCTTATGGAGCAGATGGTGATCATATCCCCCAGTGCCTTTGATTCCTCATCCATTTCAAAGATCACATCGATGACGTCCTGAGCGCACTTTGCGTTCTTTATCCTTTCGATCATCCCGGTGATCTTTTTCTTTGCCGCCTCCATATCGGGGCGCTTGTACTCAAGAGTACTGAATTTCCAATTACCCATAGTGTACCTCACTTTTCGTATAAATATTTATGTAAACCAACTTTGGTTGATTCCCGATTGTTTTCTCCGCCTTATTTAACGGAAAGCCTTTCATCAAGCCTTCCCTTAAGGCATTGGTATCTTTCAAGCTTCTCCAGCCTGTCGTGTGCAAAGAGCTGATCTTCCCTCTTTTGCACCGTGTTGTTGTTATAATCAAGCTTCTCGTTTCCGAACTGCTCGCTGGTTAAGTCAAAGACATGTCCGTCGATGTCGTTGAAACAATGGACATAGCCGTTCTCAAGGGGGATTCCCCTGACGATCCCTCCGAAGATGTCCTGAACAAGAAAGGATGTGATGGAGCACTGGCCGAGGGTTTTATTCTCCTCGCTCCAGTCACCTCTCATTCTGGGTGCGCAGCTCTCCCTGCACCAGAGACCGTCGGACAAAAGATCGTACAGTTCCCTTGCGTCCTTTATCATCTTATACTTTTCATCAACGGGAGTTACGTCCGCGTTCTCCCAACCGTAAAACCTGTATTCTTTCATATTTCCTCCCTCAGTCCTTGGGCTCAAGATAGAACTTGCCCGATACGCTCTGACTGTGAACCGTATTCACAAATGCTTCGGGATCGATCTTTCTTATTGCCATGTTGACTTTCTTCTTATCATCCGCAGAAACAATGGAATAAACCACGTTTCTGGTGCAATGCTCGTAGGAGCCTTCGCCTTCAAGGATCGTTGCGCCGTGGCCGGTGAGTTTGTAGATCTCCTCACAGATCTCTCTGGGTTTGTTTGTAACAATAAAGAAGGTTTCCTTCTGATAGCGCTTATAGAAGGTATTGAGCACCTGCGTGGCAACAAACTGGAAGATGATGGAATAAAGCGCCTTCTCCCAGCCGAAGATTATTCCGGCAATGGCAAGGATCACGATGTTTATGCAAAGGATAACGTTCCAGCTGTCAACGCCCTTTCTTTCGGATAAGAAAATGGAAATAAAGTCCGTTCCTCCCGTAGTCGCGTTGGACAAAAGACACATGGTGATCACAAGGCCGTTCATGATACCGCCGAATACCGCGATCAGAAGGGGATCGTTGGTGATGGCCATCTTGGGGAGCAGATCCGTAAAGATATTGGTTAACATAATAACATACAGGGAATATGCCGTGAAACGCTTTCCGATGTATCTGAATCCAATATATACCGGGAAAAAGTTAAGGATCACATTGATGATGGTATAGGGCACATCCATGCCGAAAAATTCCTTAATGGCACGCTGGATAAGCACCGTAAGTCCCATGACACCGCCGGGATACAGTCCTCCCGTATCAACAAATGTGTTTACGTTCAGTGCCAGCAAAAAGGATGCTACGGTTATTACCAGGATGCGGAGCAGGGTCTTTCTTGCTCCCGGTCCTTTTTTTGTTTTTACTGCTTCTTTACTCATATACTCTGTTACTTACCCGATCAAAACCTTTCATTAACGTTTTCAATAATTCAAAGGCCTTAGCCTTTATTGTGAACTTCTTTGTGACGGTTCCGGTGTAATTGCCGATCCCTTTGATGGTCACCTTTGCGTTCTTTCCGGCATTTACGTTACCGGAATAACTCTCAATGTCATAATCCACTCCAAGTACCAGGGGTTTTGCGCTTCCCGATACAGTGACCTTTATGTCCTCTGCATCCAGTTCGATGGCCCTGCCGGTGTATTCTTTCTTAGAAAGCTTTACGGTCGCGTTCTTTATGCTTGCGGCCCTTACCGTATAGATCACGGATCTTTCACAGATGCCATGCTCATCTCCGAGCCCATAGTTGCCCCTGCCGCTTACCAGGACCTTAATGCGGGTTCCTACGGGAATGATATCCTTCTTCTCAACCGTCTCACCGGCATTTCTGTGGTAACTTAAATTTCCGGATGATACGTCCGTATCGTCTGCGTAAAAATAATCGACGATCATGTAGTCCGTACCCTCAACAAGAGCTTTGCCGTTTGAATCCCTTAAGACCGGTGCGGACTTGTATTTTCCCGGCTTTTTGGAAAAAGCAACATCCGCCGCAGTCATGGTGATCTCGTCGGAATATATGTGCTGCATCTCTATGGTAAAGGGTATCGTGAGTTTTCCCGTAAATATCCCTTTTCCCTGAATATACAATGCAGGCGGATTCTTTTCGTTGTAAAAGCGTACCCTGTTATTGTATTTGTATTTTAACGTATAATCAATGCCGCAGACAAGTTCTCTTCCCTTATACCTGACCACTAAGTCATCGATGGTGGCTCCACCCTTTGTATACACCACTTTAGGCACTTCGTCTTCGGAAAAAGAAACCGTTCCGTTTCCGCCTGCGGGTACATCGTTAACCGTTATGAGACCTTCCCTGTCGGACTTTATGTCATAGGCCGAAATGGTGAAGTTCTTTTTAATGGTTCCCGAATAGGAGTTGATACCGGTTATGATAACGCTTCCCGTTCCGGGATTTTTGTTGTTCTTATATGAAACGATGTAGTCCACGCCGCGAACAAGGGTCTTCCTTGAGGAACCGGTGCCTGTGGTAACCGATACGCCGGGACGGATGTATGCATCCGAATATGAATAGGCGGTCCTAAACTTTGTTCCGTCCGGATTCTTTACGGTGGCATTCTTTATGGAAGCGGCCTTTATCTTAAAGGTCGCGGTCTTGGTTCCCGTGTAGCCTTCCGCTTCTATTCCCGTTACAGTCACGGTTGCGGTTCCTGTCTTGATATTGTTTACATAACTAACCGTATATGCGGTGGCCGGGATCTTTTTGTTTCCGTATTTGACTGTGATCTTGGGCGTGATCTCCCATCCCGTATAGCTTTGATCTGAGATCCCGGAGATCTTTGCCTTTGACATGAGCTTACTGTCTTTGACCGTTACGTGCACTTCACGTTCGCCGGTGAAATTGCCCATGCCCTTTATCACTATCGCATACTCTCCTTCGAGAGTAACTTCGTCAATGGTCTCCTGCTTTATCCCCTCTTCCAGCGGATATATCTCGTAAGAGTAATCCTTATTAAGGGAAAGTGACTTTTTATTATATACGGGCTTCGGATCAACAGGCAATGCCTTATTGTTGTTTACGGAAAGAAGCATGTCCGAAACCGTTACATCAGCATCTGACAGATCCTTTTTAAGGATATTGAAATGTATGGTGGTGCTTCCGGAATAGTTTCCCTTGCCCTTTACCGTAACCGCGGGCACCCTGTCAGAATCGGCATTTGCAGCCTTTTTGTTGTTACTGAAGGAAAGGGTATAATCCTTTCCCTGTATCAGAAGCTTCGTTTTGTAATAAACCTCAACAGCGGGCTTTATCTCCTTTCCTGTGTAGATCTGATCGGGGATCGGCCTGATGTTAAAACCGTCATACATCCAGTAAGGATAAAGCGTCACATCCGTAACAACAACGGTCTCATTCGTATATTCCGTGCCCTTTCCGTCAGTATCGGTGAACCATCCGCCGAATAACAGACCTTCAATGGAAGGCGTGGGAAGTTCTGCCTTTTCTCCGCCTGCAACAAGAATATCGTCACAGGGAAGAACATTGGGAGACACATCGTTATACAGAGCAAAGTCATCGGTCTTAAAGGTTATCCTGCAACTGTCCTTTGTTATAAATGGATAAAGAAAGACTGTGTTAACCGTTTCTATAACAGCCGGTGCTTTGGAACCGTCTTCGTAATACCAGCCTCCAAAACTTTCTCCCGACTCGGTAGTCAAGGTCTCGATTAATGCTATCTTTCCGTTCTCTCCGGGGAACAATATCTTTAAAGGACCTCCGTCTTTATCAAAAAGTACTGCTGCCGGGGTCTCTTCCATAACGTTTTCGTTATCGGTAAAAAGCGCATAATATGATCCGCAGACCTCTCCCGCCTTTGCCTTTGATACATCCGGAACTAAAACAGGATCCGCACTGATGAATACTGTTTCTTCAGGCTTTTTTTCAAACCAGCCAAGGAATTCATCCTCCGATGCAGAATAAGCCTTGAGGGTAATACTGCAGCCCGGTGTAAATACGGTCTTTCCGGATACAATGCCGTTACCCATCGTTGTTATGTTAACCATGCTCCTCTTTGGAATTGCAGGCGCTTCAGTCAATGTCTTTATTACCGGCTCATTAAGAGTCTCCATATGTGCCAGGCACAATTCCGGCGCATGAGCCATTGCAAGGGCCTTGTATATGCTGCCCGCCTCTCCCTTTTTAGCACATATGGTTTCAAGTTCAGCGGTAAAGTCGGTAAACAGCACTTCCTTATCTTCCGTGAAGTTACCGGAAGGAGTCGAAGTTAAAAAGCCCTTGAGCAGATCCTCATATAAGAAGCTTCTGTCGTTTGAAGCCTTTTTTGCAGCGGAGTTTATTGCCACATTTCTCCAGGTTGCCTCCGTCAATGCCACGTAATCAGACCTGGTTGCTGCCACACTTAATAAGTGATCGCAGACTGTGTCAACGATCTCCTTCTGTCTGAACATGAGCCCGGTATCGGATCCTTCCTCTCCGAGTATCATGGACAGGTTCTTTTTAAGTCCCGTTTCATAGGTACTGTAATCCTCATAAGAATCTCTCGTGGGCAGATAATATGTAACACCGTATCTGTCGAAACCGCAGTTATGAGAAAGAAGTTCTGCATAAATGTCATCTGCCGAAACCACACTGACAATGTTTCTATAGAGTTCATTATGAACATCCTCTGAAAGGGTTGTGGCAGAGCCTTCAAATCCAAAGGCGAATATATTGTCGGGCTCGATGGTATCGATCGCACCTTTATCAAGGTTCTTTGCAAGAAGGTTCCCAACGGAAGCTCCCCTGCCGTAACCTGTGATCCACAGACGTACTTCGCCCTTAAAGTTCTTTTTGTTGTTCTTGATGTATGTGTTAAGTGCCGTAAGTGCCGATTCGGAAGCCATCAAAAATCCCTCGTGGTCTTGCGATTTCGTATCACCTATATTGAAGTCGCTGCTCCAGGCCTGCTTGCAGTTTTCATCGCTTAAAGCAAGCAGAATGACCGTATCCTTTCGGCCCGCGCGGTCCGTTATCTTATAGGCCAGTGCCGTTCCTATGGGATCGTTTGAGGATGAATATTTGACAGTTGCACCCTTAAAGCCCATGGCCGAGATCATGTTTTTGATATTTGTCTCGGGGCTGCTCTTTGACCTGTCACACAAAGCCGCCATTGAAACCTTTAATGAAAGCTTCGTCAGTTCTTCACTGTATTCGTACGCGCTTTCTTCAAATAATCCGAAATCCGCCTCGAAGGGAAAAGTCCTTGTTTTTGAATCTGTTCCCGAAGCGTAGGAAAGGCTTCCCTTGATAACGTAAGGATCGGAAAAGCTTTCTCTATAAACCCTGAGGCTTTTCACATATCCCCCGGGAATCGAGGTCACGTTATCAAATTCCGAAATGCACCAGGGATCTCCTTCTTTTTCCGGAAGTTCTATGGAAGTCCCCTCCGCAATATTAATGGGAGAATAAACGCATTTTAATCCGTCGCAGCCCTTGAACAGATCGACACATTTGGCACTTGTGACCTTGGAAAAAGAAAAAGTCGACAGATCCGCAACGGATAATTTCGTACAGCCTTCAAACATGCCGATACAACTTTCGATATTGCCGATCGACTGCCTTCCGAAATTGATCTTTTCAAGCCATGTACAGCCTGCGAACATGCCATCCGCTGTCTTTACAACATCCATATCAAGGCCTTCGATATCAAACTTCTTAAGTTCCGGGAAGTTCTTAAACATGTAAGAGGTATCGGT
>JAEEGL012549486.1_pt1 | contig 51196 bp, 48 predicted proteins | sample 9134231 | NCBI WGS metagenome assembly JAEEGL01 (sample SAMN16246548, study PRJNA631951) | gut metagenome | biome: gut microbiome; feature: rumen; material: fiber-attached | host: Bos | place: Iran: Karaj | collected 2018-10
CGACAGTCATTTTCTCTGTTATGCCATCGGCGATAATCCTTACGGACCATTTACTTATCAAGGCGTAATTATGACACCCGTTGTTGGTTGGACAACTCACCATGCTATCGCTGAATACAAAGGCAAATGGTATCTTTTCCACCACGACTGCGTACCGTCAGAGGGAAAAACCTGGCTCCGCAGCCTTAAAGTCTGCGAACTTGAATACGACAAGGACGGCAAAATCAAAACCATCGAAGGTCTTGACAAATAATTTACATGGAGTGCGGGCGGCTCGCCCGCGCTTTTATGAAATGCAGGCGGCTCGCCCGCTTTTCAAATAAAAACAACAAAAATGGATATATCAGTTATCATTCCGCTATACAACGAAGACGAGTCAATCCCGGAGTTAAAAGACTGGATTACAAGGGTTATGAACGAAAACCGTTTCAGTTATGAAATCATTATGGTTGACGACGGCAGCACGGACTTGTCATGGCAAAAAATTGAAGAAATGTCTGCGCAGGATCCGCACGTAAAAGGTATAAAATTCCGCCGCAACTACGGCAAGTCAGCCGCCTTGAACACAGGTTTCAAAGCCGCAAAAGGCGATGTCGTAATCACAATGGATGCCGACATGCAAGACTCTCCCGATGAGATTCCCGAACTTTTCAGAATGATAAAAGAAGAAAAATACGATATTGTATCAGGCTGGAAGAAAAAACGTTACGACCCGATAAGCAAAACCGTGCCGAGCAAACTTTTCAACGCGACGGCAAGATTTTTTTCGGGCATAAAACTTCACGACTTCAACTGCGGACTGAAAGCGTACAGAAACACCGTCGTAAAATCAGTGGAAGTCTACGGCGAAATGCACCGTTACATTCCCGTTTTGGCAAAACAGGCGGGTTTTAGGAAAATCGGCGAAAAGGTCGTTGAACACCGCGCAAGAAAATACGGCGTTACAAAATTCGGTTTGGAAAGGTTTATAAACGGCTTTTTGGACCTTCTGACCGTTAACATCGTGCTGAAATTCGGCAAATCCCCGATGCACTTTTTCGGTCTGGCGGGTACGCTGAGTTTTTTCATAGGTTTTGTGATTTTGGCGTATCTGAGTTTCGCAAAATTTGCTTGGAACCAATACCAAATGACCGATCGTCCGCTGTTTTATTTCGGACTTTTGACCATAATTTTTGGTGCGCAACTCTTTTTGACAGGTTTTGTTGCAGAACTCGTTGCACGCTCGTCCGCTGACAGAAATACGTACATCATCGAAAAAAATACAGGACTTGATTAAAATGGTATTTTTTTTGTTGGTTTCCAAAATGATTATTATATTTGGGCAGTCAAAAAAAACTTTATTACAATGGAAATTTTAAACGACGAAAAATCACAAAAATCAATAAAGGACATTATCCTTGTATTTTCGGATATTGACGTGAAAATCACTGCGTTAAACGAATGTTCGGCAGAAGATTTCCTATCTTTGAACACAAACTTGAAAAAGTTTTACAAAGATGCGAAAGTGATTTCCGACCAAACGGGGCAGATATACGACATCATAGCCGGAGACGAGCATAAAAAGTTTTTTGAAGAACTTCTCGGACTTCAAGAATCGCTCAACAATAGGATTAACATGCTCAAAAACAAGATTTTAAAGAGCATCAGAGGCTTGGAAAAAATGTTAACCTCGCTCAACTTGGTGTTTGTGCCGTTAAAAAATTTCAATCTTAACATCTTGACACTCAACTTCTTGTTGGTCAATCTAAAACTCAACATCGCTTATTGCGACAACGAGGCTGTAAAACCGCTCGCCGAGACTATCGACACGGTTACAAACGAAATCAACAAGTTGAAAATCATATTGCCCAAGATTTCTGAATCGCTGACAATGGTAAAAAACGTTACGCGACTTTCTTCGGGCAAACTCATCGAAATCCGCAAAAAAAACATCCTTGACATCGACCGTGTAACGGGTCAGATAAACGATTCTGTGATTTTGTTGAAGGACAAACAGGCTGTTGCAGCCAAAAAAATGCCCGAACTCACCAAACGCACCGAAAGTTATTTTGACAGCGTCAACAAAATCATTATGAACCTCCAATATCATGACATTATCCGTCAGAAAATGGAACACGTTCAGGCAACCCACAAAAACATCATAAATGAGTTGTCCTCAATGGGAACGCTAACGCCTCATTCCGACGGTTCGATTGATATGTCAGAAAACGCAAAACAGTTTCTCCAAATCCGCGACATTGCGGGCGTTCAAGTGGCTCAACTTATCAACACCAACAAAGAATATCAAAAGGCTTTTGCGGTGATAATGAGAAAGTTTTGGGACATCAGCGAGGACATGAGCGTTATCTCTCAACTTTGCAACGAATTTGTGGGCAACAACGATTTGACCGATAGTTATTACAAGGACGTTCAGGACAGATTGCGCGGCACGACAACCGTTTTAAAACGTCTTATAACGGCAAACGAGGATTTCGGCGGCGAAATTGACACAATCAACTCCACGATTGAAGAAAAACACGACAAAATCGACGAAATTAAATCCGTTTACGGCAACATAAACGACAAAATCGAATACATTTTTGACACTATTGCAAGTCAAAAAGACACCGGTCTCGACCGAATAACGGAAGAGGTAAGACAGATGGTAGAGACAATTTTGGAGAATTTGAACGACGTTGTACTATTTTTCTCGCAGGCTCAAAACATCAGCAAAAAATTGCAGGAAATCAACCGCGAAGACTCCGGCAACGAAATTTCAAACAATCTGAAAGAACTCAACAACAAAATTTCAGAACTTTTGGCTTCAATAGAAAACCACAACGAAAAAATCGAAGTGATTTTGACCAACAACTCCAAACTGAGTCTTAACCTTTCGAGCGAGATAAAATCGTCGGTTGAGCAGGTGAAATACTACGATTTCTTTGAAAAAATCATGCTTGAAATCGTATCGCAACTCAACACGATATATTCAAAACTCGACAACAACACTCTCAATATGATAAAAAGCAACAAGGCTGAAAACTTAAAAAGCCTTGAAGAACGTTACACAATGGAGAGCGAACGAATTATCCATCAGCAGATTATCAATGAGAGTGCCGATATGGAATTACCGGTTCAGGACGATGACAACGACGTAGAATTTTTCTAAACTTTTTTTTGCAAATCTGTAATATAATATTTACTTTTGCAAAAAATTAATGAAAAATGGGACGGAAAAAAGCAGTTGAATTTGTTTCCCCTATCGACAGATTAAAAAATTGGTGCAACGATGAAAGAGTAAAATTCGTTTCAAGTATGGCGGTTTTTCTTTTGTCGGTGGTTATGTTGATAGGTTTTTTATCGTTTTTGTTTACTTGGAAAGAGGATCAGGCAAAATTTGAAATAGGAATTATCCGCTACCTTTGCGACAGCGACATTCAAGTTGAAAATTGGGGCGGCAAATTAGGAGCGGTTTTAGCGCATCTTTTTATTCACAACTGGTTTGGCATTCCGTCCTTCTCTTTTATTTTTTTGAGCCTTTTAACAGCGGGCAAAATCATCAAATACGAACCCCTGCCCTATTGGACGGTTGTAAAACACACCGTGATTTGGACAGTGTGGACATCTGTATTTTTATCTTTTGTCTTCGGCGATGACTTTTTCTTTCTCGGAGGCGTTTTCGGTTATGAAATAGATTATTGGTTGGAGTCTACATTTCAGAAAGTCGGCACCCTGCTTTTATTGTTAATCATAGCCGGAGCGATTTTGGTGGCAACCTTCAAAAACTCGTTAGGGTGGATAAAAGTTTTTTGCAGCGACTTCAAAGACAACAAAAATATCAAGAAGGCTTACAACAGCGCAAACTCTTATCTTAAAGCCGTTTACGCTAACGAAACTGATAGCGCAGAAAACTTTCAACAAAAAAAGAAAACTGTCGAAACTTTTGAAAACAACGTTTATGACGAAGACGAAGGCGGTCTTTTGAACTCACCCGTCAACTCTTCGGCAACAACAAAGACGGCAACAACAGCAACTTCCGTTATGGAAAATGCCAAAAGTTTTTTCCGCGATATGTTAAAAGGCAAAGATTACAAAGGCGAACAACAGCAAATACCTTTTGACAAGCCAAAAGAAAAAGAAGAACCATCAGGCAAACCCTTTGAAAGCGAACGATTTATCTTGAACGATGACGGTCGCAAACAAGATTTGGATTTTGAAATCGAGGATACTACCGTAAAATCAGAACCTAAATCGGAAAACCAAGCCTCTCAAACCGAGCCGGAAATTGTTTCCGAAAACAAGACAGAAGAAACATCTGCCGATAATACTACGGAAAATACTACTGAAAATACTACTGAAAATTCAGGAGGAATGGCTCTCGAAGTAGAAGTCAACCGTCCTAAAACCGTTGAAGAGGTCAACAATTTGCCGCCTTACGACCCGACACAAGAATTGTCAGACTATCGTTTGCCCGGACTTGACCTTCTCAACAAATACGACACGAGCGAAAACCTTGTCAACAAAAGCGAACTTATCGAAAATAAAACACAAATCGTTGAAGTACTCAAAAACTTCAAAATCAAAATCGATAAAATCAAGGCAACTGTCGGTCCTACGGTAACACTTTATGAAATCACACCCGCACCGGGAATCAAAATTTCAAAAATCCGCAGCATTGAAGACGACATTCAGTTGAGCCTCAAAGCCTTGGGTATCAGAATCATTGCGCCTATGCCCGGAGCAGGAACCGTCGGCATAGAAGTCCCGAACAAAAAACCCGCAATCGTTGCAATGGAAGACCTGATAAAATCGGACGAATTTCAACACAGCAAATACGAACTGCCGATTGCCCTCGGAAAAACCATCGACAACAAGTGTTATGTAATTGACTTGACAAAATGTCCGCACCTTTTGGTAGCCGGTGCAACAGGTCAAGGAAAATCCGTCGGACTTAATGCAATCATCGCTTCTATCTTGTACAAAAAACACCCTGCTGAGGTGAAATTCGTACTCGTTGACCCTAAAAAAGTGGAACTCACACTTTATAATAACATAGAAAAACATTATTTGGCAAAACTTCCCGAAAGCGACGAAGCAATCATCACGGACGTTGACAAAGTAAAGGAAACTTTAAATTCGCTGACCGTCGAGATGACAAACCGCTACGACCTTCTAAAAGAAGCAAAAGTCAGAAACATAAAAGAATATAATGCCAAATTTATCGCAAGACATTTGAACCCTGAAAACGGACATAAATTTTTGCCGTACATCGTGGTTATCATAGACGAGTTTGCCGACCTCATTATGACCGCCGGAAAGGAAATCGAAAAGCCGATTGCCAGAATAGCACAACTCGCCCGCGCAATAGGCATTCACCTGATTGTTGCAACGCAAAGACCGACAACCAACATCATCACGGGTCTTATAAAAGCCAACTTCCCGACAAGAATCGCTTTCAAAGTATCTTCAATGATGGACTCGCGTACAATTCTCGACTGTCCGGGCGCAAATCATTTGATAGGTCGCGGCGATATGCTGATTGCAAACGGAGGAACAGATTTAGTCCGTCTACAATGTGCGTTTATTGACACGCCGGAGTTGGAAAAAATCACGGAATTTATTGGCGCACAACGCGGTTATCCCACAACATACGAACTTCCCGAACCCGACATTGAGGCTCCTGACGGCTCCGAGCCGGTAGATTTAACAAAACGCGATTCTCTGTTTGAAGAGGCGGCACGAATGATTGTACTTTCAGGACAAGGTAGTACCTCGATGTTACAAAGAAAATTTGAAATCGGTTATAACCGCGCCGGCAGAATAATGGACCAACTCGAAGCAGCCGGAATTGTAGGTCCTAACGAAGGCTCAAAAGCCCGCAGCGTTTTAATAGACTCAGAATACGCTCTGGAACAATATTTGAGCAATTTGGACAGAAGTTTGTAAAAAAAAATTCAACAATCGAACTTTCGGTCAACTATACTAACAAAAAAATCAATTAACAACATAATATTTTTAAAAAATGAAAGTTTTAATGACATTAATTTTGGCGGCTTTAACAGTATTGCCGACCTTTGCACAGGAAACTCACGACCCTGAGGCAAAAAAAATACTCGAAAAAATATCTTCTACTACACAAGGTTACAGCAGCCTGAGAGCCACTTTTGTATGGACGTTGGAAAATAAAACCGAAAAAACAAAAGATTCCAAAAACGGTTCGATGTTTATAAAAGGCGGCAAATACAAACTCATTTTGCAGGGAACAGAGATTTTTTCTGACGGAGAAACTACTTGGACATATTCTAAGGACGCTAACGAAATCACTGTAAGTTCAGTGGAAGAAAACGATGAATCAATTGTCAGCAACCCTACCAAAATTTTCAGTTTCTACGAAAAAGGGTTCAAATATGTATTAAAAGGCGAGGCTGAGGTAAATGCAAAAGTAAAAGTTGACGGCAAAGTTACTACGGCTAAGAAAAAATGCCATGTCATAGACCTTTATCCCGAAAATCCCAAAGGCAAGGATTTTCATACCGTTCAACTTTTGGTTGACAAAACCAACAATCAAATCGTCTGCATCGACATAAAGTTCAAAAACGGCAGCGATCAACTCATCGAAATTCTTGATTATAAGCCCAATGTTACGATGCCGGACAACCTCTTTATCTACGAAGAGAGCAAATATCCGGGCGCAGAGGTCAACGATATGAGATAGTAAGTATTTGTAAGTCAGACAGATAACTGGTTTTAAGAGGTTATTTGCCTGACTTACAAATATTTCAGATTTTTTTTTTGAAAAAAAAGTCGAAAAAAGTTTTCTATGTCAAATAAAAGGCGTATATTTGCACACCGATATTTAAACGACTTAATAAATTAAAAAAATATTAAAAATGACAAAAGCAGACATCGTAAACGAGATTTCCAAAAACACGGGAATCGAAAAAGTAACCGTTCAAAAAGCGGTTGAGGCTTTTATGGACACCATCAAAGAATCTTTGGTTGAGGAAAACAACGTGTACCTTAGAGGTTTCGGCTCTTTCATCATCAAAACAAGAGCGAAAAAAACTGCACGCAACATTTCTAAAAATACAACCATCGTTATTCCCGAGCACAACATTCCGGCGTTCAAACCCTCAAAAGTGTTCGTAAGCGAGGTTAAAGAGAAAAAGAAAAAATAATTTTATTTTAAGTATAATTTTTAAAATCATAAAAAAATGCCAAGCGGAAAAAAAAGAAAACGTCACAAAATGGCTACGCACAAACGTAAAAAACGTTTACGCAAAGACAGACACAAGAAAAAATAAAATGATTCTTCGTCTGTTCATGTAAAAAGAATCAAAAGAGCCCACACTTAGATTGTCGGCTCTTTTTGGTATTCTTTTTATTAAAAAATAAAAGAAAAATAATCAAAAAAATTCTTTTGTATTCAAGTGAACAACGATTTAGTGATTAATGCAACTGAGTCGGAAATCATACTTGCACTACTTGAAGATAGCAAGTTAGTAGAAATACACAAGGAGAAGAGAAACCGGCATTTTTGTGTCGGGGATATTTATTTAGGAAAAGTCAAGAAAATAATGCCGGCCTTAAATGCGGCATTTGTAGACGTAGGTTACGAAAAAGATGCGTTTCTGCATTATCAGGATTTAGGACCGCAGTTTTCTACGCTTCACAAATACGTGCAGACGGCTATTGACAACCCGAAAAATTCCAAACCTCTTCAATCCATCACTCTGATGCCCGAAATTAACAAAAAGGGCAAAATTAACGAACAACTTTCTTCGGGTCAAAGAGTAGTTGTTCAGATAAGTAAAGAACCCATATCAACCAAAGGACCAAGACTTACCTCCGAGGTTTCAATCGCGGGACGAAATTTGGTACTCTTGCCTTTTTCAGACAAAGTGTCAGTTTCGCAAAAGATTAAGTCGAAGGAAGAAAGGGAAAGGCTAAGGCAGTTAATCCAGTCGATAAAACCGAAAAACTACGGCATAATCGTTAGGACAGAAGCACAAAACCGCCGCGTAGCCGTACTTGATATGGAAATAAAATCTTTGGTGGAAAGGTGGGAAAATGCTTGCAATATGATGGCACAAGGGGTGCCACCTAAACTTTTGGCAGGCGAACTTGACGCAACTTCCACTATTTTGCGCGATACGCTCAACGACTCTTTCAACAGCATAGTCGTAAACGATGTTGCAATATATCACGAAGTTAAGACATTTATTTGCAATATTGCCCCCGAAAAGGAAAAAATCGTCAAACTCGACACCGAAAAAGTTTCGGTCTTTGACAGATATTTCAATATCAACAAACAGATAAAAACACTTTTCGGAAGAACGGTAACTTTTAAAAACGGTGCATACCTTATAATGGAACACACCGAAGCACTCTTTGTGATAGACGTTAACAGCGGCAACAGAGCGTCAAACGTAGATCAGGAGGCAAACGCGCTTGAAGTAAACCTTGCGGCTGCCGACGAAATAGCAAGACAATTACGTTTGAGGGACATAGGCGGAATTATCGTGGTAGATTTTATCGATATGCACAAAAATGAGAACAAAAAGGCTCTCTACGATAAAATGCGCGAAGTAATGTCACCAGACAAAACTAAACATAACATACTGCCCCTCAGTAAGTTTTGCCTTATGCAAATAACAAGGCAGAGAGTAAGGCCTGAAATGAAAATGTCAACAGAAGAAACTTGCCCTTACTGCTCAGGCACAGGAAAAATAACTTCGACACTGCTTCTTGAAGACGAAATCGAAGATACTTTGAAAAATATTTTGACCCAAAACGATAATATTAAAAAAAAGTTGATTCTTAGAGTAAGTCCCATTGTGGCTGCGTACTTGAAAAAAGGTATTTTCTCGCTACGTATGAAATGGATGTTAAAGTATAAAGTCAGAATTAAAATTTTTGCCGACTCAGACTACGGCTTTATAAAATACGACTTTTGCGATGCGGACGGAACTCCTCTGAACAATTACTAAAAAAAGACCGCTTTTTAGGCGGTCTTTTTTTTGCTCCTTACAAAAAAAATTGTTAAACTTGCACTTGAAAATACTCTAAAATATGAATACCGAGCAAGAGTTTAAAAATCAAATAGTTAAATGCAAAGAGACTTTCCTAAAAAAAGCCTCTGACTACGGGACAGCATGGCGAATTATGCGCCCTGAATCCGTTACTGACCAAATTTTCATAAAGGCAAACCGCATACGCGGACTCCAAACCATGAAAACGCACCTTATTGATGAAGGAGAAGAACCCGAATTTATCGGAATCGTAAACTATGCAGTTATGGGACTGATTCAGTTAGAGTTAGGTTTTTCGGATACTGCCGATTTGGACGTTGAAGCAGCAGAAAAGTTTTACGACAAATACACCTCGCTTGCCTTAGACCTTATGATGAAAAAAAACCACGACTACGGCGAGGCGTGGCGGCAAATGCGGATTTCAAGCATTACAGATTTGATTTTGATGAAACTTTACAGAATCAAGCAAATCGAAGACCACAACGGCAAAACATCCGTGTCGGAAGGTATTGACGCAGGATACTTCGACATTATAAATTATTCAGTGTTTAATTTAATAAAAATAGAAAATGAAAAATCAGGAAATAATTGAAAACACACCGCTTAGGAAAAGAATAGCGATTCTTATTATCCGCATAATCGTAGGTGCGGTTTTTGCATTTTCGGGCTTTGTTAAGGCGGTTGACCCGCTCGGCTCATGCTACAAATTCACGGATTATTTTACTTTGGCATTTGATATGCCCGAACTTTCGGCATTTTCATTACCATTGGCATTTATACTTGCCGCATTGGAATTTACGACCGGTATAATGTTGATTTTCAATCTGAAACCGAGATGGGCGGTATGGCTTTCGTTTGCATTTATGATTGTATTTTTGCCGCTGACACTTTACATAGCGATAGAAAATCCCGTCCATGACTGCGGCTGTTTCGGCGACGCACTTGTGATTGACAACTGGGCGACCTTCTTCAAAAACGTCGTTCTGATGGCTCTGATTCTCTATCTTGTCTTCAACCGCAAAAGAATGGACAACCCGCTTTCTGACAACGTAGAACTCGGAATTTCGGTTGCAGTATTCCTGATAGCGATTGTATTTCAGCACTTTATGATAAGACACCTCCCGATTTTCGACTTCCGTCCTTACAAAATCGGTAACAACATTGCCGAAAAAATGGCAATTCCGGAAGGCGCAAAACGCGACGTTTACGAGACAAAACTCGTTTACAAAAACAGCGCAACCGGTGAAGTTAAAGAATTTTCATCTGACAATTACCCTTGGCAAGACTCAACTTGGGTTTGGCAAGACACGAAATCTGTTCTCATAGAAAAAGGTTATCAGCCTGAAATTCACGACTTTACAATTCAAGATTCCGTAGGCGTAGACCACACTGAACAAGTCTTGAACTATGAAAAACCCGTGCTTTTGGTCATTACGCACAAACTCGAAAAGAGCGATGAAGACGGTCTCGACATGTTGAGACACCTTCAAAACTACGCCCTTAAAAACGATTTTCTGATTATCGGTCTTACGAGCAGCAACTGGGACAAAATTCAAGAAGTTAAAAGCGAATTTTCAGTAGACTTTCCGTTTTTCCAAACCGACGACATAACCCTCAAAACTATCGTCAGGGCAAATCCGGGAATCGTAAAACTCGAAAAGGGTACGGTAACTGGCAAATGGAATTTCAGGGATTTCAGATTAGACAAATAATTTTGAAAAATGGGATTTCTTGATTTCGGTTTTATAGACTTAACTGACATACTTTTAAGTGCTTATCTGCTTTACCTGTTGTATGTAAAGATGAAAAACACCGCCGCGATGAACATACTTGCGGGAATTTTAATCGTGTATGTTCTCTGGATGGTTGTCAAGGCACTTGACATGTCGCTTTTGTACACTATAATGGACAGAGTTGCAAGCGTGGGAGTTCTCGCGCTTGTAATTGTGTTTCAGCAGGAAATCAGGAAATTCCTTCTCGATATGGGAAACGCGAAAACGTTCAAAAAACTGTTTTCGTTGGAAAGAATTTTCCAAAAAGTCATAAAAAAATCCACCGAAGAGTTGAACATTCCCGAAATCGTAACAGCCTGCACTCAGTTTGCAAAAGATTATACGGGTGCGCTGATGGTTTTTCCGAACCATTCGGATTTGAGTTCGGTGATTGCAACGGGCGAAAAACTTGACTGCGCAATAACGGCGCGGCTTTTGGGCTCGCTGTTTTTCAAAAATTCGCCGCTCCACGACGGTGCGGTCATAATTGAGCAAGGTAAAATTTGCGCAGCAAAATGTATATTGCCTTTAACAGAAAACCCTAACGTCCCCGCAAACATCGGCACAAGACACCGCAGCGCAATCGGCATGAGTGAAGTTTCTGATTCTCTGGTAGTTGTGGTTTCGGAAGAAAGGGGTGAAATTTCATACTGCGAATACGGCAGCATTTGTCAGGACGTAACTCCCGCACAACTTGCCGACAAACTCAAAGAACGTTTTGCCGTAACGGAAGACCGCACGGTGGTTTCAAAACGAAACATCATAGTAAAAATGATGAATTATTTAAAAAGTTAAAAATTATTTTTCAAAAACGACTTGCCGCTTAAAATTTTTTTTTCTATTTTTACAACGTTAAACGAAAATTATAAACTATGGAAACCGAAGTTAAAAACCAACACGTTATGCGCTATTGGGACTTGTTGAAAGATTTGAGCGACAGTGACAAGTTTGAACTCGGACTTATGCTTATGGAAAGTGTCAAGTCTTCTTTTTCTGCGCCTAAAAATGACGAGGACTGGTGGGTCAAAGAGATGTGGAAAGAACCCGTCAAACCTTACACCATGGACGAAATAAATGCAAGAATCGACCAGTCTGAGCGTGAAATGGCGGCAGGTCTTGGTCAGGACAGCGAAGAAATGTTCCGTGAAATCGAAGAAGAATTTTTACGTGAGGAAGCGGAATATGAATTGGAAAACGAAATGGCAGAAGCAGTATGAAAGTTATATGGACTCCGTTTGCAAAAAAAGAATTGATAAGAACGGCAAAATACATCAATATGGTGTTCGGGAAAAAAACAAAAAATGAATTTTTACAAAATGTCCACCATGCAAACCGTCAAATAGGCATTAATCCCAATATCGGAAAAGTTGAACCCTCATTATATGACCGTGTCATTATGTACCGCTGTTTCGTGGTCTCACGTCATAATAAGATTGTGTATTGTATCATGGATGATCATATTTCGGTAGTTGATTTTTGGGACTGCCGCCGTGATCCTGATGCGCTTGCTGCACAAGTCAAATAAAATTTTCAACATTGTAAGAGGTATAGAAAATTTATTTTTTTATGCCTTTTACAAATCTGTCTTTACCGTAAAAATCTTTTACCACTTCAACATTTTTAAAACCGTAACTTTCAACAAGTTGCGCGGTTTCTTTGCCGAAATTTTCGTTGATTTCAAAAAAGAGTTTTCCTTTCGGGTTCAAATGCGAAACCGCAAATTCAGAAATCCTTTTATAAAACCTTAATGCGTCATTATCGGGAACAAAAAGTGCTGTAAAAGGCTCATAATCAAGAACATTTTTCTGCATCAAAATTTTTTCGCTCTCGGTAACGTATGGCGGATTCGAGACTATAACATCAAATTTTTGCGAAGTTTCAAACGTGAAAATATCCGCTAAAAAAACTTCCAAATTTTTTACGCCGTATTTTTCGATGTTTTTTTTGCAGACTTTCAACGCACTTTCAGAAATGTCGCAACCGAAAAATTTTTTGTCAGGATTTTTCAGCGCACAATAAAGCGAAATGCAGCCGCTGCCAAAACCGACTTCAAAACACGAAACGCCGTTTTCCTTTGAAACCATAAGCGCAAGTTCTTCCGTTTCTGGTCTCGGAATCAAAACCGACGAATCAGTAAACAACTCTAAATCAAGAAATTGTGCGTTGTTAAAAATGTATTCAAGCGGCTCAAAACGTTTTATCCGCAACAAAATTTCTTGAAACTCCTCAACAGAAAAATTTTCAATTTCCCTATCAGGATACGTTAAAATCTCCGTCAAAGACGTATTATAAAGGTAAAGCAAAACTTTCACGGCAACGGCTTTGGCAGCATTTTCGTCGCCGTCATAAACCCTAATCAAAGTGTTTTTTAATGTATAAAAAAGTTCGGAATTTTTCATAACGCAAAATTATCAATATTTTTTTGATATTTCGACGAAAAAAATTTATATTTGCACGTTAAAATTTTAAGGTTATTATGGAAACGCAGTTATTTAAAGTGTTTAACGGTCTTCCAATGGACGTAAACTTCATCAGAAAGCATTTGGAAAAAAACGGAATCAAATGTTTTGTAAGCAACAAACACGCTGATAATCAAAAGAATAAATGGTCAGAACCGAGTTTTGACCCCACCGTCAGTATAGAGGTTGAAACACAAAACGCAGAAACCGCTTTACAACTTATAGACGTTTTCCTTAAAACCAAAGCAGAATAAAAATTTATGAGCAACATAGTAGCAATCGTAGGTTGTCCGAATGTCGGCAAATCTACCCTTTTCAACCGTCTGACAGGTTCGCGTGAGGCAATTGTTCACGAAACCGCAGGCGTTACCCGCGACCGTCATTACGGAAAATCAGATTGGAACGGCAAAGAATTTTCTGTCATTGACACCGGCGGTTACGTCAACAACTCGGACGATATTTTTGAAAACGAAATTCAAAAACAGGTTCACCTCGCAATAGAAGAGGCTGACGTAATTATTTTTATGACCGATGCAAAACTCGGCGTAACAAGCGGCGACGAAGTTATAACAGAAATTCTCCGCCGATGTGAAAAGCCTGTTTTTTTGGCTGTTAACAAAACCGACAACCCAGATTTGGTTTTGGAAAGTAATGCGTTTTATTCGCTCGGCTTGGGCGAAATATACACAATTTGTGCTGCAACCGGTTCCGGTACGGGCGAATTGTTGGATGCCGTTGTCAAAGACTTCAAAGAAGACACGGTAGACGATGAAGCGGGAATCCCGAAAATTGCTGTCGTAGGTCGTCCTAACGTCGGCAAGTCATCGTTAATCAATGCGTTGACCGGCAGCGAAAGAAACATCGTAACACCGATTGCCGGCACAACACGCGACACAATCAACACCCGTTACAACAAATTCGGACACGATTTTATTCTCGTTGACACAGCGGGACTTAGAAAAAAAAGCAAAGTTTCGGAAAATATTGAGTTCTATTCGGTTTTGCGTTCCGTCCGCGCTATCGAAGAGGCTGACGTTTGCATTTTGATGTTGGACGCAACGCAAGGTCTTGAAGCACAAGATATGAACGTCTTCCGCCTTATAAAAGAAAACAACAAAGGCTTGGTGGTTTGCGTCAACAAGTGGGATTTAATGGACAAAAGCGAAAACAATTCCACAAAACGTTACGAAGAATATATTAAAAAAGGTCTTGAACCTTTTGACGACGTACCCGTTGTTTTTACCTCAACGATTAGCAAACAAAGAATTTTGAAAGCGATGGAAGAAGCGGTACATGTCTACGAAAACCGCAGTCGCAAGATTTCTACGGGGCAACTCAACCGTCTTATTCAACAGTACGTAGAGGAAACTCCGCCGCCGGCTTGGAAAGGCAAATTTATAAAGGTGAAATATGCGACACAACTGCCGACACATTATCCGACGTTTGCACTTTTCTGCAACTTGCCGCAATATATCCGCGACCCCTACAAGCGGTACATCGAAAACAGACTCAGAAAAGACATAGACTTTTCAGGTGTGCCGATTAAAATATTTTTCAGAAAAAAATAAAATGAAAAAGGTACTATTCATAATAGTTTTACTCTTAACGCTCTACGCTTGTAGCAAATTGGAAACCTATTCCGAATTGCCGTCAGTGGAATTTAAATCCGTTTATATTGCTGACACGGTTGACGCTTTGGGCAACGAGGTAAAACTTCAAAATGTAACGCTTGAAATAATAGACGGCGACGGGAATCTCGGTCTTAACGACAAGGACACAACAGGAGATTTTTCGCCCGAATCGCTCTATTACAACAACCTTTTCATTACGGTTTCAGAAAAGCACAACGGCGGCTACTCAGAACTGCAAAAAATTTCAGGAAACCTACATTACAGAATACCTTACAAAGCACCTATCGGTCAAAACAAATATCTTAAAGCCGAGGTGAAAGTAAAAATCGAAATTCCGCTCGGATATTTCGATTACGATACCATAAGGTATGAATTTTTTGTGTATGACCGCGACTTAAACAAAAGCCAAATTGCAGTAAGTTGCGACATTCCTGCACGCGGACACGGCACCGTTTTTGCCGACGGAAAATGCTCGTTTTTTGAAGAAGAAGAAGAAAAAGTAGAAAAATAACAATTTTAATAACATAAAGAGATGGAAAAAAGTCCTTTACAAATTGCGAGGGCTGCTTATCAGCCCAAAATGCCAGCATCTATCGCAAATGCGGCAAAATTAGTTGAAGGTAAGGCAACTGAATCAGTTGCAGACCAAGCAGAAATCAAAAAACTTTTCCCGAACACTTACGGTTTGCCTATCGTAACGTTTGAAAAAGCTGATCAATCAATGGCAGCAAAAGCATTGAACGTTGGCGTTATTCTTTCAGGCGGTCAGGCTCCCGGCGGACACAATGTAATTTCGGGTATTTTTGACGGCATCAAAGCAATCAACAAAGATTCCAAACTTTACGGATTTTTAGGCGGTCCTTCCGGTCTTGTTGACCACAAATACGTTGAACTCACAGCCGATATTATCGACGAATACAGAAACACCGGCGGTTTTGACATCATCGGCTCAGGCCGTACAAAACTCGAAGAAACCTCTCAATTCGACAAAGGTCTTGAAATCTGCAAAAAATTGAATATCAATGCTATCGTTATTATCGGCGGCGACGATTCAAACACAAACGCTTGCGTCTTGGCAGAATATTATTTGGCTAAAAAAACCGGCATTCAAGTTATCGGCTGCCCGAAAACTATCGACGGCGACCTCAAAAACGAAATGATTGAAACATCTTTCGGTTTTGACACGGCAACAAAAGTTTATTCAGAGGTTATCGGCAACATTGAGCGCGATGCTAACTCGGCTAAAAAATATTGGCACTTCATCAAATTGATGGGACGTTCAGCAAGCCACGTTACTTTGGAATGTGCATTGAAAACTCAGCCTAACATCACACTTATCGGCGAAGAGGTTGAGGCTAAAAACCAAACTCTTGACGATGTTGTAACTTACATCGCTAACGCCGTTAAAGCACGTGCTGACAAGGGTTTGAACTTCGGTACAGTACTTGTTCCGGAAGGCTTAATCGAATTTATCCCCGCAATCAAAAAACTTATCGCTGAACTCAACGATATGCTTGCTGCAAATCAGGCAGAATTCGACAAAATTGCCGCTGACGAAAAAATCGCTTACGTGGTTAAAAAACTCAGCAAAGAAAACGCAGCATTGTTTGAAAGTCTTCCCGCATCAGTTTCTCGTCAACTCGCTTTGGAAAGAGACCCGCACGGAAACGTTCAAGTTTCGCTCATCGAAACCGAACAACTTTTGGCTGAAATGGTCGGCAAAAAACTCGCTCAATGGAAGAAAGAAGGCAAATTCAACGGCAAATTCTCTACTCAGCACCACTTCTTCGGTTATGAAGGCCGTTGCGCTGCTCCTTCTAACTTTGATGCTGATTACTGCTATTCACTCGGACGCGTAGCCGCATTGTTGATTAATTCGGGCAAAACTGGCTATATGTCATCGGTTCGTAACACCACAAAACCGGCTTCTGAATGGCTCGCAGGCGGTATTCCTATCACCGCAATGATGAACATGGAAAAACGCAGCGGAAAAATGAAACCCGTTATCCAAAAAGCACTCGTTAAACTTGACGGCGGACCTTTCAAATTCTTCGCTTCAAAACGTGATGAATGGGCTATTGAAACGGCATACGTTTATCCGGGACCGATTCAGTATTTCGGACCGTCAGAGGTTGCCGACATTACAACCGAGACAATAAAACTCGAACACTAAAAATTCTGTTTCTATTTCATAATGATAACAGCCGCAACGACAAAAGAAGTCTTGCGGCTGTTTGATTATTCCATAAAAGTATGCAACCGTTAGCAGAAAGATTAAGACCGAAAAACCTTGACGAATACATCGGACAAAAACACCTCGTCGGAGAAGGCGGCGTATTAAGAAATATGATTGAAACCGGCAAAATCCAAAGCATAATACTTTGGGGTCCTCCGGGCGTAGGCAAAACAACCCTCGCAAAAATCATTTCAAAAGCCTCAAAACGACCGATGTTTTCTTTGAGCGCGATTTCAAGCGGAGTAAAAGAGGTGCGCGAAGTCTTGGACAACGCCAAGCACCAGAGCCTTTTCAGCCCCGTCTCCCCTATTCTGTTCATTGACGAAATCCACCGTTTCAACAAAACGCAACAGGATTCGCTTCTTGGTGCAGTGGAACAGGGCGTTGTAACGCTTATCGGCGCAACAACAGAAAATCCGTCATTTGAAGTCAATTCTCCTTTACTTTCACGCTGCGAAGTCTACGTCTTAAAACCGCTCGAAAAGTCTGATTTAGAAGTACTTCTAAACCGCGCCTTAACCGAAGACGAAGTCTTAAAAAACATGGACATAAAAGTTGAAGAGACAACCGCGCTTTTCCGTCAGAGCGGCGGCGACGCAAGAAAACTGCTTAACGTTTTGGAAATAATCATCAACGCCGAAACCTCCGGCACTGTTGTCATCAACGACGAAACGGTTGCAAAACGCCTTCAAAAAAACACCGCCATTTACGACAAAAAAGGCGACATGCACTACGACATCATTTCCGCCTTCATAAAATCCATACGCGGAAGCGATGCAAACGCGGCAATATATTATTTGGCAAGAATGTTGAACGGAGGCGAAGATTTGAAATTTATTGCGCGGCGGCTTGTTATCAGTGCCTCGGAAGACATCGGACTCGCAAACCCTAACGCCATGCTTTTGGCAAACGCCTGCTTTCAGGCTGTCAACACGGTCGGCTATCCCGAATCAAGAATAATGCTCGCCGAATGTGTAATTTATCTGGCTAACTCGCCGAAATCGAATTCTGCATACAACGCCATAAATTCTGCGATGGAATTTGCCCAGAAAACCGGCGATTTGCCCGTGCCGCTTCACCTTAGAAACGCTCCGACAAAACTCATGGAGCAACTCGGCTACGGCAACGAGTACAAATACGCACACGATTACAAAGGGCATTTTGTGGAACAAGAATTTATGCCGGAGAATATCTCCGGCACTACATTCTATTTTCCGCAAGACAATCCCGCTGAACAAAAAGCCAAGGATACTATCCAAAAACTTTGGAACGGGAAATACAAAACTTAGTCAGCCTTGTAACACTGGGCGTTAAGAATACGCCAACTTTGGTCTATCGGGTTTTCAATAAGTTTTTCCAAATAATGGTATTTGATGCCGAACTTGTTTTTGATGGCGTTGATTTGCGCCTGAATTTTGTCCTGCTCCTCTTTGGGCAACTCCTCCCCTTTTTCAGCGGTGATAATCAGGTTTTTTGACGTGTTGTCGTATTCCACAAACTCAAAAACCTTGGTTTTGTAACCGTGTTTTGTGAGGATTAAAGCACGCAGGGAATCGGTAATCAACTCAGCCTGACGTTCAAGCAGAATACCGTATTTCAAAGCGGGGAAAAGTACGTTGTTTTCGGTGATTTTCATCTGGTTGCGGATTTGTCTGTGGCAACAGGGAGCCACGATGATAACCTTTGCCTCTGATTTCAAGCCCATATAAATTGCGTCGTCAGTAGCCGTGTCGCAGGCGTGAAGCGCAATCAGCATGTCAAGTTTTTCCGCCTTAAAATCGTTGATGTTGCTGCAACAAAACTTTAAGCCGCCAAAGAGTGCCTTTTGAGCTGTATTGTTGCAAAATTTTACAAGACTATCCTGAGTTTCAACGCCTTGCATATCAACATGCATATCAAGATTGTTGGTAAGATAATCATAAACGGCAAAAGTCAAGTAACCCTTTCCGCAGCCCATATCGGCAATTTTTACAAGAGGTATATCTTTAAGGCTTCCGGCAAGAGAATCAATAATTTCGACAAATTTTTCTACTTGTCTAAATTTGGCGTTCATGCTCGGAATCACTTCGCCTTTTTGGTCGGTAATGCCCAAAGATTTCAGATAAACGTTGTCTTTGGTTTCGATAAGGCGTTTTTTGACTTGGTCATGTTGACCGTCAGCAGCCTCGGTAAAGGAGGGTTTCTGCTTGTAAATTTTCGGAACGTGCTTGTTGTTGTACTTTAATTCCCAATCCTCTTTGGTGGTAAAAAGAACCACGCTCAAAAAATTGTTTCCGATGATGGTTTCCAACTGACGGACACCGTCCTCAACGCTGAAATTTTTTGTAACGTCTTGACGGACGTATTTGTAAACAAACTGCAAATTAGGTTTTTCTTGCAATTTCACGTACCTGACAACAATTTTGTTAAGTTCCTGATTGTCAAGCACTCTTTTACCAAGAACAAGTTTTACAAACGTACCTTTGTAAACCGAAGAACTTACTTTTTCAGTAAATTCCTGAACAACTTTGTCCATTTTTTCTTAATTGTTAACGTTTTTATAAATAAATATTTTAAACAAGATTTCATGCAAAAATCACGCCGATAATACACGGAATTCTACCCTGAAAACCGGCTTTTCTTCCCTTCTCATTTCTATCTGACGAATTTCCAACGAAGGACTTTGCATAACAAGTTCAACTTCTTGATTACAAAGCACTTCCGAAAGAAAATTCAAATCCGCAGAAAGTATTCTTCCGCTCTTAAAAAACTCCTCGCCGAGCATATTGAGAGACATTTCCAAATAACGCATACTATATAAATGTGCGTTGATGTCAATATCAGAATACATAACGCGATATTTCAAACGCCGGGCATTTTCTAAAAAATTAAACCGCAAATGCCTATATTTTTCCACTTGGTTTTCTTTTTCAAAAACGAGGTCTCCAACCTCAGGAAACGCCTCGTACAAAAACACCGGACGTCGCGTTAACGTATTGATAATAAGCCATTCAGAGGAGACATCAGCAATCTTTTTCCCGTCATTATCGGTTATGAAAAAATCACGTTTGCAGGTTACTTTTGAATACTCTGAAATCTTGGTTTTAATGTTAATAAAACCGTTAATCTCCGGCATGGAATAAAAATCGAAGTGCAAACCCGAAATCACCCAAGTCATATCTCTAACTTTAAGTGCCTGCATCGAAATTCCTAAATCCATAGCATGAAGTCCAGCCGTATCCAAAATATAGTTTCCTAATCTCGAAATTGACAATTTGCCCGTAAAATCAGCGTCATTGTAATTGACTCTGTATTTATTGTCAAAAATTTTTAACATTTTAAATTCTATTTTACTCCTCAAAAATAAAGTTTTTTTGCGGTATAACAAAAAAATATTCGTTTTTTTTTAATTCGGACTAAAATTTGTTGTATTTTTGTCGGAATTTTTTCAAAAAATGACTTTTACGATATGATAAAACACATTGTCATACTAATATTAATACCGCTAATAACATTTTTTCCCCATGAAAAGGCTTTTTCTATCGGGAAAAAAGACCCGCACATAACGGAATTGGAGCAAAAACTCAAAAACGCCACAACCGACAAAGAAAAGGTTGAGATAGGCATAGAATTAACCACATATTGTATCGAAAAAAACGACAAGCAATGCGAAAGTTACGCTAACGCCGCCATCAAAATTGCCAAAAAAAACAAAATGGAGGACAAAACTGCCGACTTGTACGCATTGATTGGCTCTTATCATTTTCAAAACAAAGCTTTCCGCAAGGCTGTTAACGCCTTGGAAGAAGAATACAAAATCCGCAAAAAGAATCTTCAAGCCAAGCCGCGTGCCATAACTTGCTATAACTTAGGCACTTGCTACATGGAAAACGGCAACCAGAAAAAAGCAGTAAAATACTTGGACGAGGCAAAACAACTCGCAATAAAACTCGGCAACAAAGAACTTTTAGACCTCGTAACCAAAACTTTGGCAGAGTCGGCAGCAAAACAAAAAGACTTTAAAACGGCATACACATACCTTCAAAAATATCTTCAAGGCGAAAACAAACGTTTTGCAAAAGAGACCAAACTGCTGAAAGAACTCAAAGAAATCAACGAACAACAAGTTCAAAAAATAGAAGAACAAGAACAAATAATCGTTCAAAAAGATTCTACAATTCAAGTGGTTTCTACCGAAAAGGAAGAACTTGAAAGAAAGAAAAAAGAACTTCTTATGGCAAACGAACTTCAAGAGGCAAAACTCAAAAGTCAGGCTCTTGAAAAGGAAAATATGGACAAGGAAATGAAAATTGCCAAACTTCACAACAACATTTACATTATAACCTTGGCCTCGATAATTTTGTCGGTGCTGATAGCGACATTTTTCATAGTCAGAAGCACAAGAAGAAGAAAAAAATACAACAAAGTATTACAAGCCAAAAACGAGGAAATCACAAGCAAAAACCTCGAACTTACCAAAAGTTACGACATTATAAAATCTAAAAACAAAGACATTACCGACAGTTTGACCTACGCGGGAAAAATTCAAAAGGCAATGTTAAGAGACTTTGGTAATTACACGAATTTGGTAAAAGATTACTTTATTTTTTACGCGCCGAAAGACATCGTTTCGGGCGACTTCTATTGGTCGCATCGCGTTGACAACAAGTTCGTATTCACCGTCGGCGACTGCACAGGACATTCTGTCCCGGGAGCATTTATGAGTATGCTCGGAATTGCGCTTTTGAACCAAATTGTCGTACAAGAAAGGGAGTTTAAAGCCTCAAAAATCCTTGAAAAAATGAGGGTTTTGGTAAAAGCATATTTAGGTCAGACCGGCGACAACGAAGAGCCGAAAGACGGTATGGATATGTCGCTCTGCGTTTGGGACTTAGAAAGCGGCGAAGGCAATTTTTCGGGCGCATACAACCCGCTTTGGCAAATAAGACGCGGCGAAATAAACGTTTTCAACGCGGTAAAATGCCCCGTCGGAGTTCATAACAGAGAGATTGAATTTGAAGACCAGTTTTTTCAAATCGAAAAAGCCGACAAATATTATATGTTTTCAGACGGTTATGCCGATCAATTCGGTGAGGCAACGCAAGAAAAGTTTAAAGTAGCAAGATTTAAAAAACTTCTTACTGAAACTTGCAGCCTGACAATGAAGCAACAAGGCGATTATATCGAGAAAAAATATTATGCCTGGAAAGGCAATTTTATACAAATAGACGATGTATGTGTTTTGGGCATAGAAATATAATTTTTTTTGAAAAAATTATGAAAAAAAAATTGTATTTGACAAATCAAAACCGTATATTTGCAAAGTGAAATAAAGAGGAAAAACCGATACTTTATAACTCTAAAATAGAAGTCAAAAACGATTAAAAAAGATTAATAATATAATTATGGAGAATATACACATTCCGGGTTCGCATGACGGTTATTTTGTACCGACAGTGGATTTCAATTATCAAAACGGAATCTGCGAGATTTCGGGTGAGTCTTTTTTGGAAGAGACGAATGTGTTTTACGCCCCTTTGATAGCGTGGATAAGGGACTACACAAAAACCGGATTACCGCTGATTTTCAACTGCAAACTGACATATTTCAACACAAGTTCAACAAAGAGTTTGTTGGATATTTTCAAACTTCTAAAAAAGTATGAAATAGACGGCGGTCAGGTTACAGTTAATTGGTATTATGACAATGAAGACCTTGACCTTGAAGAGGCAATCCAAGACTATATTACGGATACCGGATTAAAGATAAATATGATTAATTTCTAAATATATTCGCATAGTTTGTTTTAGTTATGGCTGTCGTAGTGAAATATGGCAGCCTTTTAGTGTTTAATAATGACGGTAGTATTTTTTCAAGATTTTTACCTGAATGCCGACAGTTAAGAGCAACGCCTGATTCTGGATTTTTATGCCGCTAATATCAGCAAAATTAAGAAGACCGTATTCGTAAGCGAGTTCTATATTGCCTCTTATGTGCATAAAACCAATTTCCGTGCCGACAGCCGCCCTCGGTCCGAAATCAAATTTTTTATAACCAGATACTGTTTCGCCGGAAAGAACTTCGCAATTAAAGCAATACCCCGAATACACACCTGCCCCGCAATACAGAAGTTCCGCGAAATACATTCTTGCATTAATGTTAACCTCAAAATAATTCATAAAACTGCTATACTCTCCGCCGGAAGTTTTAAGAGGATATTTTTCGCCTTTTCCGCAGTAAGAGACTTCGCCGTAGAATCTAAGAAGTTCGTTAGGCAATTCATGCCCAAAACCGGCAGAAATAGTAAGACCGCGTTGAAAATCAGTTATATGCTTGCCCTCTGCGGAAGCATTAACAGGCGAAGAAAGTGCAGAACCAAATTTAAATTCCAAGAATTGTGTTTGGGCATAACAAAGGTTTCCCGTCAAAAAAATGACGGAAAACCACAAAAAAACTATCTTATAAAACCCGCTTTTTGGCATATTTTTACGGTTTCCACCGCCTCTTTGACATCGTGAACCCTAAGAATGTCCGCCCCTTTGTTCAAAGAAATTGTATTCAAAACCGACGTACCATTCAAGGATTCCATTGGCGTTATGTTCAACAACTTAAAAATCATAGATTTACGGGAAATTCCTACTAAGAGCGGCATCTCAAAAATCTGTAACTTTTCCATATCCCTCAGCACGTCATAATTTCCGTCAAGCGTTTTCGCAAACCCGAAACCGGGGTCAAGAATTATGTCTTTTACTCCAAGTTGTTTCAACTTGTCAGTCTGACGGACAAAAAACTGCATCATATCTTCCTCTGTATTGTGCGTCAAGACATAACACGTTGAATATTTTGACGCAACAGAAAAAATTCTCTCGTCAGATAAACCGCCTGAAATATCATTTATAATTGAAATTCCGTAGTTCTTAGCAGCAAATTCCGCGACATTGCTGCGATAAGTGTCAACAGAAATCACGGCATCAGGAAATTTGTCCGTTATCAGTTTTAATGCAAAATCCAAACGCTTAATCTCTTCATTTTCAGAAATTTCAGTATATCCGGGACGTGTGGAACACGCTCCCAAATCTATAAATTCCGCACCCTCTGACAAATGTCTTTCGGTACGCTCCAAAATATCTTTTTCAGTTTCACAGCGGCTGCCCGCAAAAAAAGAATCAGGGGTAACGTTTACGATACCCATGACTTTCGGCACGGAAAAATCAATAACGTTACCCTTGCAGTTGATACAATAGTTTTTCATTTATTCTTTCGGAACAATTTCGTTAATGTTAAACACACGTTTGCCGTTACGGTAAGCAATTACAAACGCACCTTTAACGCCCATAGACTTAATAGCCGCAGCCGCCTCTTCGTATGTATTGTAATAACCCACTGAATATCTGTAAATTCCGCCGTCTTCTTCGTTGCTAATAATCTCTTTTGACGGATAAATATCACGCAAAACTTTCAACGACAACGGAACAACATCGGCCGCAATCTGAACCTTGAAAATAATTTTCTCAGTTTTTTCCACCTCAGTCGGCTCTTCTTCAATGTCCTCGTAACCAGTTTCTTCTACCTGTTTTTTTTCGGGTTTATCATACCAACCAAGCAAAACAGCGTAGGTCTGAATCTGCAATGAAATAGCCTCTTGTTGTTTTCTCGAAGCCTCTTCCTTGATTTTCACGACTTGTTTTTGGTCGGCTTTTTTGCCCGTCGGCACTTTTTTGAGATTGTCAGCCGCCATAGACCATGACGAAGTAGCATCTGCGGTCAAAGAATTTGCTGCCGCCTTTTTCTTGTCAGAAACTGATGCGGTCAAATCCTTAATGTTAGCAGCATAAATGCCGTATGTTGTGGAATTTGCCTTCTCATACAAGTTGTACGCCGTAATCTTTTGAGTAATAAGAGGCGTTTCTATCGTCTCGGCTTGTTTTAATAATTTTTTTGCCTTTCCTTTTGCCATTCCTGCCGCTTGCGATTTCAGTTTATCGGCTTCGGCTTGTTTTGAAGCGCATTTTTCCAACAACGTTTCGGCTTTTGCGGCTTGCTCTTCCGCCTGAGAAAGTTGCGAAACTTCCGCAGCAGACAACTGCTCTTTTATGGCTTCCGTCTGATTAAGTTCTTGTGCGTCAACAACGCTGAAAGAGACCGCAAGAATAATCGTAAAAATAATTTTTTTCATTTTCGTAATTTTTTTCATGGTTAACCATTATTGTTTTTATTACCGTTATGCAATAAGAGTTCCATAAATTGTTAAAAAATAAAAAAATATTTCACTTAATCGCAACCCATACTCATCAAGTATTCACAGCATATCAAAAAAAACGTAGAGACGCAGCACCCTACGTCTCTACAATCATATTTTAGTTTATAACAAATTCTACATTGCGGGAGGTGGTGGCGGGGGAACTGCACCAAAAAGTTGCGAAAGTTCCTGAACTGTACTTGCTGCCGCCCAGCCTGCCATGCCTTGTTTCCAAACCTGAGTGTTTGGAGTAAACTGACCCTGCATAGCCAACTGTTGCAATTGCTGCATATTAAAAGGCCCCTGCTGCTGACCGTTGACAGCAAGATAATATGTTGAAGCATTTGGTATCGGAGGAGGCATCATCTGACCGCCATGATTCATCATATTCTGCTGCATCATCTGCTGCTGGTTCATCATATTATTCATCATCATCATGCCCATCATACCTTCCATGCCGCCACCGCCGCCGGGGTTAGCAGCCGCAGTTTTCATAGCGTCTGCATGCGCCTTCTGAGAATAAGTGTCTATGCCGCCCATTGCGTTGAGACTCATTCTTTCCGCGAGAATCTTGTCAAGTTCCTCAGGAAGATTGATGTTGGAAACAAGCATTTTGGTAAATGTGATGCCGTATTCGGGAAATTCCTCATTGATACGTTTTTCACAAATCTGACTCAAATCCTTGTAATTGCTTGTAAGGTCAAGAAACGGTTTGCCGCTTTCGCCGATAGAGTCAATAAGGTTGGTGGTAATCACGCTACGAAGTTCTTCCACGCAATCTTCCGTCTTGTAAACCGCTGAATTTGCACAGAGTTTTTTCACAAAGTTGCCCGGATCGGTTACCTGCCATGAGTAAGTTCCGAATGCACCAATTTGAACCTGACCAAAATCTTTGTCTCTAATCCAAACTTTACCCGGCGTTCCCCATTTCTGTGCAACGAACACTGTGGTGTTGATGAAAAGGATTTCGCATTTAAAAGGACTATCAAATCCGTATTTCCAACTTTTCAAAGTAGTGGTGATAGGCATATTCTGAGTCGTAAGTTCATAATGTCCCGGCTGGAAAATATCACCGATTTCGCCTTCGTTCAAGAACACAGCAACCTGTCCTTCGTTTACAGTGAGTTGTGCACCGTTTTTGATTGCACTATCTTTTCTTTCAAAGCGTTTCATCACTGTATTTTTATCAAAGGTCTGACAATAGATATTATCTATGAGTTCGCCTTTGATGAACTCCTTTGCTTTATCAAACAATCCCATATTCTTTAAAGTGTTTTTTAGGTTATAAAATAAGTAATTTTTTACGGTGTAAATGTATAATTTTTATTTGACACTCTCAAAAGGTTTTAATTATTTTTAACACAAAAAAGTATGTCTTTTGTGCATTTTAATCATAATTTTGACAAAAATTATGATACATATTATGACTCAAAATACAGATAATAAAGACATTAACAAATCGGTAAACGTAAAAACCGTCGTCAAATACTTCTTTTGGGATATTCTTTTGATGACGATTTTGATTATCAACTTTATTCTTTTGATATGGGACTGGTTTTATTCGATAGAACTTGTCAACCAGTTTTTTATAGAAAATTGTCCATCGTTTTCGTCCGTATACGACAACATTCACGCTAACATAAAACTCATTGATTTATCGTTTGTTGCAATTTATTTGACGGATTTCATAGTGGGCTGGATAATTTCGGTTGTTAAGCACAAAGAAAAAAAATATAGTTATCCGCTGACGCATTGGTACGATTTGTTGGGCTGTATTCCATCAGGCAGTTTGATTTTTTTAAGACTTTTAAGGGTTGTCTCTATCATAATCCGTCTTCACAAAAAACGCCTTATAAATGTAGGCAAATGGTCAATCGTTAAAAAAGGCATCACTATTTATAGTATAATAATAGAAGAGATTTCCGACCGTGTAGTTTTGAACATATTGAACGGCATACGACAAAATATCAGTATGGGTACGCCGGTTTCAAAACTGATTTTCTCCGAGATAATAGAGCCACAAAAGCAAAAAATAATTGACATAGTTTTTGAAAAGTTCAAAACCGTTTCAAGTTTGGAATACACGGCATACAAAGACGAAATTGCGTGTTATGTCAAAGAAAAAACCAAAGAGGCGATTTCTTCCAACAAGGAAGTTTCTCTTTTGACGAAAGTTCCCGTCATCGGAAGTCAGATAAAAGGCACACTTGAAAAATCGGTTTCAGGCACAATAACGGGCGTAATTGACAACATCGCAGGAGACTTGCTCTCAAATCAAGGTCAAGAAAAACTAAAAACAGTTTCGTCAGAAATCACCGATTCTGTCATAAAAGATTTGGAAAAAGACCTCCGCCCGATAATAACGGACATTATCCTCGCGACAGTAGACATCATTGCCAAAACAGCAAACGTTAAGCAGTGGAAACTCGCAAACATCGAAAACCAAATTATGAGTGCCAAAAACGCCACACACCCCAACGAAGAAAAAATCAAAGCATTGGAAGAAAAATACAATCAGATATTAATCGAAGGATTTTTTAAATAATAAAATGATTTCAAAATTTACAATAACTTAATTTTTAAAAGTTGTTAAATCATACATTTTATTTTTGATAGCAGAGAGGTAGCAAAAGGCACGATTAACACCATCAACCGCGCCAGTTTAGTTGACCTCGGCATTTCTGACGGTATTTTGTGGGTGGATGCTAATGTAAGTGGAAGAAATGGAACTACCATTGGTGATTATTGCTATTATACTTTTGATGATGCAGGTTCAGACATCAGCAGTCCTTTTTCGCTCCCCACTGGCGGCACTTCTGGTGATTTCCAAAACCTTTACACCCAATGCGATTGGGTATGGACGGGCAGTGGCTACAATGTTTTCCTTCCGGCTACGGGCTTCCGCTACAGCAACGGCTCTATATTGGGTGGCGCGAATGGTTACTATTGGTCGTCCGTTTCCAATAGTGCGGGCTTCGGCTGCTACCTGTACATCAACTCGAACGAAGTAGACCCGAACTCAAATATCAGCGGAGCCTGCGGATTAACGGTTCGTGCTGTACGGCGCAAGTAATTACTTGTTTCTTAAACATAATAGAATAAAAAATTCCCTGTCTTGCGTGATGTAGCGCGGGGCAAGGATTTTTTTATTTCCCGTGATAATTGCAAAAAAATTATAAAAAAATTGTCTACTATAAAAAAATGTAGTATCTTTGCTAAAAATAATTTATGAGTAAAACGCATAAAATATTGTTGGAAGTTACTCCCGACGAGGAGGAACTTATCGCTGCAATAAGAAATTACTGCAAGACATATCCGGACGGCTATCCTGAATTGTTGATATATGCGCAACGCCTTTTCGATATAATGACGGATATGCCTAAAAATGACAATTTAATAACTGACAAAAATCAAGAATCATGGAAATTTTAATGCAGAAACCTATTCAAATTACTGATATGAAACAGCGTATGAGCGACATCATGCTTTCTGTTTCATGGCGCGAAATTGCGCGGACTTATTTCGACAATTCCGTTTCGTGGTTTTACCACAAAATGGACGGCATTGACGGCAACGGCGGTAAAGGCGGTTTTAACGAACAGGAGGCTCTGCAACTCAAATCTGCACTCTGCGACCTCGCCGACAGAATCAGACGTTGCGCCGACAAAATATAAACACGGATACACAAAAAAAGCCGCCAAAATTTAATTTGACGGCTCTTTTATAACGAGTTAGAAAACTTTTAATACCCGAAAATATTGTCTGCATATTGTTTCCAACCCTCAGCTGTTTTGTAAGTTTCAACGGCAGAAGATGGAACGTAGATTTTGCCGTTGTATCCCAAAGCAAAAGTACCATACCAATTTTCCCCCATCTTTATTAAGTATAGTTATTGTACAAGTATAAAATCTGAACTTATATACTATTGCACTAGCCAAGAAAGTCGCATACATTTGTAAAAAGTTTTCAAACGATAACTATATAAGGACAGTCCTAATATGGCGTTCTAATTTGATTAAATGCTTTGCCAGCTGCTACATTAAAGGCTCTCGTAGATTTCGCGCAGGGAAATGGTTTTACATTGGAAGAAAGTTATAACTACTACTTGAAAAATCCGTCCATACTGCAGCAATGGAATTCTATCGAACCCTTACCAAATAATAACGACAACTATTCTACTGAAGAATTAACAGTTATAAAGAATATGGCAGGTAATAAAAGTAGCATTACAAACGCTGACATAAAAAGAGTTTCAGGCAGATATGGTGGGCAAGGTTCAATATTCTCGTATGTGACAGAACCAGACAAAGTAGTTCAAACATCCATTGGACAAACAAGCGGCAGGAATGGTCATTTACACGATATTTTTGATACCAATGTAAGTTCAAAAACTGCCCAATCAGACAACAATCTATATATGAATAAAGCAATAGAACAGCCGGGATTAAACTATTACGGTTTACGCGCATTGATGCCATATATCGGCAGTACAGATGTGATGCCTAATAATTACAAAATACATACTTACATTGATTTAAATGATATAAAACAATGAAATATCTTAAAAAAATAGCAATAATAATATCAATAACATTTTTAATTTGTTTTATCATCAAAACACAAATAAGGCTTGTTAAATTAAGAGATCGACCAGAGCAATTATACTCGATTAATATTGATTGTAGCGATATACATTTATTATCCATAGAGGATATTGCAGAATACTCTAAAAAAGAAACGGCAGACAAATTATCTTTTGACAGAAATAACGATATTGTTAACAGTAAAGCTAATTGTGTCGGTTATGCACAATATGCCGCTGCCTTATGTAATGAATTATTTCGATGCAATAATATTGATGCAAGAGCAAAACCTGTTGTCGGTTGCTATTATTTGAGAAACATAAATCTACATGAAGTAGTAGTCAAAATTCTTAGTAATCAACAGATTATAAACTTTATTAAAGACCATGACTATGTGGAAATTGTTAATTCTTCGGGAAAAGTTGAATATTCATTCGACCCAAGTATATACGATTTGACATACTTAAATTTTCACGAATAAATACTAACTAAAAAAAGCCGCCCAACATCTCAGGCGGCTTTTTTATAATGTGTAAGATTAATAATCAATCTTATCCCAAGAATGCAATCAAAATACCTGCTGCAACTGCTGAGCCGATAACGCCTGAAACATGGAGCAACATTGTAAGCTGCGAAATTAGTACAGATATTTTGTATTTTTATCTTTCAATCGCACTTTTTACCCTCTCGATGTCTACTGCAAAATTAAGATTTGCTGACGAGTATTCACCTAAGCCAGCCGACGTGATTCCTATCGCTTCGCCGTGTTGGTTGATTAATGCTCCGCCGCTACTGCCGTGGTCTATGGGGACGGAGATTTGGATTTGGTAGTCTTCTTGCGGACGGATCTGTGAGATTTCACCCGATGAAAATGTATTGTCTAAGCCAAGGGGTGAGCCTATGGCATATACTTTTTCACCAACTTTGGGTTTGTGCGTGGTTATTGGAATGTAATTTACAGATTTTGAAGTTTTTACATCAAAAACTATATAGTCATATTTCTGACTTTTGGCGACGACTTTTGAAATTTTTAGTCGTCTGCCGTCTGTCAGTATGATTTCCTCGCCGCCCATCAGTGTTCCTTGGAAAACATGATAATTGCTTACGGCTCTGCCGTTTGCAGTTACAAAAAATCCCGACCCTTGGTAGCCGTTTGCACCGTCGGTTGTGTGAACTTTGAAAACCGCAGTGTTGCATTTTGCAAAGATTTGCTCGCCCGTTAGTATTGTGCCAGTGGTCGGAATGGTTTCCGTCCGCTGACGATACCGCGAAGAATTTTCGCGGCGGTCGTGGCGGCAGGACAAAAATGCAACAAGCAATAATATGCAGAAGAGCAATGTTTTCATTGTTGTTTCTCAAATTTCTTTATTTTTGGTATTATTTGAATTACAAAACGTTTGTTGTTGTCCTCGTTTTTTATATCACGATTAATGCCAGTAAAACCGCTACCCGCAATGATTATTTCCGTGTTGTATTGGCGTAGATTGAGATTTTTCCACCGCATATACAACGCCAAGGCACGTCGGTAACTCAGTTCGTACATATCCTTGTTGTCGGGATTGAAACTATGATTGCGCAATTCCTCCCAAGGTATTGCTGCTGTGCCTTCTATCACAAGTTGAAAGTTGAGATCGGGATTCTTATCGTGCAATGTTTTTATAAGCATTTGCAACGATTTTCCAACATTGTCAACCTTAGGCAAATGTTCTTCTTTGATTTTGTCGTCATTAGAATAAAATATGTCGATGCCTACAAAATCTTTTGCATAAAACATTTTTTTCTTCTCGTCATAATCTAAGACAGAAGACTTGCTCAAATCTTCAAATTGTTTTTCAAGTTGAACTACTTGATTTAATTGTTCTATTGTTGCTTCCTGGGCTTTTATAATCTTTTCTATCTCTGCTGTTTTCTGTTTGCTATAATTATGCAGCACAACAATTATCAGCACAAATAGCACCAACATAATGAAGAACAGGCTCGTCATCAAGTCTGAATAACTTGTCCAAAAATATGATTCTTTACCTTTCTTTTTCATTTTCTTCTTACGAATGAAACGATTACACCAATGATTCCTGTCCAAAATGTTAGGTTGAAGACTATTCCTTTCACAAGCGTATATTCCATTTTTGCACTGATTATTTGGCTCAAAATGATTACTACCGCCCACAAACCTATGCTTATGTAGTTTGGTTTGCTTTCGGGTGGCTGAGGCACTACCGGTGCTTCCACTTTTATGTTGGAAACTGCACCGATGATGTTTCCCAGTGTCTTGCCGACGAATTGTTCAAGGCGTGATATTTTTTCATCCAACGTCTTCATTTTCAATGGTAACGACGACAAATCCGAGCCTTTGATGATTTCTTCTTGCTTTGCGGCAAGTTTGGTGAGTTCTGTGTTTTGATTCTCAAATTTCATAGAAATGTTATCAACCACTTTGTCGGCTTTTGCCTCGTATTTGCCGACGAATTTGTTGAACTCGCCTTCAAATTCGTTGTTGGAGTTTTCTATGCTGTCTATTAACATTTCTGTTCTTTTGCCAACTACGTCGTTTTGCGACTCGAAATATTTACCCATTTCCTCGAACATCTTTGTTCGCTGTTCTGATTTGTCGAGGTTGGCGTTGAGGGCGCGGACTTCGGCGACATATTCTTGCGACGCGTGGAGCATTTGTGCTAAAAAGGTGATTTCTTCTGCACTGTCTTTCAACGCTTTGTAAACCTTGACGTTTGCTTTTGCCATTTCGGCGATGTCAAGTTCGTTGATAATTCGGTATAGTTCGGCTTGGTTTTCTGTCGTTTCTGCAACGAAAGAAAGCGTGTCGTTGAGTTTTTGAGTGTTGTCGGCAAATTGTTCGTTGAACTGTGAAAGCGCGGTACTCATTTTGTCCAATGCGTTGTTCACATCTGATGTCATTGAAGGCAGCAAGTTTGCCTGAATCCAACTCAAAAACTGGTTTTTATCACCGGAGTTTTTGGCTTTTGCATTCTTGAAAATGAAAGTCAAAATTGTGGTTAATGTTATGCCGACGGCACTCGCTATCATCGCCACTGCAACGCCTTTGAGCATGTTTTCTATTGCTGTGGTTTCTACTGTGCCTTTTAGCAATTCGCTTAGTCCGTTTCCGATAAACAGTTCAGAAATGCCGATTATGATTCCCAACATTGTGCCTATCAACCCCAAATACAATGTCGTTGGGATTTGGGACTGGATTTCTTCTTCCTTGCTGTCGCAGTTGCGCTCAACGATGTCTTGCATCAGGTGGTAGTCGTTGGCGCGATTGCCGTTGTTGGTGATGTAGTCGTTGATGCAGTCAACGATCACCTTGAAGGTCTTGTTGGCTTTTGGTTGATACACAATCGTGTTGTAGGAGGTTTTGTCGTAAGGAAACTTGAAAACTTCCTTGAACTCGGTTATCTTCTTGTTTAGTTTCGTGAAGATAAAAACCTGACCTACAATGATTGCGATGATTACTGTGATTAATAGTGCGAACATAGTTTTAGTAAAGTTTTAGTTTTGCTTTTTTCTTGATTGTCCAACTTTCGGTGGCTGTGTCGTATTGGATTACGCCGGAAACGGCATTTTCAATGCGTTTTGCGGTTTGGTAATCGCCCGTCCAATCAGCGGCTGGCGTTAAAACAGAACTCCAATTTTGAATCGCCATTTCGTGATTGACGCTATAGAACTCAAATTCAAACGTGCTGGACGGATTGTGCAAGTCGGTGGCATTGGACACTTTTATCCGATAATAACTATCGTATTCGTCGTATGTGTCGTCTATTTTGCCAAATGAGCCTTCGCCAAGGAGACAGAGGTATTTGAATGATGTCTTATCTTCTTTCTCACCAGTTTTTGGCTTTTCAACATAGACGGTCTTGACTACCTCTTTTTCGATGATTTTTTCTTTTGGTTTTTGATTTTGGAGTTTGTGCAACTGCGTTTCCAAACTTTTCTTTTGCATTTTCAGCTCGCTGATTTTGTTACGAAAGTCTTCGTTTTTGGAGTCGGTTCTGTGCCGTTTTTTTGCAAACAGTACAAGTAACGCAGTTTCAAAAATAACAATTAGAATCCAAATCCAATTGTCGAGAATTTTGGAGAAGAAAGATTTTTCGTCTCCCTCTGTTTTTTGGGGAGTTGCATTTACCAACTTTTGATTCAAGGCTTCGATTGAATCATGATACATTTTATTGGCATTTAGCAAAGAATCGATTTGACGTTTGAATACTTGAACGGAATCAATTTTTGCCTTTTCGTCATTTTTACCATTGTCGTTGGTCGTTTTCGATTGTTTGTCGACTTTTTCGTCCTTGCCTTTGGGTGTGGATTTGTACTTGTCTTGCATCTGTTTGATGAACTTATCCGCTATCTCATTGTAGGATTTTTTCTGTTCGACATTCAATTCCATAGTACCAAATTTGGTCTGTTTGAAATTAGAAAAGTCTTTTCCGTTGAATTTTAGTTTTTTGAAGTAATCAATAACAGGTTTGAAGGGTTCATCTCCGCCTTGACTTGTTTTATTGAACAGCTCTGAGGAAAAATTCTTGGTGTCCTTTTTCAATTCGGTCAAGAACTCATTTTTGATTTTTTCCCAATCTTTTCCAATCCTTTCTGCGTCCAAACTCTGCGCTGTGCAGAGTTGGAAAGACAGAACAAGGAGTGTCGTTATTATCAATAGATATTTCATCTGTGTTTTATCGATTATAATTGTTAATTACTTGTTTGGCAATCTCAGATGTCAGATTGTTGATTACACCTGAGAGCGGATAGAAAAACATTGTTTCTTCTATCTTGTCGGCTGCGTTCACCTCGTCGAGCTTTTGATGAAGGCGGTTTTCCGCATACGTTTTGATGTCGCGGTTGCAAACCTTTTGAGCCTGTTCGATGACATCTTGGTCTATGCCAAAACTATCACGGAATGACAGTTTGTCGTCGTTGAGTTCAAAAACAAACTTGATGAACTTTTCAGCCTCTTTCTGTACGTCGTCGATGTACTTGTCGATGTTGTTTTTTATGTCTTGGTATTTATAACTATCGGCAAACGTGTCGGAATCCGTACCCAAAAGCACAGTTTTCTTTGCGTTGATTTCGTCGTAATCATCACGTCTGCCCATAATTGCCCCCATAGATGTGGCTTCTTTGGGTGTGTCCATAAGAATTACCGAAAGTCCGTCGGATGGGTAGTCGGTTTGGTAGATTCTCTCAAAAATTCGTTTTGTGAGGTTCTCCAACAGTTTCTTGTTGGTGGTCAGGATGTTGATTACTTTTGCTCCGTTACCAGAGAAACCGATGTGCCGTGGCATTTCCAATTGCTTGGCTTTCATCAGTTTCGCCAAATGATAGATGATGGCACAATAGAAAATCAAAAACGATATTTTCTGTTTGGTATCTCTCTGCAACTCGCTACTGAAATCGATGTCTATTTTCTTGTCTGTCAGGTCTTTGTTGTCTTTCAACGAGAAGAAGAACGATGCAATGTCAGCCGAATTGTTCTTGTTTTTCAGGTCGTTGTAGATACTTTCGATGACAGAAAGACTGTTTTCTTTTAGTTTGCTTTCAATCTTATTGGCAAACTGCGATACAATGCCCGACAGTTCGCCCTCATTGTTTTCGTTCAAATCGCCAAACAATGTGTTGGAGGCAAAACGGAACGATGTTATGCACTTGATTTCGTTGTGATTGGCTATCACAATGTCTGATGTACCACCGCCAATGTCTATTGTAACAATGTTGCTGACATTGTTTTGTTTGGCTTTGTAATAGTAGTACGGAGCGACGGATTCGTTGATGTCAAACAAATTGGAATCCACGTCAGCCGAGAAGAACTTCTTATAAGCGTCTTCCCAAACTTGTTTGAACTGATCGCGGCGAGCCAAGGTCATCGAAAGCGGATATGTCCAAATGATTTTCACATTGTCCAATCGTCCGTCGTTGAGAACCACCTTGTTCCTCAATACAAAGAACAAAGATTCTATGAAACATTTGATTTTGTTTACATTGTCCGAATCGTTGCTCCACTTGAGGTTAGTAATTACGTCGTTGTACTTTGGTACAGCCTTTTTCTCGTAAAGGAAAGCGTAGTTGGCTTGTCCAAATGCAAAAAATGACTTGTTCCAATTGGTGTTTCTGCCAACAGAAAGTGCGGAGCGCATTGGGAATCTGGAAAGACAGCCTTCTCCAATGGTTTCTGGGCACAACTCTCTGAATATAGGTTCGATGGTCTGAACTGGCACATTTTTGCCTGTGGGTCCAACATTTACCTGCATGTCGGTTTGGGTTATTTCCATCGAGCCAGTTTTAGCGTTGTCGGATTTGCATACAACATGGGTGTTCGATGTTCCAAAGTCAATTGCAAACGTAAAATTGGAGTTTGATTGCTGGATTTTCGGTTTGGGCAGAAGTATTCCCGTTGCTTTTTCGTCAGAAATTCTTATGTACGAAATGTTGTTCTTCTCTATGCCGTACACCATGTTTGTTGCGCTATTCCTGTCGTTTTCGTTGCGCTTGGACATCTGCACGTTTTGAATTTTAGAGAAGTCAGAGTTGTAGAAATCGACAGTGTATTTTGAGTTGTCGGCACCCATTTGAGTTACCAGAGAAAATCTATAATGAGCATCTTCAGGTTTCTCAAAACGAACATTAGGCATTAATGCAAAAGCAAATTGCGCTCGTTTTGACACCATTCCTCCATCATTGTTGCCGCCCTTGCCTCTGCCGTCGATTTTTGGCTCACAGTTTTCGAAATAGATTCTTTCGTAGTCGATTGTGCCGCCTTTGACGGGGATGTGGAGCACTACTTTCACACCGCCGGAGTTTTTACGGAACTCTATCATGCGGTCGTTGATGATGTCGTCGGTGGTGAAATACTCAAAAAACTTGTCTTTCAACGGCAGGAAATAACTTACGTCCTGCGGTTCGGTGTTGGCATCAAAAAACGCCTGAGAGTTGAGTTTGTAGGGCATTTTGATGATGCGGTCTTCGAGGAAGTCGCTGATGGCAAGGTACGGTATCTGTTCCGAAGTCTGCGGCAGACGTCTTTTTAAAACCTCGGCGGAGTCTTTGTAGGGAGCGGGGTTGTTGCCGTCCCATTTGCCTTGCGTGAGGGTGAGCGTGCTGTATTTGGAGCCTTCTTCAACTGGCAAAACAAGTATTTTGTCGTTTGGTTTTCGTGACGAATTTATCGAAAAGTCGCTTGTAATAGTTGCATTGTCGCTTTTTTGCTTGGCGTGGAAAGTCATTCCCGAAATTATCTCCACAACATTGTTGCCGTCGGCAGTGTAGAGGCTGTCGTAGTTGGAAACCGTCGTAGCGTCCATGGCGGAAATCTCGTTCTTGGTCGGCACGTCAAGATTTTCGTATGTGAGGTCGAGATAGGCGGTTACTTCGGGAAAAAGGTCGGCAAAATCGCGACGGCTCTTTTTGAGCGCAAAAAGATATTTTATAAATTCCTTGTCGCGTTTGACGAGCGGATTGTAATCGTCGTCGAAAGGGAAATCGGTGTTGAACGGAATTTCCTTAGAAACATATTTCAAATCGTTGGCGATTGAGAAAAAGAGAGTTGCGGGCGATGTTGCGCCGAGAACGTCAAATTCTGTCTTGCGTTTGTCGCCAGTGTAGCCAAGGATGAAAAACCGCTGCATCTTGTCAAAATTGTATGCCTTGGCATCTTGGTCGAGGTACATTTTGAGGGTTTGTCCGAGGATTTTCTGTTTGGCAGAGCCGTTGAGAAGCGCATCAATATTGGAGGTCTTGTCCCAAAAGATGATTTTTACACGGTCGCTGTAAGTGTTTGACTTAAAGAATATTTCGCCGATGTCTAGGCTGTCGGAGACCATCTTGTGGAAGATAGTCTTGCCGTCCAATTGCTTGGAATCCACCACGTTTTTGAAAGCCTGTTTTACGAGGTCGATACGTGCGAATGGCGACGGAATCGATGTTATTTCATGTTTGGCGGTTGCGCCGTTTGGGTCTTCGATTTGGCTGATGACATCGCTGCCATAGACCGCGCAATTCTGCCAGTCTTCTAAGGTGTCAACACCCGATGTATGTAGTCTTAATACTTTTGACATAGTTAATTACGAATTTTGAATTACGAATTACTTTTTTCAATTCTCAATTTTCAACTTCACTGCCTGTTTGGTTGCATTGTTGAACAGTCTCAAAAATTGTTCTTCGTTTGGCTGTTTGTCGTTTTTTTCGCCATTGAGAAAATGGTCGATTAACGCATACGAGCCGAAACGTGAGCCGTGAGGTTTTTCGACAATTGTTTCAAAAACATCTTTGGTGTTTTTCTTGAAATTGAACGGCGAAAAACTCCGCTCTGTCGCGCCCATTTCGTAGAGCCATTCTTTGAAGGCGGCGGCAAATGCCAATAGGTCTTTGAAGTAGTCACTGCCCAAAAACGAATCGTTGATTTTGCGCATTTTTGCCCATGGCTGATAGTTGACTTGGGTGCTGATTGCGTTGTCAAAATACTTGATTGTCAAGTACATTTGAATAAGACGATTCTTGATGTTCTTGTTGGTTTCGCTCAATAGTTGGCTGAATGTTACCTCTTTCACATCATCCTTGATGCCAAACTCCTTGTGCTGGGTCTGGCGGATGTCGGGCAGTGTGGCTTTTTCAAAATCCAAGATTGCGAGCGCGGCAACAAGTTCAATCAAATGCGCCGGATTTTTTTGGTCTTTGCCACCTTCGCAGTTTTCAAGGGCGTTGGTGATGTTGTCGCCAATGTAATAAAGTACATCGAGGGAGTTGTTGTTGGAGATGTTTTTCTCATAGTAGCCGAGGGCGGATTTGGTTTTCGACACGAATGTTGATGAATCAATCTCGCTGTCCGATTCGGATTTCAGGCTGAAATACGGCAAAACGGAAATTGCGCCAATCTTCGCATTGTTTATCAAATTGTGGTTTGGCAATTGGTTGTTGGTGCGGAGATTTTTCAACAGCAATGGAAAACCGCTTGCGCCTGTGCCGCCGAAAATAGACGAAACGATAAAAATCTTGTCGCCCTGTTGGAAACTGTTTGCGATGTTATTGAAAATCGCCGAGTCCGAAAACTGGTTCAAAACCACCGAGCCTATGTTTGGGTTGCCCTTGAAACCGACCTTCATATCCGAATTGAGATTTTTGTCGGAAAACAACGCTGCGCACAATGCCTTGTCGGAATCCTCCAAAGAATTGTAGCCGATGAAATCCTTGAACTTTACATTCTGTGTATTGTCAATAGGTAGGCGGTAGTTTTGGACGGCTTGCAGAATCTCCGTCTTGAAAAACATATCGCCGCTGTTGTCGGGATAATTGTTTTGGTTATGAATCTTGGTGTAGAGTTTCATAAACTCGGTGGCGCGGGTGAGGTCAGCCGCGTCTTGGTCGGGGTCGATGATGACGGGGACGATTGTGCTGCTACACTTCACTCCCGAAGCCAAAAGCATCGTCAGGGCTTTCAAAACCCTCGATCCCGTACCGCCTATGCCGAAAACGTATAGTTTGCTCATTTTTTTTTATTACGAATTTTTAATTACGAATTACGATTTTATCAATTGTCAATTGTGAATTGTCAATTTTTAAAATGGAACGTATTTGCAGTTTCGCGAGCCGAATTTCATGCCGATTGAGACGATGAAAAAGAATACGGCGGCGAAGATTGCGTTAGATAGTCCGAACAAAAGACAATCTTGTGATAGAATTAGATCTGGCGGAATAATATTGCCGTCAGTATCATATTGATACATAAGACAATCAGGAATATTGCCATTGATTCTATCGTCGTTAACAAAATAATATCCAATAACAAAATTGGTTACAAACGTCAACAACAAAAACAACAGCCAATGGAATTTTCGATTCCATCTTGGCGAATTGATTGCAAAATAGTAGATCGCGGCTAATGCGATTGTTGTTCCCAACATCCATAAGCCGTAAAAAGTGTGATGTTCGGGGAGGTCGAATTGTTGCGTAGAACAATTATATCCCCAAAGATAATCACTCAATTCTGAACAATAAAGTCCATTTAACAAATCATAGAGGTAACTAAACATGGTTTTATTTGTTGATATCAATTAATAATTCTGTGTAATAACTTCCGTTTTTTAAATTGAAAGCCTCGGTAATTCCTTCGATAATATTTTTCAGACCGTATGTTTTGCCCGAAACGGAAGATTGTTGTCCCAAGCCTTCATCATCGTTGAAATCATAAATCCATTGCGGGATTTTTTTGTTGAGTTTTATCGAAAGAGTTATTTTCTGCTTAACAACAGGCGACGAAAATGTTAAATGATATTTATCGCTAAATTTTTTTGTCGAAATAGAAAATTGCTTGTCGCTAAGTGTGTAGTTTTCAGGATTTAGAAGATAATTTTCGTCCAAAATAGTATTGTTGAAAGCAGTTTCAACAGCGAACGTAAGATTTCCGTCTCTACCTTTTTTGGCATTTGCGATGGCGTGTTTTGGATTATTTTTGCTACGTTCAAAATCGCCCGAACGGTTTACGATGCAATATTCTGGTGTTAAAAATTGATTTTGAGTGATAAACGAATTTTTTACGCCAGAGCCTTTGATTGTATTTTCAGGAATGTTTTTACGTATTTGAAACAAATAGTCAGCATTGCCTAACACTAACATATAAAATGGACGGTCGGTATTTTTAAGTGTGAATTTTGAATCTTGACGGTCGTAGAAAGTTCCCGAAAAATTTGACGACAACTGAAAAAACATCAATCCGCAGTTAGGATTATTTTTCAAGAAATCCACGAAAATATTTTTGATTTGAATTTGTTGGTCTTTGAGATATTCCACTGCATTTTTCCTTTTTCCGGGCGAGAATATAAAATCCGATACCAAGATACAGACATCTTCATTATTAGAATTGTCGATAACTGATTTCAGCACTTGCGAAATATCGGAAGCCTTGCGCACACCACCCGCTTTTACAAAAGTTTGCGACGAGTTCAAACCGTTAAAAAATGAATCAATGTTGCTACCTTTATTAATAATTATACTGTTAATAAAATTGAGGCTAATATTTTGAATGTTAATATTTTGGCTTATATCGCTAACATAACTGTAAATTGCATTTTTAAAATCGTGGCTACCATTAACATATCCGTCCATCGAGCCTGAATTTTCGATGTATAGTTTGAGATTAAACGGCTTAATTTCTTCAACCACAGGTGATTGTAGTTCTTCGGGAGTTGTTTTTTCGGCTACAACCTCTTGTGGTGGCTCTGCTTGTTGAGTAACATTTTGTTCCGTTCTTCGTCCGTGTCCGCCGCACGACACCTCAGAAAGATACAAAGCCAATAATGGTATGATTAAAAATTTCTGTTTCATTTTCGTATGTTTATTTTTTTCTTCTTAGTGTCAACTTTTCGGAAAAGGTTACAGAAATTTTCAAAAAAAATTTTAGAAAGGTAACTTTTTCCTGTTTCGTTAAAATAATTTTCCCCCTGCAATCCCGAAACAGGAATGTTTTAAAATTTGAATTAACTACAAAAAAAGACGTGGGATTTCTACAACTCGCTCGTCCCACTGTCTGGAGCCTTGGCCTGCTCTACCGTCAAGAACGAGCAACACCGAAAGCCCACGCTTTATGTATATGACAAACCAAACGGTTTGAGATAATACATACCGCTGGGCATTACAATGTTGCTTTGAATCTGACGGTTTTTAGAAACGGCCAAGTCTCAGACAGTCAAAAACAAAGCGCATTAGTAACGCCTTTAAAAAAAATCTTTTCAACCCCTGCCACCCATTTTGGGCTTCGGTGAAAAAGAATACGCAAATTTATATATTTTTTAGGGAAAAATCAAAAAAACTTACAAATAAAATTGAGTCTACGAGAAAACAATAAATATTTGGAACTTCAAATGATTCTCAGTTATGAAATAAAACTTTAAGTGGCTGTATGAAACATACGTTTAACAAAAGTACAGAATAAAAAAAGTTGCCGAATTTCTCGGCAACCTTTTTTATTCTGTACTTTTGTTAAAAATCTTATCCCAAGAATGCAATCAAAATACCTGCTGCAACTGCTGAGCCGATAACGCCTGAAACGTTTGACGACATACAGTAGTTAAGGACGTGATTGCGCGGGTCGTATTTGAGCGCGATGTCGTTTGCAACGCGTGAAGCCATCGGAACGGCACTCAAACCTGTTGCACCGATAAGCGGATTAACTTTCTTTTTAGAGAACAAGTTGTAAATCTTCGCCAACATAATGCCGCCGAAAATCGAGAAACCAAACGCTAAAAATCCACCCGCTACAATGCCGATTGTCTGCCAGTTAAGAAAAGCATCAACCGTCATCGTTGCGCCGACACAAAGTCCCAAGAAAATCGTTGCTGAGTTCATAATCGCATTTGACGCAGCGTCAAAAATTCTTGACGTTGAACTGCCGACTTCTTTAATCAAGTTTCCGAACATCAACATACCTACCAAAGGAACTGCTGACGGAACAATTATCGCTACAACTGTCGTCGTTGCAATCGGGAAAATGATTTTCAAAGCACTCATGTTCTTGAACTCAGTCTTTGACGGATAAAGTTTGTCTTGCTCTTTCATGTTAATCATAAGTTCCTTCTTGCTGCAAGTAAGTTTTACAACCAAAGGAACGATAACAGGAACCAAAGCCATATAAGAATATGCCGCAATAGCAATCGGTCCTAACATGTGAGGAGCCAATTTTATCGTCGTGAAGATAGCCGTAGGACCGTCAGCACCACCGATAATTGCCAATGAAGCAGCCTCTTTCATGTCAAAAAAGTTGCATGCAACAAGCAAAACAGCAAAAATTCCAAACTGCGCTCCCGCTCCGAAAATCGCTAATTTCAAGTTTCTGAGCATCGGACCAAAGTCTGTCAAAGCACCTACGCCCATGAAAATAATCGGCGGAAGAAGTCCGCTCTTTATTAAAGCGTAGTAAAGAAAGTTCATGATTCCAAGGTCGTGAGCAATCTCCGGCAACGACATTTCATAAATGTTTTTCATTTCGCCGTTAACAGGAACCATGCCTTGACCGTCAGGCGATACAACGCCCATGTCGCCGCCCGGAAAGTTAGCAATCAGAACTCCGAATGCAATCGGAATCAAAAGCAAAGGTTCATAACCTTTTTTAATTCCTAAATATAGCAGCAAAAACGCCAAAGCGTACATTATCAAGAACTGCGGCTGGTCGATTAACGCACCTAACGCAGTCATGTCATAGATTTTTTCAAATATTGATACTTCGTTCATCGCTTTTGCTTATTTTATTCTCATTAATACATCGTCTTCTGAAACGGAATCTCCGCTGTTGAAGCAGATTTGCGTAATAACACCGTCATTTTCAGCAGCAATAGCGTTGAAAGTCTTCATTGCTTCAATGTAGCAAACTCTCTGACCTTTCTTAACCGTATCACCAACTTTTACAGGTGTTTCGCCTTGACCTTTAACAAGATAGAATTTTCCCTCCAAAGGAGCAGTCAATTCTTGACCTTCGCCAGGAGCAGCAACAGCAGCCGGAGCAGCACCGCCTTGAACAGCAGCAGTTTGCGAGCCGTCGTTAGCACCGATTGTAACAGCATATTTTACACCGTTAACATCTACCGTAACAGTCTGCGGGAAACTTATTGAACCGCCTTTCGGAGCGTTCTTTTCGGCTTTACGTTTTGCGAGGTCAGCCTCAAAATCTTTTTTAGCCTGACCCGATTTGTAAAGACGGTATTGTTGCGGGTGCATTGCGAGTTCAAAGAGTTCTTCGTCGTCCTGACCAAAATCCCAACCGTTGTCCTGCATTTCTTTTCTGAAAGTATCCAAAGCATCGGGATATTCGTCCTGAGGATTGCCCGTGAAAAATTCTCTGCCTTGCTCTTTTGCAAGTGCAACGAGTTCAGGCGCAACCGTTCCCGGAAGTTTTCCTGACTTGCCTAAAAGCATATTCCAAATATCGTCAGCGATTAATGACCAACGCTCTTTGCCTTTTTCCATTTGCATAACGTTTGTCAAAGCCATATTCTTAACGTACTGACTAAAAGGCGTTACCAAAGGAGGATTACCCATTTTCGGCCAAACGTATGTAACCTCGTCAAAAAGTTTTATCATAAGTTCGTCCTGAGTAAGTTTGGGCTGATTGTGTTTTTCTTTGTATTTGTTAACACTTTCGAGGTTGCTTTCGAGGTCTGTCATAAGCGAACCCATCATACCGCCGGGAAGACCCGGAGCAATCAAAAGAGAGTTCATAAAGCGGTTTCTTTGCGGAATGTAATATCCCAAAAAGTCGTCCATCATCTCTTGAATAAGTGAACGAACTTCCATATAAGCCGCCATATTGATTTCTTTAACCTCAAAACCAGCGTCTTTCAACATCGGCTGAACTGCCAAAATATCAGCATGACCTGTACCCCAAGAGAGCGGTTCCATTCCGACATCAACATAATCGCAACCGGCTTTACAAACTTCCAAAATAGAAGCCATTGAAAATCCGGGACCTGCGTGAGAGTGATATTCTACAACGATGTCTTTTTTGTAATCTTTTATTGCTTTAACGATTTTGCCGAGTTTTACGGGGCGACCGATACCGGCCATATCTTTGATACAGATTTCGTCTGCGCCTGCATCGATAAGGGTTTTAGCGAGGTTAGAATAGTATTCAACGGTGTGAATCGGGCTTTCTGTAATACACAAACAGCATTGTGAAATCATGTGAGAGCCGTCGGGACGTGTAGCCTCGTGAGCGTAACCGATTGAAGGAATGATGTTTCTGGGATCGTTAAGACCGCAGAAAGTTCTTGCTATATCCGTTCCTTGTGTGTATTTTACTTTGTAGAAAAGTTTTCTGACATCAACCGGACAAGGGTTCATACGAATACCGTTCAAAGCGCGGTCGAGCATTTCGGTTTGAATTCCCGCCTCATGAAAAGGTTTTGTCCATTCTCTTACGGATCTATTAGGATTTTCGCCGTAAAGGAGATTAACTTGTTCAAAACCGCCGCCGTTGGTTTCAACGCGGTCAAAACAACCCATTTTGATGATTGCGGGTGCTACTTTTAAAAGTTGGTCAACCCTCGGCTGATATTTGCCTGAGGACTGCCATAAGTCTCTAAAAACGAGATTAAATTTTACTGGTCTGCCCATTTTTTTCTAAACTACCTGTTTTTTTTTTAAATGTTTTACAATCTTTGAATTTTAACTGCTCTGCCTTTACCGCCTGTTAATTGTTGAACGGCGAGGTCGATAGCCTGTTGAACGCCGGGCTCTATTGCGAGGGGCGTGTTATCAGCAACCGCCTTAACGGGTTTTTCTTCTTCGGGAGCGAATCTGTTGACCGCTTTGATAAGAAGATTTCCGAAGGCGATAATCAAAAGCAGCACCACAAAAACGGTGCTAAGGCCTACTCCTAAGAGTTTTAAGGCTTCAAAAAAATTACCTTCCATTATGATGAGATTTTATAAAATTCTTTCGGGCGGTAAAGATATAAATTATTTTTTGAAAAGGCGTTATGTTTTTGTAATTTTTTTTACTTAAACAAGCACAAAAACGCCACGCCCAAAAGTATTCCTGCCAAGATAAATGCCTTTTGTTTGATGTTTTGTTCATGAAAAAGCATTGCGCCAGCCGCAAACGAAATTATGACGTTGCTCCTGCGGATTAGAGAAACAATTCCGATTAATGCGCCGTCCATGCTGAGTCCGTAAAAATACAGAAAATCTGCCACGGTCAGAAAAAAACCTATCAGCAATATGGAAAATCTGAACTCGAATTTGTCGGTTTTTTCTTTATGCGGATACCAGAAAATCATCATCATCAACAACGCTAACAAAAACTGGTAAAAAGAAAACCACGCCTGAACCTCCATTCTGTCGATTTGCAAGGTTCTCAAAATTACCTTATCATAAAGTGCTGACGCTGAACCGATTAACGTCCCTAAAACGAGTAAAAAAACTTTTTTGTTATGTTTTATTGAAATGCCTTCTTTTTTGCCATAGTTAGCATATAAAAGCAGACACGAAAGGATAACAACTGCCCCAATCCATTGATAAAGGTTGAGCCTTTCGCCCAAAATAAGAACTGCACCAAGAAGTGTCCACGCGGGGGCGGAACTTCTGACAGGGCCTACAATCGAAATCGGCAAATGTTTCATAGCGTAAAAATTGCACAGCCACGACGACTGCACAATCAACGCTTTTATAATAATGTAAAATTGGTCTCTTAGTGATGTTTCGGGTATGCTGAAAACAGTTCCGTCAAACCAACCGAATGAAAACGCAGAATCCAATAATGCAGGTGTCATCATCAGCAGCGAGACCGATGAAGACAAGAACATAACAACTAAAACGGCATTTTTTTTAAGCGACGATTTTTTGCAAATATCGTAAACGCCTAAAAAAACTGCCGATAGTATTACAAAATAGAGCCACATTTACGCTTTTTGTTCTTTCAAAACAACGTCATGTGCGCCACCTTCTACAATTGAAGTCGAAGATACAAGCGTGATTTTTGCATTTTTCTGCAAATCAGGAATTGTAGTAACGCCACAAGAACACATTGTAGACTTAATTTTGTCGATGGTAACGGTAAGATTGTCTTTGAGTTTGCCAGCGTATGGAACGTAAGAATCAACGCCTTCTTCAAATTTCATTGCAGCCTCGCCGCCCATGTCATAACGTTGCCAGTTGCGGGCACGGTTTGAACCTTCGCCCCAATATTCTTTCATATATGAGCCGTTAATCATGATCTTCTTTGTCGGACTTTCGTCGAAACGGGCAAAATAGCGTCCCATCATCAAAAAGTCAGCACCCATTGCCAAAGCCAAAACCATGTGATAATCCTGAACCAAACCTCCGTCAGAACAAATCGGAATGTAAACACCGGTCTTTTCAAAATATTCGTCCCTTGCTTTTGCGACATCAATAATTGCCGTCGCCTGACCACGTCCGATACCTTTTTGCTCACGGGTGATACAGATAGAGCCGCCGCCAATTCCAACTTTCACGAAATCTGCGCCTGCTTCTGCTAAGTAGTTAAAACCCTCAGCGTCAACAACATTGCCAGCACCGATTTTGAGTTTATCGCCGTAGTTTGCGCGAACCCATTCAAGCGTTTCTTTCTGCCACTCAGAAAAACCGTCAGAAGAATCCATACAAACAACATCAACACCGGCTTCAACTAAGCGGGGAATTCTTTCTTTGTAATCACGGGTGTTGATTCCTGCACCAACGAGCAAAGATTTGTCTTTATCAAGAAGTTCTAACGGGTTGGTTTTGTGAGAATCGTAATCCTTGCGGAAAACAAAAAATTTCAAATTCTGATTGTCGTCAATTATCGGGAGTGCGTTGATTTTGTTAGCCCAAATAATGTCGTTAGCCTCGTTTAAATCAAGAGGATATTTTGCGACAACGAGTTTCTCAAAAGGGGTCATAAAATCTTTGACTTTTTTGTCAAGCGAATCTTTGCTCGGACGATAATCGCGTGAGGTTACAAGGCCGAGAAGTTTGCCGTTAGAAGTGCCGTCAGCGGTGATTCCGATGGTGCTATAACCCGTTTTTTGCTTCAAAGCGATAACATCTTTGAGCGTGTTTTCGGGTGTGAGGTTAGCATCGCTAACAACAAACCCCGCTTTATATTTCTTTACTTTTCTTACCATTTCGGCTTGATTTTCAATCGTTTGAGAGCCGAAGATGAAAGAAATACCGCCGTTTTTAGCAAGTGCAATCGCCATATTGGAGTCAGAAACCGACTGCATAATCGCCGAAGTAAAAGGCGCGTTAAGAACGATAGATGGTTCTTCGCCTTTCTTAAATTTTACGAGTGGCGTTTTAAGAGACACGTTTTGAGGCGTGCAGGTCTTGGACGTCAACCCCGGAATTAAAAGGTATTCGTTGAAAGTCCTTGAAATTTCGTTAATTATATGTGCCATGACATCAATTATTTGGAGTTAGAAAAATTTTGCAATATTAATAATTTATTCCGGCACAAAGAAATTTTTTATGTGTTTTTTTGATTAAATCTGTTTGTCTCTAAAAACTAAACGCCGCAGTTCGGCGATTTGGTCGGCTGGAACTTTTAACATTTCAACTGCTTTTTCAAAATCAAAACCAGCAGACATGAGATTTTTTATGCTTTCAACGAGTTGTTCGGTGCGACCTTGTTCAAGACCTTCCGCACGACCTTCGGCACGTCCTTCTTCACGACCTTTTGTCTCACCTTCTATAAAACCGATTTCTTTGCCTTCTCTTAACTTCGTTGCCAACTGCCCATAATAACTTATATAGTTATGAAAACTTGAATCGTACTGCCATTGCTGCTCCCTTGTCATGTCGGAATACGATGCAAGTTTTTCCAACCGCATAAAAAGCGGTTTGTCCTGTTTGAATGCTAATTGTGTTTTCATTTTCGGCATATTTGATAAGTTATATATCCATTTGTCAATGACGGTTTCACAGTCGGATTCTTTCATCTTTCTGTAAAGCGGCATTTGTATTTTCCAATATTGAAGCGTGTCAGAATCTTTGTAATGTTCTTGCGTTTCCATAAATTGGAAATGTGATAGTTTTTGCGGATGTTCTTTATCTACAAAATTCATAAAGAAAACTCCGTAAATGTTTTTCATATTGTATTTCCAAGGCTCTTTTTGAATTTCTCCGTTTTCATCAACAAACTTTAAATACCCTTTACCCTGCTGCCGTGATGCCGCACGTGCCAAGTAAAGAACTATTCTGTCTGAGAAAAAGTCTTGTGAATCGTTTTGCATCTCTATGATAAACTCTTCGCCGGTATCAGTAACGCAATTTACATCGTAAACAACGCGACGAATATCCTTGTTTGCTTCGTCGGCTTCTCCGTCGGTGATGGTTACGCTTGCAATATGCACGTCAGGATTGCGGCTCTGAACCAAGTCGTTAAGAAAACCGCGTGTTATTTCTTCGTCCTTGAAAATCCGCTTAAAACCAAAATCTGTCGTCGGGTCAATATATTTCGGCGGCCAAATTATCGGTTCGTTAATCATTATATCCATAATAATCTGATTTAATGCAAAGATGAAAAGTTTTTATGAAAAAACAAAATATTTTTTTTGCATATTTCTTCACAAAAACCAACAAAAAACGACTACCGAAAAAAGCATTTCGATAGTCGTTTTTTTATAAACTTATTAAGAACCTAATCTTAATTTGCGTCTCTGACAAGAATAATAGGTTTTTGCTCACGTCCATTAGTCCAAGCATAACCTGCTTGGCTATACTTATTATCACTAACATAGAATTGTACGAATACACCTTCATACATTGGATAACCATTTTCATAGTATTGTGTATTTGACCAATAATTCATTCCTGTCCTTACGGTTATCTTAGCACCAGAACCATTTTTATTGATTACGTCAATCAAAGGTTTTTCACCTCCACTATTGGTATGATCAAAATTATCATCCATTAAAGCCAATTCACTTGCCTCAGCAACTCTAGCACCATCAGGTAAATTTGATGATCTATCACTCCAATAATAAGCAGCACCGTCCCCCTTTTCTTTCGTGTAATAATACAGAATACCATCACCACTAAGGTCAACATAATCGGCAGAAACACTGAATGTGTAAGTATCAGAAAAACCACCTACTGTTGCAGTGATTGAAACCGAACCTGTACCTGTTACCAAAACACTGCAATTTGAGCCGTTTATAGTAGCAACCTGTTCTTCATTGTTATTAATAAATACAGCATTGTTTGTTGCACAAGTCCAAGTAATCGGGTCTGTTGCATTAGCGGGTTCAACGGCTGCTGTAAGTGTAAAAGCATTGTTACCCCATACAATTTCCTTTGTAGGCTTATCTACAATGGCTATTCCTGTTGCGGCAACTGGTGCAACAATCGTATAAATCTTACCTGCCTCAGTTGAATTTTTTGTTTTTCCGTCTGCCGCAACTTTTACTCCTGTCGGAACAATACAAATTTTTCCTGCTGCCAAAGAAACTGGCGTACCGTCATTAACAGAAACATTTATTGCCTCTGACTTTTCGTTTTCAACAAATGCAACTTCAACATTCATAGGAAGCTCCCATAAGTCAACGATGTACGACTCGTTAAAATTTGTTGGATCTAACCTTGTTAGTACCTGTATATGGGTAGTTCCCGTTTCGTAAACATCTTTTACTGCATCATCAAAACTATCGTATGAACCTCTTACATTAGTCGGGTTTGTGCCAATAGTTGCAGTTAAATCTTTCTGATCAAGCTGTTTAACCTTCCATTCTGCGGGATAATACAAATCTACCGTAAAATTGCCGGCAGCGTCAACCGTGGTTTCTCCATGAATTTTTCCTCCTTCGCCAGAAAATTTAATCGTTTCGCCGCCATCAAAAGAGAAGTTTGTTCCATCGCATGACAATTTTGAAACGCTTGACTTTTTATCAACAGCACCTGTTACAGAAATACATTTTTCTTGATTTACAACAATTTCTTGACTGCCATTAACAACAATGTTGTTGTCACTATTTTCGTCTTTGCTGCAAGAGGTTGCAAGCAAAACTGCTACTGCCAAAGGCAGGATTCTTAAAAATGTCCTTTTCATCTTATTGTCCTCCTTTTTAATTAATCCCACAAACCATTACTAAGTATAGTATTTTGTGTTGCACTACCGCTAACACCGTTTACTGATCCGCTTGCAGAAAGTAGCGGGGCTTCCATATTCAACTCGATTACTTCAAAATCGGGTTTGACATATTTCTTTTTTGTCGTTACGTCAGTTACGACTGAATTTGTTATTTTTTTCATAGATAAAAATTTTAATGAATTATTAAATAAACTATACGAATTAATTGTGCTGGGTGGGGTTCACACTCCACGTCGCCCTTCCATCCGGGGGTTTACACACCCCGTCTATTATGTGTCGTCCTTCCAGCCGGGGGTTTACACACCCCGTCTATTATGTGTCGCCCTTCCAACCGGGGGTTTACACACCCCGGCTATTATGTGTCGTCCTTCCAGGACTTGGTTTCTGATGGCGTTCGGAAGCCAAACCCCGGAGGGGTGATACATAATAGACGGGGGTGTGAACCCCCGGTAATACATCACCCACGGTAATACATCACCCACGGTAATAAACCTCCAACGACCATAAACTACACCCCGGTAATACGCCACGGCAATAAACCACCCACGATGAATAAAAACAAAACTCCCTTGCAGACAGAATTTAGAAATTCAGTCCACAAGGGATTCGTATATAATCAAATATATTTAAAGTGTCTATATCAAGGTATAAAGATACCGTTGCGTTGCGTTGCGTTGCGTTGCGTTGCGTTGCGTTGCGTTGCGTTGCG
>JAEEGL015943022.1_pt1 | contig 51196 bp, 28 predicted proteins | sample 9134231 | NCBI WGS metagenome assembly JAEEGL01 (sample SAMN16246548, study PRJNA631951) | gut metagenome | biome: gut microbiome; feature: rumen; material: fiber-attached | host: Bos | place: Iran: Karaj | collected 2018-10
CATAGTTAATAATAGATGAAAATCTTCACATTTATGTGAAGATTTTTTTTGTTTTATTATATTAGTAGTTTTTATATTACATTTGTGTTAAAAATATATAAAAATAGCAAATAATAGTTGAAAATAAATTGATTTATAGATACAATAATTTATATTTAGGTAAAATAGAATAATTGTGTACAAATGGAGGTATAATACTAATGGAAAAAATGCGAAAAATACTTATTTTGATGATTGTTGCAAGTTTATTTATAAGTATATTTTTATCTTTATCATCATATGCTGTTACAGCAGGAGATTTAGTTTCAAAAGCACATGGTTTTATAGATAAAGGTTCAGGTAAAGCTGACGGCGTTGATATAGGCAGTGCAGTTGAACCACTTGCTGGATTTGGCTCAATACTTACAACTGTTGGCGTAGGCGTTTTGGTAATAGTAACAATTGTTATGGGTATTAGATATATTACTGCAACTCCAGAAGCACAAGGTAAATTAAAACAACAATTAATTGGTTTAGTAGTAGCTGCATTCGTTATATTCGGATCATATACTATTTGGAAGATTGTTGTAAGTGTTGTAAGAAATTTATAAAAATAAAACAATTATTGTATAAGAGAAAGGATAAAGTTTTATGGGTACATATTACATTCCACGTAATTACAAAGGTGAGACTAGATTGTTGTATATCTTTACAACTAAATCATTAATCACAACTGCTATTGGTGCTGGTGTGGGTTCAATTTTCTTTTTCATATTAACAGCTATGAATATGAAAATGCCAGGAATTATTGCTATGGCAGTATGTGCAGTAATAGGTTATATTATAGGAGCGGTAAAAATACCAACAATAGTTAGTATCCCTGTTACTAAAAAAATCGGTGGTGAACCAATATCTGAAATAATTATTAGATATATTAAATATAAACAAAATCGAAAGATTTATATTTATTCACCAAGCAAACAGAAAAAGGGAGGTAAATAATCATGACAGGTGCAATTCCAATACTTCAATTACTAATAGGCGTTTTATTTGGCATAATGCTTTTGTTATTTGGTATTTTGTTCTTTATGAATAAACCAAATAAGAAAAAAGAAGAAAAAATAGAATCAACTGAATCTGAAGAAGAGGAAGAAAAAACTAAACAAGCCAAAACAGAACCTTTTGGAAAATTTCATGGTGTATTAAATCATGAATCAGTTTTAGATTTTATGGAATTTGATGAAGTTGTTGATGATATGATTGTACGTAAAGGCGGACGTCAATATGTTATGGTTTTACAATGTAATGGTGTAAACTATGACTTAATGAGTGAACAAGAGAAAATAGGTGTTGAGGAAGGCTTCGTACAATTCTTAAATACTTTACGTTTCCCAATTCAATTATATGTACAAAGTAGAACTTTAAATTTAAGAGATATAATTACAACTTACAAAAATAGAGTAGATAGCTTAGCACAAGATATTCAAAAATTAGATGCTAAGATTGTTCAAGTTAAAGCACAAGGTAATAAACCTTTACTTGATAAATTAAATTTTGAACGTCGTAGAAAAATCAACGTATTAGAGTATGGTATTGATATTACAGATTACGTTGAAAGATTAAGTGCTAATAAGAATATTCTTCAACAAAGAACATATGTAATTGTAAGTTATTATTCTGCTGAAATAGGCGGAAGTTTAGAGAATTATTCTAAAGAAGAAATATATAATATGTGCTTTAGTGAGTTATATACACGTTGCCAAAATATAGCGAGTGCATTAGCTACAGCACAAATTCAATCAAATATATTAGATAGCGAAGAGTTAGCTGAATTATTATATGTTGCATATAACCGTGATGAAGCAGAGTTATTAAACTTCAGCAAAGCTTTGAATAGTCAATTTGATGCTTTATATAGTACAGGTAAAGATGTACTTCAAAAGAAACAAGAAAAATTAGATCAAGAAATCAACTTAGATGCAATTGATTTAGCTACAGATAGTATATTAAAAGCAGATAGAATTAAACAACAAGAAGATTTACAAAATAGTATTAGTAAAACTCAAAAAATCAAAGAAAAAGCTCTTGAATTACTTGATACTTATGAAGAACAATTACATCCAAGAGTTTATGAATTAGCAAAAGATGAAATTGATTTAGAAATAGCAAAACGTGAAGAAAGTGAAAAAGAGAAAAATGCTCCACAAGAGCAACTACCTTCACCAGATGAACATAAGAAAACAGTTGTAAGAAAGAGAACTGATGGACAGGTTCCACCACAAGGTGCACCACAACAAGGTCAAGGACCAGCACAAAGACCAGCAGGTCAACCTGGACCAAATCAAAGACCAATGCAACCAGGACCAATGCAAAATCCAAATGCACAAAGACCAGTTGCAGAAAATGGTCAAAAGCCAATGGGTCAAAACTCAACAAATATGCAATAAAAATGTACAAAAAGATAATTTTTAAAAATACCGAAAGGGGAAATTTTTAAATGGCTAAAAAACAAGTTCAAACTAATGAATTAGAAGTCAAGAAGGAAGACGTTAATAGAAGTTTATTCGAAAAGAATAAAAGTGATGTAAAATCATTAATAGCACCGGGAGGAATTGATGCAAGTTATACAAATCATATAGAAATTGTATCAGCAACAACAAGATTTGCGAGAAGTATGATAGTTGCAGCATTGCCTCGTATGTGTACATTCCCGGAATTCTTAAGAGCAATGTATACATTTGGTGATATAAATGTATCTGTTTTTATTCATCCAGTAAGTGAAGCTACTTCACAAACAGATTTGAATAGAACAATTAATGAAATTGAGTCAGAACGTATCGTTGCTTTAGATCGTGGTGATATTAACCGTGAGAGAATATTAGCTCAAAAAAGAGAAGAAGCAGAGCAACTTCGTGATGCTATTGCTGCCGGTTTTAACAAATTGTTTGATAGTACAATTATTGCAACAATATTTGCTTATGGAATGGAAGAACTTGATAAATATACAGAACTTCTTACAGCAGAAATGAGTAAAACTTTAATAGATGTTAAACCAGCATGGGCAATTCAAGATGAAGCATTTAGATCAAATATGCCTTTCTTGGATAATAAAATTACTAAATCTCATACATTTGACCGTAGAGCAATGAGTACAGTATTCCCATTCTTTAGTTCAGATGTAGGTCATGAGCATGGTATTCCATTAGGATTTAATAAACAAACAGGACTTCCTATATTATATGATAACTTTAGTACAAAATTAACAAATTATAACATGGTTATATTTGGTAAATCTGGTGCTGGTAAATCTGTTACATTAAAAACAATTACAGCTCGTTCATCAATTTTAATGGGAATTGATAGTTTAGCACTAGATGCTGAAGGTGAGTATGGAGCTGTTGCTGAAGCACTAGGCGGTGTAAATGTTGTTATAAGTCCAACATCAAAAACAATTATTAACTTATTTGATATTGAATCAGAAAATGTTAAAGATGAAATTACTGGAAAAGAACGTACAATATTAAGTGTTGAAAATAAGGTTGAAGACGTAACTCAAGGTTTACTTACAATGGCTCGTGGTAGTACTCGTTCAACAGAGGTAAACGAGCTTACAAAACAGATTATTTCAGAATCAGTTTTGGAAGAATATGCTGCACTTGGTATTACAGACAATCCAGAGAGTTTATATGAAAAAGAAGATAAGATAAATAGAACAATGGATCTAAGTCAAAATTATTTAGGTCGTACTAAAAAACAAATGCCTACAATTGGAAGTTGGTATAAACGTATTTGTCGTAAGGCAGAAGAAAATACTAACCCTGATTATAGATTCCATTATTCTTATTTAGTAAAAGTTATGAAGCAATATGTAAGAGAGCTTCAAGGACAAATGGCATACTTTGATGGACAATCTACATTTGAATTATTAGATAATATGCCATTTATCAATATAGATATTTCTCAATTAGAGGAGCGTTTCGCAAGACCTCTTGCACAACAGATAATGCTTTCTTGGGTTTGGGAAAAATATGTTAAAAAGAATTCAGAAGATAAAGAGAAAGCAGCTAAAAAACGTGTTATCGTTGATGAGGCGTGGATGTTACTTCCATTCCCAGAAGCTGTAGATTTCTTAAATACAATGGCACGTCGTGCCAGAAAACGTAACGTATCACTTTGCGTAGCAAGCCAGAAATTCCAAGATTTCTATGAAAAGAAAGAAGTACAAGCGGTTTTAACATCTAGTGATACAAAATTATTCTTAGCACAAGATAAATCAGAGATTGAATACTTACGTGAAGTATTTAAATTATCTGAAGGTGAAGCAAGTTTCTTAATTACTTGTGGACGTGGTGAAGGATTACTAAGAGTTTCAGGTGATAGTGCAATCTTAGCAATTCAACCAACTAAGAAAGAATTTGAATTTATGGAGACAAATATTAATAAACAAGCAGCAATGGAAAGAGAACGTAAACAATTAGAAGGAAATTAATAAATGAAAAAAAGATTAATATCTTTATTACTTATAGTAATAATATTATTTAATTTCATATATGTAAAACCAGTATATGCAGATACCAATCCTACATCTTCTACTACACATACAAACCCGGTTTATAATGTTGCAGCAGAAGGTGATACAAATACAATTGGATCTACTACAGATTCAGATGCAGTTGATAGTACTACTTATAATAGTCAATCAACAGCGGCAACTGTTGTATTCGGAATTGTCAGCATGTTAATAAATGCAATACCACTTACTTTTGAGTTAATTATGACAGCATATACAGCAGATATTGAATTAAATGGATCTTCAACTAGTGGAAATAATGATACTTCTTTTTCAATACAAAGAACAGTATTTAATAAAATTGGTGCATTTAATATAGACTATTTTAATTTTGATAATCAATATACTGTTGGTTTTGGAGCTAATGAAGAGCAAGTAACAGTTTCTGATGGTATTATAGGAATTAGAGAAAATGTTGCAAAATGGTTTTATATATTAAGAATAGTTGCATTATCAGTTGCATTATTAGTATTAATATATGTTGGTATGCGTATGGCCCTTTCAACAGTGGCAAGTGAAAAGGCTGTATACAAAAAAATGCTTATAAATTGGGTTGAAAGTGTTATTATACTATTTTTATTACAATACATCATACAGTTAATCCTTTATATAGGTGAAATGTTTGAAAATATTTGTTTTAATCTAAAAACTCAATTAGAATCAACTGGTGAATTATCATTTGAGCAAAAAATATTAAACGACTTGGCAGATAGATTTTATATGTCTACAAGTAATGATATTATTAATAATACACTAACTTTATGGGTACTATTTTTCATTCATGGAAGATTTTTCTTGTTATATATTAAGAGGTTCTTTATGACAGGCTTTTTAATATTAACAGCACCTTTAATTACAATTACATATCCAATTGATAAAATGAGTGATAATAAAGCTCAAGCTTTCTCAGCATGGTTTAGAGAATTATTAATAAGTGCATTTATTCAACCATTACATGCAGTTATTTATTTAGTTTTTGGTTTTACCGCTGGCGAAGTAATGAAAGTAGCACCACTTTTAGCTTTAATTTTACTTGGTATGATGTCACAAGCAGAATCAATTGTAAGACATGTATTTACAATGCGCGGTGGTGGTATGGTTGTAAGTGAACTTAGTAAAGAAGGTATAGGACGAAAGAAATAGTAAAATATGAAAAATAAAAAGTTGTATAAAAAAATTATTATAATATTTTTAATTGTTGTATTAATAATGATTTTAGTTTGTTTTGTACTGCTTAATAATTCTAATATTATTACTGAAGATGGTTTTATAGATATTTCTCAACTACAATTTGGTGATAATAAAACAAATAATAGTCAAACAAATACAACGAAAGATAGCGACATTAAGTATAATCCTCGAGTACAATATGATAATTTGGTTGATTTACTTAAGGCTTTTAATTCTTATTATTTATTTGAAGAAAGAGATTCAAATCAAATATTAAGTATATATGTTAAATTTCCAAAAGATCTATTTAATGAAGAGGGAATTGCAAATAAAGAATATTTCGAAGAATTATTAAAAAGATTAGCAAATTATGTAGAGGATAGGCGTTTTATTTTACATGATGATAATTTAGAAATAACAATTATGGTTACAAGAGATGATGCTAATAATGAAGTAAAATATAAAATAAACAATTTATCTAATTATTTTGAAGAATTTAATTATGATAAATATAAAGAATCAAAAGAAAATACCATAGTACAAAAGCAAAGCATTCCTATGATTAATAATGCTTTTAAAAGCATTTATGATAACGGAATGGTTTTAAATAAATCATTAGGTGATGCAGAATATGCTTATGGAAGGTATACTTATTATCAAAATGGAACAATAAAGCTTACAACAAGAAATGCTATGGTTTTAAATATGGTATTTTTAGATGGATATCCTGATGAAATAGTAGAAGAAATTAATACTAAATCTACTATTGAACAGGTATATGAAAAATATCCTAATTTTGCATTTGGTGGACCAAGTCAAGGATATTTAGGATATAGAACCGATGATGTATATTTATATGTATATAATGATGAAATAAGTGTTGTTACATATGGACATGTAGATGACAATAAAATGGTCGATTTTATTGATGAATATTTTAAAACTCGTAATTTAGAGGCTTTCCAATATAATGTTTCATCATATTGGAAAGGATATGATGAATACGAGTACAATCCAGATACAAGATATTTTAAGATTACTTATCCAAATTTTGGCTTATCTATAGAAATCTTCGGCAATGCAAGTGCAAATATTAATGTTTATAGCAATTATAAAATAGGCGAAAGAATGGCAAAGCTTATTGGTGAAGGAAGAGTAAACTTAATTAAAGATGTAGATTCAATAAATGAATGGGAACAAAAAAGACGTTTAAATGAAGAATCAGAAAAAAGTCAAGAATATAGAGAATACAAACGTACAAATGTTAATGTAGAAGAAACAAAAGAACAAGTTGATAGAAACGAAGTAGAAGTAATTACAATTAATTAAGGAATAGTGTGAATGCAACAATTAATAGATTGGTATAAAAATAATCCTAATAAAGGGATTATCAGAATATTATTTTTCGTAATAATCGCATTAATATTGGCTGTTGTTGCAACTATTCTTTCTCCAAAGGAAACAGTTAAAAATGAAAATCATGAAATAGATGAATTAAGAGAATTTGAAACAATAGATGAACTATGCGATTATTATGGAATTGATTTTTATTCAAGAAATCCTAGTGAAATTGAAGGCTATTTTTATGATATAAGAGTAAAATTCAATAAGCCATTATTTGAAGAAGATGGAAAAAATAATAAACAGTTTTTTATGACAATTATTAATAATATGACAAGAATCTGTTTATATAATAATATTAGAATTATTGATTATACAGGGCAAATAACAATTGGAGTAACATGTAAAGACAAAGTAATAGATAAAATAATAATTAATGATGTTGAAAATTATTTTGAACTTCAAGAAGAATTTGCAAATTTAAGAAATTATGAGGAAATACCAGAGACAGAATTAAACGCTTCATGTTATGAATTAATAAGATTAATTCAAAATAAATGGAGCAAATCAGCAATAGATGATGAAAAATATATAAATTATAATGGTACAAAACAATTCTTTGATAAAGGTTATATAACAAAGGATAGAGAAGAAAGAATTTTGTCAGTTGTTTTTACAAAGAGGTATACAAAATCAGTAATAAATGATATAATGGTGGACAGCGAATTAGAATATAAAAAAGCAAAGCTAGGGAAACCGGCTTTTGAAGATTTACAAAAAGGTATTATAGGTTATAAGGGAAAAGAATTCTATGCTTTTTTAACTAAAGACTCAATTGCAATCTACCGTAGGCTTGAACAAGATTATGACTCTTTTATTAATTTATCTAATAGATTAACAAAAAATGAAATAACTTTAAATCAATATGTTGATGAATTAACAAGGATATGGCCAGATTATGACACATATGATATGGGATCTAATAGTTTCTTATTAACATATCCTCAAAGAGGCGTAGCCGTAAAGTTTAACATAGAAGGAAGAAATGGAATAATCTTCTATAATAATTGTATGTTAGATACAAATGTTATGGAAGAATTTGTTAGTAAATCAAAAGATTTTATGCTACAACGTAAAATTGATTTGGTTTCAGAAGTAGCAATGGATAGGATTGAAGCTGAAAAGAATGAAATAGAAAAATGTGTTGAATTTCAAAATGAGCATAAAACAGAAGCTAATCCATTGATAAATAGTAAGTATGGAATGTATGCGGAATATGATTATCAAGGAAATATTTATAAAATGAATTTTATAAGTAGAGATGGTCAAAATCCAAATCAAGAGTTAATAGATACAATATATACTTTTACATGGCTTAATGATGATGTTTTTGTTTATAGTGTTAGAGGAAAAGGTATATATTATGATAATTTAGCTACAGGAAAAAGAGGCACAATTAAATTAGGAAAAGATAATTTTGAGATTTATAATTGCTATAATGGATTATTAATATATGATAATTCAAAATTAATAATTGAGCAGGGAGATTAGATATGAAATTTTTATCTAAAAAAATAATAATTATGATAGTGACTGCATTAATACTTGCGATTGGACTAAATTTTATAGCTTCACCAGTAAGTATGGCAGCTGATAATAAGTTTTATTATATAGGTACAACGGGAGCATCATATACAACAGAAGCAAGTATTTTTACACAAATAATTAATTCTTTAGGTGCAATGTTTGATTATATTTTAGGCCTAAGATTATTTGGTGAAAGAATGGTAATTGTTGGTTGGATTGCTTTATTTGAATGGATATTAGTTATTTTAGTAGATAAATTATGTAATACCGATATGTCAGGAGCAAATGAAGATGTTGGTAATACTTTTGAAGGAATAGAAAACGTTTTTGATAGTATCAAAAATGTAAGTAATAGAATTACATTTGAAAAGATTATATTTAATCAAATAAATTTATTTAATGCTAATATATTTGATTTTGAAGATACTATTCATCAAGCTCCAAGTATTCCAGATAGACCATCAAACCCATGATAAAATAGATTTAAAATTTTAAATTATAAGTAAAAATTGAAGAATATGATATATAAAACTAGGTAGGAGGATAAAATGCTAAAAAAATTAACAACAATAATTGCAATTATATTGTGTGCTATGTTAGTAGTGTCTTTTGTCGTACCTAGTTTTTCTAGTTGTGTATATGCTGCAAATCCTCAAGCTCAACAAGAAGATTATTCTGGATCAGCAATACAAATCATTAAAGAGCATGTTGCAATGTGGTACTATATTATTCGAGCAATATGTGTTGCAGTAATGCTTATTTTATTAGTCTTTATAGGTATTAATTTAGCAATAAAATCCGCTACGCCAGCAGATAGAGCATTTTATAAAAAAATGCTTACAGACTGGGTTGCAGGTATGGTACTTGTTTTTGGTATTCATTATTTAATGATAGGTATTTTATCATTTAATGAAATACTTGTTGATATGATTGCTGAAAGTGGTAAAGCAATGTATCAAGCAGCTCCTTCTGAATATGGTGATATTAGAGATATGAAAATAGATCCTACTACAGGAGAATTGACTGACAGAACTAATGAAGATATAGAAACAAGTATATTTGAAAACTTACGTACACGTGCATATGAAATGAGACTATCAGTTGGTCTTCCAGGAATGATTTTATATGGTGTATTTGTTTATTTTGCATGGAAATATACACTTATTTATTTAAGAAGGGTATTTAATATATGGGTATTAACACTTTTAGGTCCACCTATTAGTGTTAGTTATGCTTTAAACAAAACTTTGACGGGTAAAAGTAAATTATTTAGTACATGGTTAAGAGAATATATAATGAATACTTTTATTCAGTCAATTCATGCGTTATGTTATGTAACTTTTACACTTCCGGTACTTAAATTTTCAGTACAAAGTGTAGTAGGAATGTTATTTGCAATAGTTATTATAAAATTTATGTCTGATGCAGACAAAATTGTTCGTAAGATATTTAGTGTAGGCGGTGGAGAAGGAAGTGTAATTGGTTCTATTACTGATAGAAATATTGGTAGAGAAGCATTTAAAAACTACTTAACAGCGTATAAATCTGTAGCAGGTATTGGTGCTGTAAAAGCAGTTGCTAATTTAGAGCGTAAAGCTATTTTAGCAGTACCAAAATTTGCTGCCAAAAAAGGCTTTGGGCAAGCGATGGCTAATGTTAAAAATTATCAAGTAAAAAAAGATTTATTTGCTGAACAAAAAATAGAAAATGATGTAGCTGCAGCTGTACGTAAAGAATTTGGAAAAAATGTAACTATAAATTCTACAAAAGATGAGAATGGTATTAAAAGATATAATTATAGTAATATACCAGAAGAAAAGAAAGCTGAAGTAGAAAAATTTAAACAAGAAAAAGAAGCAAGCTTGAGAAAAGAAAAAGCAGAAAAAGATAAAGAAAGAAGTGAAAGAACACAAAGAATATTAAATGGTGGAAAAGTTAAAGGTGATGGAAGAACATATGGCGAAGTAATTGACGAAATTGAAAAACAAATGAATGATGATAAATTAGCATATGAACAAGATGAGAATTTATCTGAACAAGAAAGAGCAGATGTTCTTGCTAGAATTCAAGCTAATGAATTAAAATTAAGTCATTTAATATATGAACGTGATAATAGATTACGCGCACAACTTAGAATCGCTCGTGTTGGATTAGGTGAAGTGTTTGATCCAAATCAATTTGTACAAAAACAAGTTAAATGGGATCCAGATAAAAAAGAATATGTAGAAACAGGAAAATATGTTGGTTTAAAAACTAGTCATGGAAAACGTGTCGGCTTCTTAAAATATGAAAAAGAGCGAGATGGTATGGGCTCAAGGATAAAGAAGAATTTTTCACCAGCAGGCTTATTTAATTTAAATGAAGAGGAAAAGAAAGCATTTGCAGATGCTAAAAGAGATATAATAGATTCAACAAAAGTATTGGTTGGAACAATAGGTGCTATAGTAACACTTGGAGATAGTAGTGTTGCAAGTGGTGCGCTTTTAGGAATGGCAGCAACTGCAGGAGTAGAAAAAAGGCAAAGGCAAATTGAAAGAGTTAATAAAATGCAATCAATGTATCAAGTTGTTGATACATCACCTAATGGAGAAGAAGATGAACAAGCTAATGAAAGAGCGTTATCTTCTATGGAATTAGCTGCTGTTGCGCAAGTTGCAAATATTCGTTTAGCTCAAGAACGTGATAAATATATAGTTGAAGATATCAAAAAGAAAAAGACAATATTTACTAGATTTTTAACTTCAGGTAAAATTCATGCAATTAATGGTTTGTCCACATTAGGTGGCGGAGCCGGCATGAGAATGTATTATCGAAGTGGATCAGATGGAACTCATACAGTAGGTATGGGTCATGTGATGCGTGAAGCACAGGTTAAAAAGTATTATGAACAAGAAAAACAGAATAAGAGAAGAGTATTAAATGAAGCAGGAAAATTAATTGCAAATAGAAACAAAGATGCAATTAAAGAATTCTTTAATAAAACAGATGAGGAAATTGATAAATTATCAGATGATGATTTATTAATGGCAGCAGCTGTTGCACAAGGTAAAGCATTTGATACAGGTGATGAAGTATTAAATTTAACAGGTGAAACAATTACAGAAGATAGCGTAATAGATAGTAAAAAATCTGCTAAAGAACAAGATGGATTTACTTTTATTCTTCCTGTTGCTAATATAGAAAATATTGATAATAATGATAGAGTAGTAACCGAGGAAGAAGATGAGGAAGTTGCACAATTAAAAACTCAAGGACAAACTAGAATTAAGATAACTAAAAAAGATGCTGAGGAAGCAATTAAGGCAGCTGCAAGTAAAGGCGGATTCGCTACTATTGCAGAATTTGGTAAATCAAATAGGGCTAGTAGAGATCAAGCAATTAAAATATTAATAGATAACCTTAAAAAAGAGGGTGTAGTATCTGGTGATATAGAAAGTCAATTAAGTGCTGTAACTGCAATTGGAGATATTATTGATGAGAATTTAACTACTATGGTTGCGCGTGAAGAAGTTAATGCTGCTACTGTAGAGACTATGGAAGAAGTTGTTAAAGAAAGAGAAAAGAGACTAGAAGAAAATCCAGATGCAGATGTATCTGATTTAAGATTTGAAAATGAAAATGTACAGAAGAAAATTGCACAAAAAGCAAATCAACGTCTATCAGAATATGCAAAACAAGAAAGTATGGCATTTTCTGGTGATAGTAAAGTTGGTCAAGCAGATAATGTAACATTAAGAGTAGCAAATGAAATGCAAGGATCTAGACAAGTATCAACAGGAGATGGTTCTCTAGGAGGACGAGTAACAGCTAATGGAGATGTAGCAGGTACATTTGCTCAGAGTGCTGATTTCGGAAGCTCTGTAAGAGCAACAGGAGATGCAGGAAGCACAGTAGGAAATGGTGGAGATGGTTCTAGAAAAGTTGGCACAGGAACAGGAAATGTTAAACGTAGTCCTGCAAGAAGTGTTGATAAAAAATCTACACCAAAACCTTCAAATGATAGTCCAATAGTTGGAAAATTATTTATTGAAGATGATTCTGAGGGAGTTGCAGGAACTCTTGAATCAAGTGCAAAACAAGAAAGAGCATCAGTATTAGAAAATATAGCAAATGAAGTAATGCAGGCAAACTTTAGTGTTAATACTGATAGAAAGAGTAAAGTTCAATCAACTAGAAAATTAAGCAAAGATCAAGTTGAAGGATTAACTGATGAAATAAAATCAGCAAAACGTATTGAAGTTGCAGAAGCTTTAGCAAGAATTGCTGAACAAAATACTTTTGCTAAAGTAGAACGTGTTCATCAAAGTATTACTGGTGAACAAGTTTCTGCTGAGCCAACTATAGAAGAATTATTTGAACGTAGTGGATTAAAAGTTGATAAAAAACTTGCTTCAGTACAAGGTAGTGATAGAGTATTGAATCCAGAGGATGCCGAAAGAAGGAGACAATTATTATCTGATATGTTATCTGGATTTGCTGCATATCATGAATTGCAGACAGAGAAAGCATTTTTAAGAGATTATACAGAATACAAAGCAGATTCACCTGTTTTAGTTGAAATAGCACCAAAGAAGAACAAAAAACAAAAACAAATGTATATGGGTATGGTAGATAATAGCGATAGATTATTTGGTGAAGCTGATTATTCTGAATTGGCAAAAGTTCCAGGTGTTGGAAAAGAATTAAATAATTTAGTTACAGATGTAACTAATGCAGAAAAGAAAAAGTATTCTGATGAAGATTATTCAGCATATGAAAAACCATCAGAACCATATGTTGGAAAAGAAGAAAGATTTAATCAAAGAGCAGAACAAAGTCCACGCAATAATCAATCTAATAATCAAGGTAATACTCAAAGAGTATTTGATGATATGAACAATAGGAAAAAGAATTTACAAAATTAGTTTTTTAAGGATGTTTATATGAACATAAAGGTATTGAAAAAAATATTAATATCATTAATTGTGATAGTATTTCTATCACAATTTGTAATGCCTTTATTTACAAACAACAATATTGTTTTGGCAGCTGGCTCAAATAAAGCAGAACCAGAAAAAATATCTGGTGCAGCAGAAGTATTTTTAGGAGCTTTACCAGGACTTATTTCTTGGATTGTAAGATTATTTATAATAGGAAGTGCATTAGCAATTAATACTATGGTTCTACTATTTGCAAATATTGGTGGAACAATACAAGATGGATTTTTCTTATCACCTTATATGGTATTTTTTAATAAAATTCCATTAGTTAGTGTTAATATATTTGATGATAATGGAATTTCTGGTTTAATTGCAGATTTTAGAACTGGAATTGCAACATGGTATTATGTTTTAAGAGCATTAGCAACAGCTATATTATTAATAATGTTAGTATATGTTGGTATACGCATGGCAATCTCAAGTGGTGTTACAGATAGAGTTGTGTATAAAAAAATGCTTATTGATTGGGTAGTAAGTTTAGCTATTATTTATTTGATGCATTATTTTATAGTATTTGTTCTTTACTTAAATGATAGTTTTGTAGGCATTTTAGAAAACTTAGCTGGTCAAGATTTAAATGGTGAAAATATTAATCAATTTATAACAAGACTTCTGGAAAAAGCAACCAGTTTCCAATTATTGGGAAGTGGTAATGGTGCAGTAAATAATTTAATGGCTTTTATGTGTTTACTTGTATATTTAATACTATTTTTCCAAACTATTAAGTTCTTATTTATATATGTAAGACGTATGATGACAGTATGTTTCTTAATTTTAATAAGTCCACTTATTTCAGTAACATATAGTATGGATAAAATGGGTGATGGTAAAGCGCAAGCTTTTGATATGTGGTTAAAGGAATTTTTATATAATATATTTATTCAACCTTTCCATTGCATATTGTATTTAGCTTTTGCAAATCAAGCCTTCTCATTAGTAATAGGAGATTGGGATAATGGCAGTATAGCATTTAGTACAACAAATGGTGTTGGTGGTGCATTTGGTAATGGAATGTTAGCTATTTTAGGAATACTATTTATAAATAAAGGTGAAGAATTTATTAGAAATGTATTTGGCTTTAATAAAGCAAGTTCAATTGAGTCTACTGCAGCAGCTGCTGTTACTGTTGCTACAATGGCTAAAAGTGCACCACAAATTGCAAAAGGTGGTAAAAAGATGTTTACTAAGGGTGCTCAAAGATTGGCTAGAAGCCCACTTGGTAAAGCAACAGGTAAACTTGGAGCAAGTATGGCAGCAGGAATGAGAGCGGGACGTGAAGAAGAAAAAGAAAATAAACGACTTGCAGCAGAAAATGGTGGAAATGATCTAAACTCTAATAAGGATAAATATGAGTCAGATTTAAAGAAAAAAGGTCTTATGGGAGCTGCTTTTAGAGCAGGAAGAAGTGTAGGACATTTGACAGGAAAATTGTCAAAGGAGCAGGAAGATAAAAAGAATCAAAAATATGCATTAAAACGATTAAATAAAAAGAGAAAAGAACAAGGAAAGGAACAAGTAACTCAAGAAGATATAGATAATAATGATGATTTAAAATTAGATTTTCAGGAAGAATTAATTGGTGTTGAGAATGAAGGCGGAGCAAGAGCGGCTAGAAATAATGATAGAATTGAAAAAGCAAGAAAAGTTTCTCAAAATAAAAATACTAAGGCGACCGGAAAACCAACACTAAAACAAAGATTTAATGATTCTAAAGTTGGAAAAGCAGCTCATTCAGCTATGGAAACAAAATTTGCAAAAGTTGCATCTAGAACAGTTAGAAAAGGCGGACATTATGTTGCAAAAGGTGCAAATTGGGCAAAAGAAGGAGCTATTATATCAGCTAAGAATTTTCCAAAGAATATGGTTGTTGGAACAGCAACATTGTTTTCAGGTATTGCGGCAGCGGATGCAACAGGTGATGTATTACAAACAATGACAGCTGCACATACTGGTTATAGAAGTTCAAAAGAAATGTTTACAAATACAAATATAACTTTAAGAGATGAACGTCGTAGATTAATGGAAAACTTAAACTTATTAAATGATGAATCAGCAACAGATCCAATGTATGAAGTAGAACAAGCTATAAAGAAAGATGCAATTTTACAAAGAGGACGTGCTGGAGCATATGAAGAAAAAGTTTTAAGTAGTGCTGAAAAACGTATTAAAGAAATGTTAAGTAAATCATCTTTATTTAATGGAGATGAAAGAAGTGTTAATGATTTTATAAATCAAATGAAATTAGATACTTCATCTGGTAAAATGACATTTACACAAGCTTTAAATAAAAATCTAGGCGGAGGACAGTTATCAGGAGATAGTGAAGAAAATGATAAGATGACAGAAGACGTTCGTGATTTAATGATAACAAATACCGAAGCAAAAGTATACAATAATATGAAAACAGCTATGGATACAGGTCAATCTGCCGAAAAAGTTACTGGTTTTACACCAGATGTAGCAAAATTAGCAGTTGCAGGAATGATAGGAAATGAAGTAAGACATAGTAGAGCAAGAAGAAAAGAGATTAGAGTTTCAAGAAGAGAAACTGGACGAGAAAATGTTGAAAAAGCAAAAGATGAGATTAGACAAAAAGGTAGAGATGCAGCTCAAGATGTAAAAAATAAGGGTGAAGAGGAAGCATCAAATCTTAGAGATAAATTAAGAGATCAAGAAAATGAAAATAATGATGAGGAGGAAAAATGAAACATAAATTAAAAAAGATAAGCATAGTTTTAATCATAATAGTATATCTAACAACAATAATTTTTCCTTCTTTATTTAATTATGGAACAGTATATGCAGCAAATGCAGGCCAAGCCATATTAGATGGATTAACTAATGTATTAGGTTTATTCGTTGGATTAGGAACTATAGGAATTAGATTAATTGTTGCTGGAGTTGGAGCAGGTATTACAACTATTATAAGTGCTGTTGCAGGACTCGGTGGTGAAGTTACTGGAGATATAATGGTAACGCCTGTATCAATATTTTTTAATAAATTAGCAATATTGGATGTTGATTTTTTTGAATTTGCGCCAAATTCAGGCAGTCAATCTATAGTAACACAATTTAGAGAAACAATTGCAACATGGTATTATATAATGAGAACTTTAGCTACAGCTATTTTATTAATAGTATTAATATATGTTGGTATACGTATGGCTATTGCAACTGTGGCTTCAGAAAAAGCTCTTTATAAAAAAATGTTAATCGATTGGGTTGCAAGTATTGCATTAATATATCTATTACATTATTTTATTATATTAATAATAACAATAAACAAATTATTGGTAGATGCAATTGCTGCAACTACACAAGATCTTTTTAAAGACAATGGATTATTACAATTTCAAACAGATATTATGAAAATGTCTATTTCGCCTTTGAATGGATTCGCCGGAATAGTATGTTCAATTTTATTTGCATATATAGTATTTCAAACAATTAAATTTTTATTTATTTATATAAAACGTATGATGACAGTAGGATTCTTAATTATTGTTGCTCCACTTATTACATTAACATATAGTATGGATAAGATGGGTGATGGTAAAGCACAGGCATTAGGAACATGGTTAAAAGAATTCTGCTATAATATTTTAATTCAACCATTTCACTGTATATTATATTTAGCATTTGTTTATGCTGCAGTGCAAGCTATGCAAGCATATGGTGGATTAGGGGAAAACCCGTTTAATTACATTTTCCCAACTACAGGAACAGATGTAATAGGTGCAGGTATTTTTTCAATAATGTGTTTGAACTTTATTGATAAAGGTGAAGATATTATTAGAAAAATTTTCGGATTCCAAAATGCAAGTTCTCTTGCAAGTACAGCTATTGCTGCTGGTGTTGTTACTAGCATGGCAAGTAATGCAGCTAAGTATGGACAAACAGGTGCAAAAATGTTCAACCATGCTCGTGCAGATATGACTAATAAATTTAAAAGGACATCTTCATTTGTTAATAGAGCAGCCAAAAGAATTGGTGATGCTAATTTAAATCGTAAAACTAGAAGTGCAATTAATAAAAATGGAAATAATCCAGTTTATGATGCTAATAATCAGCCTATAGATATGACAAATCAAACTGCTTTATTAAATACAGTTAGAAATAGAAGTAAAAATGGACAAGATATTTCAACTGGTAACGAAACTCAAGAGGCAAAAGAAAAGAGAGAAAAGAAAGAAGCTAGAAAAAGCAAGAGAGAAGAAGCAGCAAGAAATAGACAAACTAAAAAAGCCGAAAAAAGAGATAAAGCAGTTGATGCATTGGCACTTAAAATGGCACAGGAAAGACATAAAGATTTAAGCATGGATAAAGAAGAAGACAGAGAAAAAATAATGGCTTATGCTGCAAAAGGAACAGATTTATATAAAGAAGCAGAACAAAAATATGATGAATCAAGACCAAAAGCAAGAATAAAAGCAGCACAAGGATTCTTAAATGAACATGGCGTTACAGGAGATAATGTAAAGAAATATGTTGGAAAAGGTTTAAATTTTGCAGGAAGAGAATTAAAAGACAGTGTTCCTGGAGCTATGGCATTATTAGGAGCTACAGCAAATTTTGCAGGTACAGGAAAAGTATTAACTTCTATTACAGCTGGAATTGGTGCATATGAGGGAACAGAAGCAGCCCTTAAGAATTCTAAATCAACAATGAAAAAAGGTGTTGATGAAGATATACAAATGGTAACTAATTCTACTGGAATTGAGTTTAATAGTAAACAAGAAAAACAAGATCATATTGCTAGCGTTGTAAAAAATGGTGATTTAGGAGTATATAGTGGTGCAAATGTTCAAAAATTTGCAAACGATGTAATAAGACATTTCCAAAGTGTAGCTTCTAAATTACAAGATAAAAACGGAAATCAAGCAAATATTACAAGTGCGGATATAACCAGTTTAAATGCACAAGCAAACGCATTAATGCGTAAAGGCTTAAATGGTGATGACGCATTTGAAATGGCTTTCCAACAATCAAAATTTGCTAATACTAATATAACAGATGAACAAAAGAATAGTTTAAAAGAGAAAACATTGGATTATGCAACATTTACTGCAAATGCAAGTTTATATAATAAAGTTCAACAAGCAAGAGGTGCAGGAATGAATCCAAATGATTTAGCAACAGGTGCTGTAATAACAGTTGCAGCTGCAACAATGACAAAAGCTGCTCTTGGTGGAGGTGGAGGAAGTGAACAACATACGCAAAGAGTAGAAGAAGAAACAGAATATCAACCTGATAGAAGTACTGTTGATGAGGCTCGTCGTGAATTTGACAATGCGGTAGATGAGGCTTCTGAAGTATTAGAAAATGCTGCAGATGGAAGTACTAATAATGGTAAACCTGTTAGAAATAACAGACCAATAAATAATCAAGCAGGAACTAACCAACTTAATGCAAATGGAGGACAATTCTCTGGACAAGCTGATCCAACTAAAACTGGAGATTCACAGGTTTCAGGATCAGGTGATTCAAGGGTACCAAATAGCGATATACATAATCAAGCTAGGGATAGAAGAAAAGAACCTAAAAACTAAAATATCCATTAAAGAAAGGTAAAGACTATGGATAACAAAAAGAAAAAAGTTTATATTTCAATTATTGTAGTATTAGTATTACTAATAGTACTTGTTTCAACTGCTGTTAATTTAAGACAACAGGCTAAAGATAATCAATTTAAAGATGCAAGTGGAAATGCTATTAATTATGATGAAGTTGAAAAATCTATTATGACTGATAAACTAAGCAATATGAAAGAACGTGACCGTATGGAGTATTATATTACTACATTTTTAAATTATGCAGAAGATGGTAAATATGATAAAGCATACGAAATGTTATATGAGAATTTTAAAACAAAATATTTTCCAACAGAGTTAAATTTTAAAGATTATGCTGAAAAACATTTTACTTCTATGGAAGATAAAGATTTTACAAATATTGAACGTCAAGATAAAACATATTATATGTGGGTAACAATTAAAGATGTATTATCAGGTAAAAAGGATGATCCTGGAAAAGAATATACATTTGTTATTAAAGAGAATTCATTAAATGATATTGAATTATCATTTAGCGTATTAGATTAATAAATATTATGGGGGAATATTAATGAATATTACCGATTTAAGATTAAAAATTAGAAGATTTATTAGAAATAATTTAAAATATATTTTTATTATTGTAATAATAGTATTAATAGTATTTTTTATTAATCAAATGTTAAAATTACAGGAACCAGCTAAAGTTGCAACTACAACATTAGATAAAAAGGCAACTGTAATTGATAATGTGCAAATTCCAACATCAGCTCATAATAAAATTGAGGATATGATTAAAAAATTTGTAGATTATTGTAATAACAATGATTTTGATTTAGCATATAATATGCTTTCTCAAAGTTGTAGAAAATATGGCTATAATAATGATTTTGAAGAGTTTCATAATCATGTATTAAAAATGATGCCAGAACCAAGAGAATTTACAATTCAAGCACATAGTAATCCAGAAGATAATATTTATGTTTATAACGTAAATTATGTTCCAGATTATTTGTCAAGTGGCTTAACAAATCAAAAGTATATGTATACAACTGAAAAAATGACATTTAAAAAAGTTGGTAATGACTATGAAATGTCAGTAGGTGATTTTTATAATGCTCAAGAAATTAATTCAGTTGGACAAAATGACTATTTAAGAGTTGAAGTAATTGATAAAATAATTAAATATGAAACAGAAACATACAAACTTCGTATTAAAAATAGATCAGATGCTTTAGCGGTTGTATTTGATGGTACAGAGCCAAATGAAATTGTATTAAACTTAACAAATAATGAAGAAAGAAAATCAAATTTTGATAATAGTATTGTACTTGGAAGCGGTGAAGAAATCGAATGTACATTAGTATTTCCAAAGTTTGTAGATGATAATAAAGTATCACAAACATTAAGCTTTAATGATGTTCGTATATTAAATGATTATTATGGACCAATGGCTACTAAAGAGGAAATTGAAAATGCTAAAGTAAATGCAATTGCAAAGTTTAGTTTAAAAATGAATGTAGTAAAATAGGAGTAATCATATGAAACAATATGATTGGCTAGAAGGATTTGATTATAATTACGAATCTGAAGAGGATGAACCTCAAACTGAAGATAATAATTCTACGGAAAACTCTGATGTAGAAAATGAGCCAGATGGAGCAGAAGCTCAGGGACTATCAACAAATAAAAAGAATGACAAGAAAAAAAGTGCTGGTGAAAAGGTATCAGATGTAGCCCAAAAAGCTAAAGATGCTAAAGAAATAGGGACAAAAGTAGGAAAGTTAAGTAAAACGTTAGGACCAATAATGCCTGTTTTAGGATATATTGCAATTATTGTTGCAGTATTAATAGCAGCTATTGGTCTATTAATGTTTCTATTAACTATGCCTGGAGCAATACTGGATAAAATTAAGAGTATTGCTGCTGATTTTGGAAATGCTTTAATAAATTTAGTTGTTGGTGAAGCAAATAATGTTAAGCAAAGCCAAATATCAGATGTTGCTACAAGACTTGAAGATATGGGCTATGATATGTATGCTTATGGTTTTGAAAGTGATAAAGTAAAGCCAGAAGCGGGAAGTAATTTCTGGGGAAGTACTGTATATCATACAGAATTTTTAAATCATGAAGTTAAAACACATGACTTTTTTGATACGGACTATAAACCAGATATGGATACTTTAAGAGTAACTGATGATGGTATTTTACGTGATAAAAATGGTGTAGTTTATATTGAAAGTGATTATATAAGAGCTTATTTAGTAAGTGACAACTATGTTTATATGATTAGAAATAATAATTTCAACTTAATTAATGCTTTTAAGTCAATAGCAGAATTAAAGTTCTTTAGAACCTTGTTTTCAGGAAACTTTGGTGATGGTTTAATTAATTTATACCATGAAGGAAGTGGATTAGGAACTTTAGGAGATAATTTTGGTGTTCTTGATTCTGTAGGTGGATTTTTAAGAGCTTTGTTTGGTGGTTCAAGAATTTCAATTTCAATTGATAGACCAGCAAAACAATTAGTTGTATCTACAGAAGTAAACGGATTTTATGGAGTAAAACGTAAGTTTTTATATAATTTAGATGGATGGACAGGCCGTTATGGCATGCCTTTAGAATTTTTACTTTCACTTCATTTATCAAGTATGCAACCAGATTTAGCATATGATTTAGTTACAAAAACAGAAACAGAATTACAATTAGTAGCACATAAATCTGAAGCTACAGTAAAAGGCGGAATAAAAATTGAAGAAAATCAATACAAAATTCCAGCTGAAATTTTAGGTGAAGAATATGTAGTTCCTTCAGGAATATATGATACTGAGCAACTTCAGAAATTAAAAGAAACTATTATGAAGTTGTTAGAACAAGCATATTTTAGTGCTACAACAGAAGAACAATTGACAAAAATTGAAGATATGGCTGAATTAGTTGCAGATACTTTAGATGGTTTAATTGCAAAAGCAGGTCAATTAAATACTAAATTTGATACATTTATACCTTATATTTATGCGGTAAGATGTCATTGGTTTAGAGATGTATATTTTACAGATAATGCTGGTGTAGATAAATTTATTGAAATAGATGAAGATTATGAAGTTAGAACTGCACAAAGATGGACTAAATATGAGACAGTAAAAGCATCAGAAACAGGTGCGAATACTGAGGATTTAGATAATACTATTACATATGGAGATGGTTCAGATAAATACGTTGCAGAACGTAGTGAATATACAAGAGGTGGATTAGGAGATGTACAATACATATTATACTATTATAAAGATGGTAAACTAGATAATGAAACTGTTTATATGTATAATGGTAAATATGGTACAAGAGAAGATGCAGATAAAGATACAAGTTTAACTCAAGATGAGAAAAATTCACTTCATAAAAAAGCAATTACAAGTACATTAGACTGGAAATATTATGAAGACGTTAAAAATGATGAAGATTATGATGGAAAAGTATCTGGTTTAAGTGATAGATGGGTTGCTTATAAGGAAATAGAAAATCAAGATAGTGGTTGGCAAAAATATGTGCCAGATAATTCTGGTGGACAGCATGATAATATTAGTACAGAAGAAGCTAAAAATTTATATTATAAAATTATATTGTCAAGTGCAATATCACAAATAGAAGATGGTCAACGTGGAGCTACAAATGCATTAACTAAACAAATCTTTTCTATTAATAAGTATTATACATATAATGGAACAGCAGAACGTGCAGCTGATATTGATAATGATAGATATAGTTCTAATATAAAAGATGAATATGAAAAATATAAAGATGGAGATACTAATACTTCATTTAATACAGAAAATGATAAACGTAATAAAGATTTAATAGAAACATTTAGCGTAACACGTGATAGTATAAGCGCATTTAATATTTTAACAAACATGAATACTTTGGATAGTGATGCAATTTATCATGATTTTAAAGAATTAATAGTAGAATTGAATTTCTTTGATAAAGAAGAATTGACAGCACTTCCAAATGAATCTTTTGAATGGCCTATTCCGGAAATAGGAAATAGAGGTTGGCCAGAAAGAGAATATTCAAAATATGAAAATGAGTATGGAACTTCAATACATTCAAAATATTTATTAAAATTCTTTAAACAAAAAGATATGATAGGTATGTCTTTCGATTCTGAAGCAACAGAAGAAGGAGAACTTGAAGACGAATGGGGTGGATATGATGAAGAAGTATTGGCAGACCATGATCATTTACATACAATTACTGAAATAGTTAAAACTCAGGCACAAGATACTGAATTTGGAGCACCTTTTGAAGAATTAGAATATTCTGGAAGTGAAGATTTAACAAAAGTTTCAGGTGGCCCGGAAGTAACTCCTGAAATGTTAACAGTAGATGAGTATTTGCAAACAACAGAGGAAATGTGCAATTATATTAATGCTACAGGATATGATTATTGTGTAAATAGGCCTGCTTCTAAATGTGAGGGAAAAAACGGAACTCATTGTACACCAGATTGTATGGCATTAGCAGCATTACCGCCTCCTTTAGGTATAAGGGCATGTACTGGTGCTGATTGCTTATGCGAAGTAAATCACTGTAATCACACTCCACATTTGAATAAATGTCAATTACCTAATTCATTTGCAGCATCAAAACAAAGTCCAACAACAAAACAAAATATGTGTTGTGCAACTTTAGTAAGTTGGTCATTAATTAATATGAAGATGATGAAGCCAAGTGATTGTCAACATGGACCTAAAGGTGTTGCAGATTATTGCTTAAAGGTTTTAGGTGCTGAAAAAATAGAACCAGGTGAAGATTTACAACCAGGTGATATATTGATTTATGAAAGACATTCACATACTGATATTTTAGGTGAACCAATAGACGGTGGCTTTAAAAAATATAATGGCGGTCATTATGTATTGCCAGGAGCTGAACCATTAGGTCAACACTCATCAATTAACTTACAACCAGGTGATGGATGGACAAGTAAAAGTGGACAAATAGTTATTTATGCTTGTCGTCTTCCATGGGGAAATAAAAATAATACAGATCAATATAAAGGTTATAAAGGTGGAGAATTAGTAGTAAGCCCTGTTACAGGTATTGTAATTCAAGCAGGTACTAAACAAAAAATAACAAATATTGAAACAGGTTTAAAAGAAGTAGTTGGATATGCAAAAATCAGAGTATTAAATAGAACTGATTTTACAGCTGCTTTTGGTAAAGACGGAAGTTCTGATGAAGAATTAGAAGGATTTAAATACTTCTTAGAAGAATATGAAGATAATAAAGTTGCTGGAGATATAATGTATATCGAAGGTTTTAGCCTTGAATTATTAAACGATAGTTTAGGTATAACCTCAAATAGCAATGTTATTAATAGTAAGGGTGAACCAATAAACTTATATACTCAGCAAGAATATAAATATGTTCTAAATAAGAATATACGAAAGAAGCTTGAAGATAAAGAAAAAGCTCGAGTTAAGGCAAAACCAATATATCAATCATCGGCTGGTTTACTAATAAAAGAAGGAACGGCTTTAGGTACGACATATTCAGATGGAGATTATGAGATTAAATATCAAGAATATTTAAATGAATTGCGTGAAGAAGCAGGTGAAGATACTTGGACAGTAGTAGGTAAAGAACCAATGACTGCAGATGATCCAAGAAATGGTAGAACTATAACAGAAAGACCAGGATTAACTGGAGCTGATGGTAGTGAAAACTTATATGATCATGAGGAAATATTAAAGTATAAAGGCGATGGAAACTTTATTAGAATGATTATGCGTGCTAGTAAAGATGGATTTGATGCTAAAGTTGAAAAAGATAGTATTATAGAAGATGTTGAAGATTATATTGAATTAACACCAAGACCACCTCATGAAATAGATTGGGAATTGTTCTTCTGGACACCACATGAAAGTGGACCCGCTGATATGAATGGACCAATTTGTTATGAGGACCATCCGGGTTCTACTTGTGTAACAGCAGGTATGATACAATGGATGACAGCATATGATAATGGTGGCAATCATAATATTCAATATTTATGTGAGCATTTAGTAGAACATGATTCTGAAATTGGAAATAAATTGTCATTTATTTCAAAATGGACTAACGAGCAAATTAAGGACGACGTTAAAGGGGCTAGAGAACTTGAAAAAGCATTTAGTTCTGTAAATAATAAGAGACATGATGATTTAATGTGGGCAGAACTTGAAGTTGCTAAAGTACAATATTTAGAACCATTGTTAAAAGAGCACCCATGGCTTGAAAAAAGGCCACATTGTGTACAAGGTGCAATAATGCATATTGCAGTTCATGATGGACATTATCCAAGTGATTTAGATTCATGGGAATCATTAGATGATTTTGGAGTTTTAGATAAGGTTGCAGCACATTGGAATGATGGTAGTTGGGAATTTAAAGAGCCAGGAATTGCAAGAGCAATAATAGAGAAAAAACTAACTACAGATGATGTAGAGTATTGGGTAAGAAATAAAGATGTTCAATTCTTAATTGAACATGGCGTAGATTACTACGGAAATGGGGCTAATTAGTTTTTTTTAAAATTATAAAATAATAAAAAAATAGTAGAGTTTTTTTATTAAAAATATAGAACTCAAATTGTTAAAAAATAATGACAATTTGGGTTCTTTTTTTTATAAAAAAATGCTTAAAAATATTGTAAAAAATAGACTTTTATATTACAATTATTGTGTGTTATTATATTCATAAATAGGGAGAATATATGAATAACAGTTTTTGGCTTGAAAATCAGTATTTTGAGGATTCATCTGAAGATGAGTCTAATAATAATGGCAATGATTCAAATGAATTAGATAATACTGATGAATCAGAACAAGCTTTAGAACCAAAAGATAATAAAAAAGAAAAGAAAAGTCCAGCTGAAAAAGCTCAAAATGTTAAAGATACTGTAGATAAAGCTAAAAAAGCAAAAGAAGTTGGAACAAAAGTTGGAAAATTAAGTAAAATATTAGGACCAATTATGCCTGTTTTAGGATATATTGCAATTATTGTTGCAGTATTAATAGCGGCTATTGGTTTATTAATGTTTTTACTAACTATGCCTGGAGCTATTTTAGGTAAAATTAAAGCTTTGGCACAAGATTTTGGTAATGCTTTAATTAATTTAGTTGTTGGTGAAGCAAATAATGTTAAACAAAGTCAAATTTCTGAAGTTGCAACTAATTTAGAGGATATGGGATATGACTTATATTCTTATGGTTTTGAAAGTGATAAAGTAAAACCACAATCAGGAACTAACTTTTGGGGAAGTACAGTTTATTATACAGAATATTTAGAAGATAATGAAATTAAAACTCATGATTTTTTTGATCCAAATTATGAACCAGATATGGATACTTTAAGAGTAACAGAAGATGGTATTTTACGTGATAAAAATGGTATCGTTTATATAGAAAGTGATTATATAAGAGCGTATTTAGTAAGCGATAACTATGTTTACATGATTAGAAATAATAATTTCAACTTGATTAATGCGTTTAAAAAAATGCTAGAATTAGAGTTCTTTAGAACATTATTCACTGGAAATTTTGGTGATGGATTAATTAATTTATATCATGAAAAAAATGGATTAGGAACATTAGGAGACAATTTTGGTGTTTTAGATTCTGTAGGAGGCTTTTTAAGAGCATTATTTGGAGGCTCAAGAATTTCAATTTCTATTGATAGACCTGCAAAGCAATTAGTTGTTACTACAGAAGTACATGGCTATTATGGTGTAAAACGTAAATTCTTATATAATTTAGATGGTTGGACAGGCCGTTATGGAATGCCATTAGAATTTTTGCTTTCACTTCATTTATCAAGTATGCAACCAGATTTAGCATATGATTTAGTTACAAAAACAGAAACAGAATTACAATTAGTAACTCATGAATCAAAAGCGACTGTTAAGGGTGGAATCAAAATTGACGAAAATGAATTTAGAATTCCAGCAGGAGTATTAGATCAAGAATATGTAGTTCCATCAGGCATTTTTGATACAGAGCAATTAACACAAATGCGTGATGAATTGGTAAGCAAATTGATTAGTAAAAGAGATGATTTAAGAGGATATACAGATTTTGGTTATTATGCTTCATTTACACTTGCTGGAACTGAAGAAGGAGCAAGAATTACAGAAGAATATGAAGCATGGCTTACTTTAGTAAGAAATTACTTTAATGCTTATATAAATAAAGCAAAACAATTAAACACAGAATTTGATACATTTATACCATATATTTATGCAGTAAGATGTCATTGGTTTAGAGATGTTTATTTTACAGATAATGAAAGATCAAATTTTATTGAGACTGATGTAGAATATGAAGAAAGAACTGCTCAAAGATGGACAAAATATGAAACAGTTTCAGCTGATGAATTAGGAATTGATACTGAAGATTTAGATAATACTATTACATATGGAGAAGGATCAGATAAATATGCAGCAGAGCGCAGCGAATATACAAGAGGTGGATTAGGCGATGTACAATATGTGTTGTATTATTATGAAGGCGGAGATTTAAGTAAAGAACGTGTTTATAAATATGAGGGTAAATACGGAACAAAAGAAGATGCAGAAATAGATGAAAATCTATCACAAGTTGAAAGAGATTCACTTCATAAAAAAGCAATTACAAGTTCATTAGATTGGAAGTATTATAAAGATGTAGAGGGCAATTCGAATTATGAAGGAAAGCTTTCTGGAGTAAGTGATAGATGGGTTGCTTATAAAGAAATACAAAATCAAGATAGTGGATGGCAAAAATATGAGCCAGATAATTCTGGTGGAGAAGAAGATAAAATAAGTGAAGAAGAAGCAAAAAATCTATATTATAAAATTATCTTATCAAGTGCGATAGCACAAATAGAAGATGGACAACGTGGACCTACAAATTCATTAACTAAACAAATCTTTTCTATTAATAAGTATTATACTTATAATGGAACTGCAGAACGTGCAGCAGATATTGATGAAGATAGATATGGTTCAGCTGTTAAAAATGAATATAAGAAATATAAAAAAGGTGAAAATACTTCCTTTAATACTGAATCAGATCCACGTAATAAAGATTTAATAGAAACATTTAGTGTAACACGTGATAGTATAAGTGCATTTAACATTTTGACTAATATGAATACTTTAGATAGTGATGCAATATATCATGATTTTAAAGAATTAATAGTAGAATTAAATTTCTTTGATAAAGAAGAATTAACAGCTGTTCCAAATGAATCATTTGAATGGCCATTACCAGAAGTTGGCTCTAGAGGATGGCCTATTAGATTATATTCAAAATATGAAAATGAATATGGAACAGCGCTTCATTCAAAATATACATTAAACTTTTTAAGGCAAAGAGACGCAATATCATATACAATAGAGGATAATTCTGAAGAGCCTACAACAGAAGGAGAGCCAGAAGAATATATTGAAGAAGAGGAATCAGAAGTAACTGGACTATTAACACCAATACTTCAGACTGAATATATTGGTCAAATACAAGGTAAAGCTACAGAATTTATGTCACCATTTGACGATTTAGAATTAATGGGTAGTGGAGGTGTAGCAGAAAGTGTTGGTGCTTCTGTAGGAGATGTTGATCCTAGTGAAGTATCTGTTGAAGACTTTTTAGCAGCAACTAAAACAATGGCAGAAGAAATGTGTGCAGAAGGATTTAACTATTGTGTAGGATCTTCTTGTTCATGTCCTCCTGAAGTTAAAAAAATGTCAAAAGCAGAGCAAGATGCAGCAGGAATTCAAAGGTGTTCAGGAGTAAATCACTGTCACCATCATCCACATCCGGAAGATGGTTGTTGGTGGCAATCTGATTATAAAGTAGCTATTGAAAAAAAGAAAAAAAGAAACACATGTTGTGCAACATTTGTTAGTTGGTCTTTAGTAAATGTTGGAGTAATGAGAGGAACTGTTAATAAAGCAGGAAAATTAGGAGACTTTTTAAAAGCTAATTTTGAATGTGAAGTTTTACAACCTGGTGATGAATTACAACCTGGTGATATTATGTTTAAAGGAAGAGGCCATACATACGTTTTAGGTGAAGAAGATGGTTCAGGATATCTTCAATATGATGGAGGTCATTCAGTAATGCCAGGCACTACACCAGGAAAAGATAGAAAGCAATTCGTAGAATCAGCTCAACCGGGATGGGACAGTGGAGTAACAGAAGCAATAAGAATATTTGGAGTTTCAACAAAAGATAAAACAGAAAAATATAATGGTTATAAAGGTGGAGAATTAGTAGTAAGTCCTGTTACTGGAATGGTAATACAAGCTGGAGTTTCACAAGAAATTACAAACATTGAAACAGGATTAAAAGAATATGTTGGATTTATCAAAATTAGAGTATTAGATAGAACTGATTTTACAGCAGCGTTTGGAAAAGAAGGAAGCACTGACGAAGGCTTAGAAGGATTTAAATATTTCTTAGAGGAATATGAAGATAATAAAGTTGCTGGAAATATCATGTACATTGAAGGCTTCCATATGGAAGTAGTAAAAGAAGATGGAGTTGATAATTCAGGTCATAAAAAATATGTTTTAAATGTTGGCGATAGTGCATTTGAAACTAACTTATGGAATAGTACAGAAGAAACTTTGATTAATGAATATACTAAAAAATCATATGATGGAATTACTAATAAGAAAACTAAAAAACGATTAGAAGAAAAAGAAAAAGCACGAGAAGATACAGTGCCATATTATATTGATAATAACGGAAACTTTTTCATAAAAGAAGGTTCAGCCTTAGGAACAACTTATATAGATGGTGATTATGAAATAGATTACCAAAAATATTTAAATGAATTACGTGAAAAAAATGAATTAGAAACAGTAGGTATTGTTGGAAAAGAACAACCAAAGCAAGATGAACGAAGATGGTTTAGAGAACGTACATTAAGACCAAGTTTAGCAAATGATGGAAAAAGTGACTATTTATATGATGATACAGGAAGTCCAAGTAATTTAGATATTCTAAAAGAAAAAGGCAATGGTAATTACATTAGATTAGTAATGCGTGCTAGTAAAGATGGATTAGATGCTAAAGTTGAAAAAGATAGTATTATAGAAGATGTTGAGGATTACATTGAAATCGCACCTAAAGTAGTATCTCCTATTGAATGGTTCTGGTGGTTCTGGACACCGCATGAAAGTGGACCAGCAGATCCTAATGGGCCAATTTGTTATGAAAGTCATGGTAATGGTGGAGTAACAATAGGTATGATACAGTGGTTTACAGCTTCTAGTGGAACAAATAATGTGGCTTATTTATGTAGAAATATTGGAGAATTTGATTCTAAAATTGGAAACGCTGTATCAAAATATGGAACTTGGACAAATCAGCAAATTATAAGTGATTGTGGCGGAAATAGAGAGATTGAAAAATCTTTCCAAACTGAAAATAGTAGTAATCATGATGGACTTATGTGGGCAGAATTAGAAGTAGCAACAAAGCAATATATGAATTCATTATTAGAAAAACATCCATGGCTTAAAACAAGACATAAAGCTGTTCAAGGAGCAATAGTCCATTTGGGAATTCATGATGGTCATTATCCAAGTAACATAGATGATTGGGCTGATTTAGATGATGATCATGATGTTCTAGATAAATTAGCTGAAGCATGGAAAAACTCTGGATGCAGTGATTGGGCTGTAAAAGAAGTAAATATTGCTAAAGGTATTTTAGACGGAAAACTAAACGAGGATGATGTAGAATACTGGGTACGTAATAAAGATGTTCAATACCTAATTGATCATGGTGTTGATTATAACGGAACAGGTAGTTAGTAAATATGAAATCAAAAGTAAAAATAATAATAACTGCAATAATAGGATTGTTTATTATAATAGTAGGTATAGGTTGCTATATGATTTTTGCAGCTTTTGATTCTAACTCTTTATTGAGTTATATTAATAAAGATACTTATGATAAAGATGTTAAAACTGTTAAAAATTTATATTTATTATTTGATAAATATAAGGGAGAAATATCTACAAATGTTATTTCAAAGTCTTTAAATGTATTTGGAACTACTGTCTTGCAAGAATATAGTAAGGTTAATAATGCAGAAGAGTTCTTTAAGAAAAATAAAGATAGTATTAATAAATTAACAGGTATTACAAAAGTTGAAGAGTTTAAAGATTTAGTTACAAAAGCAAAAACTATAAGCAAATTTGAAATAATAGACTATGAATTTATTGAAGGCACAAGTGAAAAAGGTAATAAAGGAACAATAATTGTAGTACAGTTTAATTATAAAAATGGTGAGAAAGTTCAGTTTTTAGCTTATATAAAGAATTATATGGACGAAGGAAAAACACCAATAGAATACACTGCTAATTTTAGTATAAAACAAATTATTGAATAGATTTTATTAAGAAGAGGGAAAAGGATGAAGAATTTTGAATGGTTTGAAGAATGGAATTCAAGTGATTTATTTGATGAAGATGAATCAAATAATGATGAAGTAGATTCTTCAAATGAAGATTCTAATGAATCAGATGATGATGGTGGCTCAAATTTGCCTGAAGCTTCAAATAATAAGAATAAAAAGAGTGTAGGGCAAAAGGCTTCTGATATTGCTCAAAAAGCAAAACAAGCTAAAGATATTGGAACCAAAGTTGGAAAATTAAGTAAAATATTAGGCCCATTAATGCCAGTATTAGGCTATATTGCGATAATTGTAGCTGTTTTAATTGCGGCCATTGGTTTACTTATGTTTTTACTTACAATGCCAGGAGCTATTTTGGAAAAAATTAAACAATTAGCTCAGGATTTTGGTAATGCATTAATTAATGCTGTAATTGGTGAAGCAAATAACGTTAAACAAAGTCAAATATCAGATGTTGCAACAAGGCTTGAAGATATGGGTTATGATATGTATGCTTATGGTTTTGAAAGTGATAAAATAAAACCTGAAGCTGGCAGTAATTTCTGGGGAAGTACAGTATATCATACTGAATTTTTAAATAATGAAGTCCCAACCCATGACTTTTTTGATGCAGGTTATAAACCTGATATGGATACTTTAAGAGTAACAAATGATGGTATTTTACGTGATAAAAATGGTATTGTTTATATAGAAAGTGATTATATTAAAGCTTATTTAGTTAGTGATAACTATGTATATATGATTAAGAATAATAACTTTAATTTGAAGAATGTATTTAATTCTATTGTTCATTTAAACTTTTTTAGATCATTGTTTGGGAAAGGCTTTGGTGAAGGCTTAATGGCCTTATATCATGAAGGAAGCGGAATAGGAACAAGAGGAGATCCTTTTGATATTTTTGAGAAGGTTGGAGGATTCATTAGAGCTTTATTTGGTGGTGATAGGATTAATATTTACGTAGATAGAGATGCTAAACAATTGGTAGTAGCAACAGATGTTGATGGTATTTGGGGTGTTACTCGTAAATTCGTATATAATATGGATGGATGGACAGGAAGATATGGAATGCCATTAGAATTCTTACTTTCTCTTCATTTATCAAGTATGCAACCAGATTTAGCATATGATTTAGTAACTCAAACTAAAACAGAAATTCAATTAGTAGCACATGAATCAAAAGCAGAAGTATTTGGTGGCATAAAACTTGAAGACGGAACAATTTGTACTACAGACGATTTAGATGAAAGAAGAGATTTTTTAGTACAACAACAAGAAGATTTGATGGAAGCAGATTTAAGATCTCGTGGATGGAATGGCTTTACAATGTTTACTAGTTCAATATTTGGTGGTGAGGACTATGAAGCGGTATGTCAGCCATATTGGGATAAAATAGATGAGATTAAAGAAAAATTTAAAGCATATAAAGAAATAACTAAAAAACTTGATTCAAAAGAGTTTAGAACATATATACCATATATTTATAAAGTTGATAATCACTGGTTTAGAGATGTTTATTTTTCAGATAATGCTGGAGTTAGTGAGTTTATTGAAGTTGATGATGAGTATGAACAAAGAACAGCAGAAAGATGGACTAGATATGAAACTGTACCTGTTGGTGAAACAGGTGTAGATACAGGTGATTTAGACAATACTATTACATATGATGATGGTAATGGAAATAAATATGCAGCAGAACGTAGTGAATATACAAGAGGTGGATTAGGTGATGTACAATATGTATTATACTATTATAAAGGTGGAAAGTTAGATAATGAGACTGTATATAAGTATAATGGTAAATATGGTACTAAAGAAGATGCAGAACAAGATACAAGCCTTACAGCTGATGAAAAGAAATCACTTCATAAAAAGGCAATAACTAGTACATTAGATTATGTATATTATAAAGATGCTGATAAAGATTATGATGGAAAAGTTTCTGGAGTGAGCGGAAGATGGGTAGCTTATAAAGAAGAAGCATCTCCAGGAAGTTGGCAAAAATATGAAGCTGAAGAAGGAAATGCAGAAAGTTTAGATGCAGAAGAAGCAAAAGATTTATACTATAAAGTTGACTTATCAAGTTCTGTTTCACAAGTAGAAGATGGACAACGTGGACCTACAAATAAAAAAGCAAAAGAAATTTTCTCTATTAATAAATATTATACATATAATGGAACAGCAGAACGTGCAGCAGATATAGATAATGATAGATATGGATCAAATGTAAAAAGTGAATATGAAAAATTTAAAAAAGGAGAAAATACTTCATTTAATACAGATTCAGATCCACGTAATAAAGATTTGATTGATACATTTAGTGTAACACGTGATAGTATAAGTGCATTTAATATTTTAACAAATATGAATACTATGGATAGTGATGCCATTTATCATGATTTTAAAGAATTAATAGTAGAATTAAATTTCTTTGATAAAGAAGAATTAACTGTAGTTGCAAATGAATCATTTGAATGGCCTATTCCAGAAATAGGAAGTAGAAATTGGCCTTTAAGAAAGTATTCAAAATATGAAAATGAATATGGAACATCATTACATTCTAAATATTTGTTAGACTTTTTAAAAGGTGTAAATAATATTGAATTATCTAAGGCTACTGCTGCTGAAAATATAGAAGATAATTCACAAAGAGCTGTTATGGCACCAGCAGCAAATAGTTCAAATAGTATGGATACTATTAATAATACATCATCACTTCAAACAATTCTTCCAACAGAATATGTTGGACAGGTTCAAGGAAAAGCAACAGAATTTACAGCTCCATTCGATGAATTTACAGCAACAAATACAACTGTAGAAAGATCAGTTGGTATAGCTTTAGGAGAAAAAACAGTTGCAGATTATACACTAGATGATTGGTTAGATTCAACAGAAGAAATGTGTAAAGAAATGGATGCTGTTGGATATGATTATTGTGTTTGTGTAGGTGATGCTGGTGATGGAAAACAAAAATGTCATCACGCACCGGCAAATGGTGGTGTACATGATAATGAAGCACATGGAAAATGTACATTACCAACAACATATGAAGAATCTAAAACATCTCAAACATATAATGTGTGCTGTGCAACTCTTGTTAGTTGGGCACTAGAAAGAATGGGCTTAATAAAAGGAGCTCAGCATGGTGCAAATTCTCTTTATGCATGGATTGAACAAAACTTAGATTGTGAAAGAATAGAAAAGAGTCAACCATTAGAAGAAGGAGATATTCTTTGTTATGAAGGACATATTGATATAAATGGTAGATCAACTGGTGGCGGATTTACAAAATTTAATGGTGGACATGCTGTTGCTGGAGAAGAATTAGGAATACCACTTAAAGTAGTTGGTAGTAACCCTTCTTCAAGCTATTTAGGTACTGGTGGATGGAGTGAAAGAGCAACACATGCTTTACGTTTAAATTGGGGCGGCAAGAAAAATGAAGATGCATATAAAGGCTATAAAGGTGGAGAATTAGTAGTTAGCCCAGTTACAGGTGTTGTAATTCAAGCAGGAACTAAACAAAAAATTACAAATATTGAAACTGGCTTAAAAGAATATGTTGGATTTGTAAAAATTAGAGCATTAGATAGAATAGACTTTACTGCAGCATTTGGAAAAGATGGAAGTCAAGAAGAGGATCTAGAAGGATTTAAATATTTCTTAGAGGAATATGAAGATAATAAAGTAGCTGGTGATACATTCTATATTGAAGGCTTTAGTTTAGAATTATTAGATGATAGTCTAAAAGTTACATCAAATGATAATGTAGTAAATGAAAAAGGTGAGCCTATAAATGAATATACACAGCAAAATTATAAAACTGTTTTAAATAAAAAAGCTAAAAAGGAATTAGAGCGAAAAGAATCTGCAAGAGTGAAGGCAAAATCTGTATATGAATCATCGGCTGGTTTAATTATAAAAGAAGGAACAGCGTTAGGTACTACATATTCTGATGGTGATTATGAAACAAAATCTCAAGAGTATTTGAATGAATTATTGAAAAAAGAGGGATTAGAAGAAAATGTAATTAAGCCAAAAGAAGAAATCAAATCTGATGATCCACGAAAAGAAAGAACTATAACTGAAAGACCGGGATTAACTGGAGCAGATGGTAGTGAAAACTTATATGACCATGAAGAAATCTTAAAAGAAAAAGGCGATGGCAATTATATTAGATTAGTTATGCGTGCAAGTAAAGACGGAACAGATGCTAAAGTTGAAAAAGATAGTATAATTGAAAATGTTGAAAATTATTTAGAAATTGAAAGACCAAAAAATACAGATATTGATTGGGAATTATGGTACTGGCTTCCATTTGAAAGTGGAGCTGCAGATACAGTTCCATATGGTAAAAATAGATTTACTGGACCTGTAAGTGTAAGTAGCTGTTCATCTGGTGAGGTTGCAATCGGTATTATTCAATGGACAAGTTTGTTGAGTGGATGTTGTAACCAAAGAGATCAATTTTATCCAGTAATGAAAGAAGAGTTCCCAGAATTCGCACAAACTTTATCATTTATGGAAGGCAAAGGACCGCAATGGTATTGGGATGACTTTAATGGTGCTAATCAAATGCAGGCTGGATTAAAAGCTTGTGATGATAGAGATCATGAAGGATTCTTAAAAGCACAAATTAAAGTGGCCACAATAAACGAATATGATCCAATGATTGAAAAACATCCATGGATAGCAGAAAGACCAAAATGTGTTCAAGCAGAAATATTGCATTTACGTATTTGGGCACCATCTTTAATATCAAATGTTGATGCTCATAAAGATGAATCAAATGAAGAAATTTTAAAATGGGTAAGACATATGATTGCAAATACTAAGTCAACAGCAAATCAAAATCCAAGTGGAGATGAGTCAAAAGGTAGAGCTTGGAATGAACCAGAAATTGGATTTGCAATTTTAGATGGAAGAATGAATATTGAACAAATTGAACAATGGGTTAGAAAAGAAGACCTTGGTGTTCTTGCAGAATGCGGAGTTGATTATCGTTAATACTATAGAGGAAAAAATATGAAAATTAAAAGTATAATAATAGTTTTATTAGTAATAGTAATTGTTTCAATAGTTGGAATTGTAGTATATTTAAATACTCCTACTGGAAAAATGCTTTATACGTTAAAATATATTAATGGTAGTAGTTATGATGAAGAAACAATTGCAACAGGAAATATTCATGAATTACTGTCAAAGTATACGGGTACAATTGATTCTAGAGTTATAGATAAATCTATGTATCATTTTGCAGTAGAATTAGTTCCAAAGTTTTATAATATAGATAATATTAATAATTATTATGAAAATAATAAAGAATATATTGAAAAAATGACAGGTATTAATAATTATCCGGATTTTGAAGTATTGGTAAATAAAATAAAAAAATTAAATGGAAATTTTAAAATAGAAAATATTAAACTAGAATTAAATTCGGGTGAAAAAAGTTCAAAAGGAGCTTTAGCTGTTGCATCAATTCAATATGAAGGAAATGATAAATTATTATTTTTAGTATTATTAAAAGATAAATTAAGTGAAGATACCTCACCTATAGAATATACTGGAACTATTAGAAAAGAGTATTTATATGATACTACAAGAGAAACAATAGAATATGATTCAGGCTATCAGGGAACTGGTATAGAAATATAATTAATAAAAACCTTAATTAGTAAAATAATTAAGGTTTTTTTATTTTTAAAAATAATATAAAAATTTTTAATAAATAAAATAAAAAAAAATAAATAAAAAAATAATTAAAAAATAATTAATTAATAAAATAAATAATAAAAAATAATTAAAAAATATTATTTTAATTAAAAAAATTACTAAATATTATTGTAAAAAAATAAGTTTTATAATACAATTATTTTGTATAATTTTGATAAAAAGAAGGGGGTGATTTTGTTGGCTAATAATGGCTTTAAATATAACGGAAATAACGCTGGTAAGGCTCTTCCAGATGTATTTAAAGAGCTAGAACAAATGCGTAAAACTCAAGTTTACGTAGATGAAGATAATAATTTTGCCCACAATACACCTTCCCCTAAGAAAAATAAAAAAATTGATTTAAGTAAAATTGATTTAAAGAACATAAATATTAATGAAGTTAAATCAAAAGCAAAAAATATTAAATCAAAAATAGATGAAAAAGCAGATAAAGTAAAACAAAGTGCTAAAAAAAGAACAGATAAGGTTAAAGAAAAAGTTAGCAAAGTAGAAAATAGAGTTAATGATAAAGTTGGAAAAAATGGTTCTAATTTATATATAGATGGTAGCTTTGATTTGCCAAAATCAAGCCTTCAAATTAAGCAAATGGCTGAAATGGAGCGTATAGCTGCTGAAAATGAACGTAAAAAGGAACAAGAAAAACTTGAAAAAGAAGAAGCAAAAAGAAGAAAACAAGAAGTAAAAGAGCACGAAAAAGAAGTAAGAAAACAAAATAAAGAATTTGAAAAACAAGCTAAACGTGAAGAAAAAGAACGTTTAGAAAGAGAAATATATAATCAAGTTCAAAATAATTACTATAATCAAACAATTAAAAGTGCCAATACTCAAGCAATAGAACAATTATATATAAAGGCTCAAATGGTTAATCAATTAGCTAATGGCGTTCAAAATATGCAGATTGATGATACAGATTTACTTAAAGAACAATTACGTCAGAAAAAGAGAATGGCTCGTCAAGTTCAAAGAGAAAAATTTGCTGCATATATTAAAACTCGTTCTTTTAAAGATCCAGTAGCAATTGGATTCTTAATTGCAATAGTAGTTTTAGGCGCAATTATTGTTCATGGTTTCTTTACAGATCAAGAACTTGATAGTCAAATAGAACAAGTAGCAGCTAAGCCAAGACATACGGAAGAGCGAAAAAAAGTAGGTGGCTTTGAAAAAAATTATCAAGCACTTAACTTAAGTCAAATATTAGAAGAAAATTTACAAACAGTACAATCAAAAGAATTAATAACAATTGAACGCGATGTACAATATGAAACAGAATATACTGAAAACAGCAAATTACCAAAAGATGAGCAATTTGTAACTCAAGTAGGTCGTTTAGGAAAAGAAGAAGTTACTTTTATTAGAACTTTCCAAAATGATGAAGCTTTAAATGATAATATAATTAATATTAATACAATAACAGTTCCAATACCTGAAAAAATAGAAATTGGTACAAACCAATATTTATCAGATATGGGGGCACATTTAAACGATATAGTATATTTAAAAGAAAATACTCAACTTATGACAGTTGCTGATAATCGTGCTCAAGAGATAGGTATTTTAGTTAAATATTATGATGTACGTTTATTAGATATTCTAGATAATGGTTGGGCACAGGTTAAAATTTATGATTATATAGGATATTGTGATAGTAGTAAATTGGTTTCTAAAACACAAGATCCTTCTATAGTAGATAAAAACCGTAGACAAAAAATAGTTAAAAATGTTAATGAAAATATGTCTTTGAACATTAGAAGTGGTTTAACAGCTCAAGATTATCAAGTAATATTCTCAAATAATACACAAGATGTTTATAAAACATTTGAAAATAATGCAATGGTATTTTATAATGCAGAGCAACAATATGAAATAAATGGTATTTTCCTTGCGGCTATAGGTATTCACGAAAGCGCATGGGGTACAAGCACTATTGCATTAAATAAAAACAATTTATTTGGATATGGCGCTTATGATAGTGATCCATATAATATGAGTTTGAATTTTGAAGATTATGAAGATGGAATAAATACTGTAGCTCGTGCTCTTGTTAAATATTATTTAAATGTTCCTGGCTCTAGTATTTTTGACAATCAATCAGCTGTTGGTAGTTATTATAATGGACCAACTGCAGCAGGTGTTAACGTAAGATATGCTTCTGATAAAGAATGGCATACAAAAGTATATAATTATATGGTTAAACTATATTCAAAAATTGCTCCAAACTAAAGAGGAAATGAATGAAAGAATTTAAAGGAAAAGTAGGAAGAGCAGAAAAAATAGCAACTGTTATAGCAATAGTTCTATTAGTTGCAAATGTTTTGGGTTATGGTTATATAACCTTTAAAATAGTTGCGCAAAATAGCTTTTCTGATCAAATAACTAAATTTTGGGATGAAAATAGTAGAGTAAAATTTAAAGTAAATCAAGTGTTGCTATACTCTAGTGCAAATGCAGAAGACAAGAGTGATAAAAATGATATGTCTGATGTATCAGTTAGTCAATATACTGATATAGCAGTATATATCGATAATCAAAGTAATACTGATGGCTTGAGTGAAGACAATACTTTAAGTGAAATTTATATTGATAATATAAAAATAGAAACTGGACAAAAAAGTGGAAATTTTATTTTAGGATATAAAAGCCCATTAAATTTTAGTAAATATGAATCAATAGATAATGTTATTGATAAAGGAATTAATTATAAAGTAATTCACACAAATGAAGAAAAGACAGAAAATGACAATTATTCTCCAACATTTTACACAGATTGTTCAAATCCTATTTCTTTAGGATTTATTAATAAAGATATTATTAAGCATTATAAGCTTACAGAACAAAGTAATATGGTAACATATAATGGATCTATTTTAAAAACAACAAATGTTGATTTAGATAAGATAAGTCCTAAAATCAGTTTTGATATACACATTAAAACTAACATGAATGAATACTATATGCGAAAAATGTATATTGATGTTCCATTAGAGAATAGACAAGGTTCTATTAGTAGTGGATATTTAATAGCATTAAGTCATTATACTAATAATGAATTTTGCTTTATAAAAGAATAATTATAACAAAAAATCGCAATTGGTCTTGACAATTGCGATTTAATTTGGTATTATAATAATGCTTTGAAAAGTTAATATTTAGTAAATGATATGCGGAAGTAGCTCAGTTGATAGAGCGCTGCCTTGCCAAGGCAGAGGTCGCGGGTTTGAGCCCCGTTTTCCGCTCCATTTTTTTATTATAGGCATATTAATATGGTGACTTAGCCAAGCGGTAAGGCACGAGTCTGCAAAACTCTGAAGATCGGTTCGACTCCGATAGTCACCTCCAGTACTGAAAACGCATCTAATGGATGCGTTTTTTTATTGTTTTATTTACATTATTTTTTGCCTTATTATATTAGTAAATAATTTTGTTAAAAATGTATTAAAAGTATTGATAAATTCTTATTTTTAGTAGATAATATATGTGTGAATTTTTATCATTAAATATAGATAATATTATTTATTACTAAAGAGGAAAAAATGAATCAAATAAATTATATAATTAATCCAGTAACTCATGTTGATGAAGTATCATTTCCAGAATTATATTTAAGGTTTAAAACACCATTAAATGCTTTTAAAATAGCAGGATTTGGTGTTACATGGCAACTAATAATTATTATAGTTGGTATAATAATAGCTTTAATTTTAGCATATAGAAGTAAAGAAGATTATTATATTAAATTAAAAGATTTATTTGAAATGATGGTTTTATCATTTGTGGTTGGTTTTGTTGGAGCAAGACTATTCTATGTTGTTTTTAATTATAAACCATTTATAGAAGATCCAATTAAAATACTTCAATTGGATTATGGCTATTTAGAATTAACAGGTGGATTATTTATTGGAAGTTTAGTATTAAGAGCACTTTGTAAATCATTTGATCTAACTAGAAAAGATGTATTTGATTATGCTACACCATTTTTTGCATTAATTCAAGCATTTGCAAGTATTGCTTTTATGTTTAATATTCGAGAATTAGGTTATGGAACGACTGATAGCATGTTCAGAATGATTTGCACATATAATGGTAACACATTATCTACGCATCCATTATTTTTATATCAAGCATTTATGTGTTTAGGCTTATTTATATTAACACGTATTATGCAAAAAAAGCGTCTATTTCAAGGTCAAGTTTTTTATACATATTTATTATTGTTTAGTGTAGGAAGATTTTTTATAGAAGGATTAAGAGATGGTGGAATGTGGTTAGATGGGTTTAATATTGGAAAATTAATTTGCTTTATATTTATAATAGAATCAATAGTATTTTTAGGAACGGGTATAGTTAAAAAATTAAATAATCCTAATAGGAATATTCAAGAATAGACAAAGGAGAAAAATATCAATTTATGGATAAAATAATTGATAGGATAAATAGCATAAAGATAACTAATGTAGTAGCTTGGCTTGATATGCTTATTGCAGCAGCAATAATACTTACATTTATTTTATTGCGCTCTGTTTTTTCAAAAGTTTTAATAAAAATTGTATATAAAATAATGCGAAAAAATGATGAAGATATTACGAAGAATCCAATGTTTGAATCACTTAAAGTGTTTTTCTCGTTATTGGGTGTTTATATAGCAATTTTAGTATTTCCAATAAATTCACAAGTCAGACAATATGCAGATGTTGCTTTCCAAATACTTGTAATGCTATTGATAACTAAATTTTTAACAAGTTTAATTACACCAAATTCTTTTATTTTTAAATTTTTCTTAACAAAATCTAAAAGTAATGTTGTAAATAATTTCTTTTGTAGAATTATTCAAGCAGTAATTTGGATTATTGGTATATTTATTATTTTATATACACAACATATCAATGTATCTGGTTTAGCTACAGGTTTAGGAATTGGATCTGCAATTATCGCTTTAGCAGCACAAGACGTTGTAAAAAACATTCTTTGTGGAATTGCAATTTTAACTGATAAACCATTTGTAATAGGCGATTGGATAATAGTTGGCGATATTGAAGGAAGTGTAGTAGATATAACTTTTAGAAGTACTCGTATTAAAACAGTTGATACATTTGTTGTTACAGTTCCAAATGAAAAAATAGCTTCAGAAAACGTAATAAATGCTAGTAAAATGAAAAAACGTAGAATAAATGTTAAATTAAAGCTTGATATGACAACTTCTGCAGAAGATATAAAAATGATTACTAAGCGTTTGAAGATTGTTATAGAAAGTATGGAACATGTTATAACAGATAGTGCACAAATAAATTTATTTGAATTAAATGATTATAGTTATGATTTAAAGATTTATTTCTATGTAGATGTAATAAATTACGAAGAATACTTACATACAAGACAAGCAGTTCTTTGTAAAATAGTTGATGTAATTCAAAAAGATGGTATAAAACTTGCATATCCATCACAAAGTTTGTATTTAAATGACAGTAAAATTAAAAATGAAGATTTTATGTCAGGAGATAATAAAGAAAAAAAGATTAGCTTAAAGAATGCATTAGCAAATTTGAGTAAATTGTCAAAAAAAGATAATAAAGAAAATAGTGAAAATAAATAATATAAATAACACAAAAGATAAGGAGTAAGTAGTTGAACAATAGGACATTAATGCAATATTTTGAATGGTACTTACCACCTGATGGAACACTTTGGAAAAAGGTTAAAGAAGACAGCTTGCATTTGGCAAATAGAGGTATTACTGATATTTGGCTTCCCCCAGCATATAAAGGAGCTGCTGGAAAATGGGATGTAGGTTATGGTGTTTATGACTTATATGATTTAGGAGAGTTTGATCAAAAAGGTGGTATAGCAACCAAATATGGTACTAGAGATGAATATTTGTCAGCCATAAAATCATTAAAAGATAATAATATAAAAGTATATGCTGATATAGTATTAAATCATAAAATGGGTGCAGATGAAACAGAAGAAGTTATTGCTATTCAAGATTATGATGATAACAGAAATTATTCAAAATCAGAACCAATGCTTATAACTGCATGGACAAAGTATAATTTTGAAGCAAGGCATAATAAATATTCTGATTTTAAATGGAATTGGACACATTTTCATGGAATAGATTGGGATGATAAAACTAAAACACCAAGTATTTATAAGTTTTATGGCAAGCATTGGGATGAAAATGTTGATAAAGAAAATGGTAATTTCGACTATTTAATGGGTGCTGATATTGACTTAAATAACATGGATGTCGTAACAGAACTTAATAAATGGGGCAAATGGTATATAGATACAGTTAATTTTGATGGAGTAAGATTAGATGCTGTAAAACATATACGTAGTGAATTTTTCCCACAATGGTTAGATAATCTACGTAAGTATAAAAATAGTAATATTCCAGCAATTGGCGAATATTGGAGTGGTAGTGGAGATACTTTATGTTATTATTTAGATCAAACAGATAATTGCATGCAATTATTTGATGTACCTTTACATTATAATTTTATGAGAGCATCAATAAGTAATGGTGAATTTGATATGGGTAAAATTTTTGAAGGAACATTGCTTGAAAAGCGTCCGGAGATGGCTGTTACTTTTGTTGATAATCATGATACAGAACCAGATCAAGGTTTACAATCATGGATTAGTGATTGGTTTAAGCCTATTGCTTATAGCTTAATATTACTTATTGATAGAGGATTTCCATGTGTATTTTATGGTGATTATTATGGAATTCCAGAAAAAGAGATTGGTTCTAAAAAGAAATTGTTAGATAAGCTATTATATGTTCGAAAATATTGTGCTTATGGTGAAGAAGTTGATTATTTTGATAGCAGTAGTGTTATAGGATTTGTTAGAAAAGGAGATTATGAGCATCAAAATAGTGGTGTTGCTGTGGTAATGACAGACAATAAAGGTGGTTCAATCTATATGGATATGGGACCAGATTTTGCTAAAACTAAGTTCTATGATATTTTGAATAATAGTGAAGAAGAAATAATGACAAATGAAGAAGGAAAAGCGGAATTCTATTGTCAAGATGGATCTGTTTCTGTCTGGATAAAGAAAGATTCAGCTGTAAATTAAAAGCAGTTGAAATATGTTTATTGAAGTAGTTTAAGCAGTAAAGGATGTAGAATGGAAGACGAAATTAAAAAATATTTGGTTTATGATGGAAGAGTATCAGTTGCAATAGCTCGTACAACTAAAATGATTGAAGAGTATAGAAAAGAACAAGATTTAACTCCAACTATAACTGCAGTTATGGGTAGATTCTTAACTATGGCAGGACTTATGGGTCATACTGATATGAAAGGTGATGATACAAGCATTACTCTTCAAATGAATGGTAATGGCCCTGCTGGAAATATAGTAGCAGTGGTTAAAAAAGTTAAAGATTTAGCTTATGTTAAAGGATATTGTGCAAATACTAAAATTGAACTTCCATTAAAGTCAAATGGCAAGATAGATGTTTCAGGGGCAGTAGGAAGAGACGGATTTTTAAATGTATTATATGAAACAGGTGGAAAACAAGGATATAAAGGAGTAATTCCAATAGTTAGTGGAGAAATTGCAGAGGACTTTACAAATTATTTTGCTACAAGTCAGCAAACTCCAAATGTTGTGGCTTTGGGAGTGTTAGTTAATAAAGATGGAGTAGTGGCAAGCGGTGGTTATAAAATTGAGCTTATGCCAGATGCTACAAATGAGGATATTACTAAATTAGAAGAAGCAGTTAAAAATGCTCCAAGTATTAGTTCATTAATAGAACAGAAAAAATCATTAAATGAAATAGTAGAAATCATTACTGGTGATAGCAATAGTATGGTTTTAGCTAAAGATTTGAGAATAGAGTATAAATGTGATTGTTCAAAAGAAAAATTTTTCCAAGGATTAAAAACTCTTGGAAAAAAGGAATTAGACGATATTTTTGAAAAGCAAAATGAGCTTGAAGTTGTTTGTCATTTTTGTGGAAAAAAGTATTATTATAGTAAAGAAGAATTAATTAAACTAAAAGAATCTAAATAAAGGATAGTTTGATTAAAAGGAGTACGAATGAAAAAACAATTTGAGGATTATGGTACATTTGAAGGTAATAGTAAATATGAACAAGCTATAAAGCGCGAACATGAGTTATATACACCACTTTATGGTAAAAATACTATGCGTACAGAATTTGATAGAGACTATACTAGAGTAATAAATTCTATGGGTTATAGAAGAATGAAGCATAAAACGCAAGTATTCTTTTCTCCTCAAAATGATCATGTATGTACTCGTATAGAACATGTTAATTTGGTAGAATCAATAAGTCACACAATTAGTAGTTTTATGGGTTTAAATTGTGATTTAACAAAAGCAATAGCCACAGCTCATGATATAGGACATAGCCCATTCGGACATCAAGGAGAAAAGGTATTAGATGAAATTAGCAAAAGAGATTTTAATGATAGTTTTTGGCATGAAAGAAATGGTGTAAATTTTGTTGATAATATTGAATTGATAGAAGATTATGAAGGATATAAACAAAATTTAAATTTAACTTATGCAGTTCGTGATGGAATAATAAGTCATTGTGGTGAAGTAGATGAAAATGCGTTGTTTCCAAGAGATGAGGCTATTGATTTAGAAAAAGAGTATGTATATGCAAATCAATATAGACCATATACTTGGGAAGGCTGTGTAGTTAAAGTTGCAGACAAAATTAGTTATATTGGTCGTGATATTGAAGATGCAATTACTATGAAGATTTTAACAAGACAAGATGTAGAAGAGTTTAATAAAATCATAAATCATATACGTATTGGAAATACTAATATTATGAACTATTTGGTAACAGACTTATGCCAAAATAGTAGTCCAGAAGTTGGCTTAAAGTTTTCAGATGAAGCTTTTGAAACAATGAATAGAATAAAGAAATTTAATTATGAAAAGATTTATTTATGTGAGCCAATGAAGCCAGCAATAAGATTTTTTAAAGTATGCATTAACGAGATATATTATATTTTACGTTCAATGTATGATGGAAAAAATACTATTAATGCAATAAAATCAACAGAAAGATATTATCCTAATTTGGCAGGAGAATTCAGTAATTGGTTATCACATTATATAGATGGACCTGAACATGATACAACAAAATTTAAAAATAAAATTATTTTTGATTTAGATGATATTCATAGTTATGAACGTGCTATAGTATATTATATTTCAGGAATGACGGACAATTATATGGAGAAGGTTTATAAAGAGATAGTATCATTATAAGGAGTTTTTATGAATATTAAAAAAGAAACTCATTTCATTTTAGATAAGTATGGAATACGAGCTGATAAGTCTCTTGGTCAAAATTTTTTGGTAAATCAGGACGCAATTGATGGAATAATTGCGGCAAGTAAAGTTGGAAAAACTGATTATGTTATAGAAATTGGACCTGGACTTGGAACATTAACAAATGAGCTTTTAAATCAAGCTGGATTTGTTACTTGTATTGAACTTGACAATAAAATGATTGATATTTTGCATGATAGATTTAGTTTATACGATAATTTTGAATTGATTAATGATGATGTTTTAAAGGTTGATTTACAAGAACTAATTGTACAAAATTTAGAAAAACATAAATTAAAAAATGTAAGAATAGTTGCGAATTTACCTTATTACATTACAACTCCAATAATAATGAAATTATTAGAGGAAAAGCTTAATTTGACAAGTATTACTGTTATGATTCAAAAAGAAGTTGCAGAAAGATTGACAGCAATACCAGGAACAAAAGATAGTGGTGCAATAACATATAGTATTTATTATTATACTGAGCCAAAACTTAATTTAAATGTAGATAAGTCAAGTTTTATTCCACAACCAAAAGTTGATTCGAGTGTTATAACATTAAGTATATTATTAGAACCTCGAGTTAAAACAAAGAATCCAGATTTGATGTTTAGAATTATTAAAGCAAGTTTTATGCAAAAACGCAAAACTCTAGTAAATGGATTAACATCTGGTGGAATAGTTGGGGATAAAATAAAAGCAGAAAAAATGTTATTGGATTTAGGATTTAGTAAAGATATAAGAGGAGAAAAACTAACTTTAGAAGATTTTGCAAAACTAGCTGATTATTTAGGAGAATAAATTGAAAAAGAAAAAAGACCAATTAAAAGGGATGAATATAAAAATAATTTTTGTGGGTGTCATTTCAATGGCACTTCTTGGTGTTGTCTTTTTTAATATTCTTAGAATTACCTTCTTAAAAGGTGAAGAGTATAGTAAACGTGCATATAATCAGCAAGTTAAAGGACAGATTATTAGCTCAAAAAGAGGAACAATTTTTGATTCAAATGGTGTTATATTAGCACAAAGTGTTGGAGTGGATACTATAAGTATTAATCCACAATATGTGCAATATAGTTCAGGAAAATCAGTAGAACCTGATAAATTAGCACATGCATTTAGTGAAATATTTGGTTTGGATGAGACAGAAATGCTTTCTAAATGTAGTAGTAAAAAGTCAGTTGAAGTAATAGCAAAAAAAGTTGACAAAGAATTAGTAACAAGACTGAATACTTGGCTTGCAGAAAACAATATTACTAAAGGAATTAATATAGATGAAGATACAAAACGCTTTTATCCAAATGATAGTTTAGCGTCAAATCTTTTAGGATTTTGTAATAGTGATAATAAAGGTATTAGTGGAATTGAAGAGCGTTGGGATGATGCTTTAACTGGTACAAATGGTAAGGTAGTTACTGCAAGTGATAAATCTGGAGTTGCTATAAGTGATGAAAATGAACAATATGTTCCTGCAGAAAATGGAAGCAATTTATATTTAACAATTGATACTAACATTCAAAAAATTGCAGAAAAATATTTGCAAGAAGCTGTTGAAAATAATAGAGCTGTTCGTGGAGGAAATGTAATAATAATGAATCCACAAAATGGTGATATATATGCAATGGCAACTAATCCAGATTATGATTTAAATAATCCACAAAGTTATATTAATTTAGGCTATAGTGAAGAAGAGTGGCAAACTATTGAACAAGAAGAAAAAGTTAATATGTTAAATAGATTGTGGCGCAATAAAGCAGTAAGTGATTTGTATGAACCAGGTTCAACGTTTAAGATTATTACAAGTTCTATTGGACTTGAAGAAGATATAGTTGAACCAGACGATCCAGGTATTTATAGTTGTACAGGTTCACTTAAAATAACAGAAGAAGATGATCCAGTTAAATGTTGGAAATATCCTGATTCTCATGGATATCAAAGTTTAAGAGAAGCTCTAGAAAATAGCTGTAATCCAGCATTTATGCAATTAGGCGCAAAAATTGGTGGTAGAACAGCTTATAAGTATTATGAAGCATATGAATTGTTAGGTAGAGCAGTTGGCTCTGATATAGCAGCAACAAGTAAACCAATTTTTACTCCAGTAGATAAATTAGGACCAATGGAAATTGCAACAAATAGTTTTGGTCAACGTTTTAGCATAAGTCCATTACAATTAATCAGTGCAGTTAGTTGTGTATGTAATGATGGTGTTTATGTAATGCCACGTATAGTTAAACAAGTAGAAAATACAGATACAAAAACTATCGAGAATTTAGAACCAAATACTGTAAGAAGAGTTATAAGTGAAGAAACTGCAAAGATTGTAAAAGATATGATGAGATCAGTTGTAGAAGAGGGTACTGGAAGAACAGCCCAAATAGATGGTTATTCTTTGGGTGGAAAATCTGGTACATCTGAACCAACAAAAGCAAAAAAAGAAGAGGGTTATACAGCAAGTTTCATTTCTATTGCACCAGTTGAAAATACTCAGGTAGTATGTTTAGTTATACTATATCAGCCAACAAATGAGGCATTAGGTCATCAGGGTGGTCAAACATGTGGACCAGTTGCAGGCCAGATTATGAGTGAAGTATTACCATATTTGAATATTCCAATGGACGAAATAGAATAATACAAAAGAAAAGGTACAAATGAAAAAGATTTTAATTAGACTATTATTAATAATTGTATTAATAGCTATTGCATTTATTGTAATAGTCTATTTATTTGGCCTTCCGCTTAATATAGTTAGAATTAATCAATATGAAAATATGATTACAGAAGTATGGTTTGATGGTGATTATATTGATGTTGAGCAAAAATTTTTAATTAAAGAGTTAATTCCAAAAGAGCAAGAGCAAAGTGAAGAAAATTTAACTGAAGAATATAGATTAGGTTTGTTAATTCAAAATAAATATGGATATAAAATAACAACAACAGACATTTCAAGTGTTAGTTCAAACATTTCTTATTTTAATCCAAATAGTGTAAACAATATAAAGTATCGAGATGGTGAATATATAATACAAGTTGCACCAGGTAATTTGGAAAGTCTAAGACAGGAATTATTATCAAATAATAATATTATAAAAATAAAATATAGATTGAAAGCATATAATATTTTACTTAAAAATGATAATACCCAAAATATTGAATTAAAAGTTAATACAAGTGCTAATTCTATTGGAGATAATGATTTAATAATTCATTTAGATAATGGTGCTAAAGTATTAAATCAAGAAACATATATAAAAGAAACAAAAGAAAATACTTGTATTGTCAACATTAAAGGATTTGCTAAAACTTATATTATTAGTTTAAGTCCAAGTATTACAAATTCAAAGTTATCTTCTTCAAGTGAAAATGGTTTAATATATAAATTTATGCTTGATAAAATTTGTGATATTTCACTTGTAGTAATTGCTGTAATTACACTTTTAGTTGTAATTCTTATAGTTATAATACACATAAAAAGAATTGTAAAAGTTGTTAAGTTAGATTTAAATGGAAATAAAGATTTGTCAATAGAACCAGCACTTATTGAATATGTAATGAATGGAAAACATGATGTAAAGAAGCTAATAAGTAGAAATATTTATAGTAGTAGATGGGAAAAAGTGTTAAAAATAATTAGAGCTTTAATTAGGTTAATTACATTAGTTGTGACTTTAATATTCTTTGCTATAATTGTTTTAGAAAAGTCAAATGCCGCTTATACCATAATGTGTACAGGATTAATATTCATAAATATTTTAGCATATAATTTTACTAAAGTTCATGTGTTTACTAAAGAGGGAAAAGAGCAGTATGCTTTGGCCTTATCATATAAAGAAAAAATATAAAATTGTAATTAAATAGATGATAAAAGAACTCATTTTATATGGGTTCTTTTTTATGTAGAGAGTAATTTAGAAATATATAAACATAGGTTTTATTACGAAATTATTAAATTATTTGTAAATTATTGAACTTTACATAAAATCGTAGTATAATTAAAATGTACTTTTGTACGCGGTTTCCCGAATGTTATAGTTTAACTATAACCAACTAATAGGGAATTTATCTTGGAAAATTTTAATGAAGAGAGGTGAAATTGGTGGAAGGTAGTTAGAATGGTCCAGGGTTTCTCTTAAATGTATTAATATACAAGGAGGCATGTACATGAATCACAAGGTAGCAAAAGCTTACAATGAGATGAAAAAAACTCAAAGTAAGGGCTCTAAAAAGAGCAGTCGGACAGGACAAGCTGTTATTACTGAAGAAAAAGGTAAAGAACAGCCTAGTGTTGCTGTAAAAAGCGATACTCAGAAAAGAACTAATGTCACTGTTACTCGTAATATTGCGGAAGAAATGACGCAAATGACAGATGTTCCTGCAATGGAAGTTATTAAAAGATTTACAGATGTATTTGAAATCAGCGTATATAGCTTTATGGCTATCCTGAAAAAAACTATGCTTTTTAATAAGGAAGTCATGCATATTGAATATGTTGATGAATATAATCTGGAGATTAC
>JAEEGL012606438.1_pt1 | contig 51181 bp, 41 predicted proteins | sample 9134231 | NCBI WGS metagenome assembly JAEEGL01 (sample SAMN16246548, study PRJNA631951) | gut metagenome | biome: gut microbiome; feature: rumen; material: fiber-attached | host: Bos | place: Iran: Karaj | collected 2018-10
GATAAAATTGAAAAAAGTGAAGATGACGAATGTAAAAAGATTAGGCTAGCAAAAGTTTTAGCCATAGCTGCTGGCGGCGGAACAGCATTGGGCGGTGCTACTTCTGGTATTAGCAAATTAGTGAAATCTTCTAGGAATGATAAAAAGGACGAACCAAGTCCAGAAACAAATCCAGAATCAGACAAACCAACCGGTTCAGAGGAAGAAGAAAAAGAGCCAGAGAAAAAGGAAGAAAAAAATCCTTCGGAAAAACCTAAAGAGGAAGAAAAAGGTGGTTTTGTATACGGGTTCTGGACATGGTATAAAAATAATCTTGGAGTATCAATACCATTAACTATTATTTTTTTGATTATTGCTCGTATGATTTATTTTGAATTATGGCAGCAGATAGTTATGTATAAAAAAGATGCAGACGGTATCTACCTTGAATTTGCTTTAGAAGAAAAAGATGATAATAGCGAAGCGGTTAATGATAATGATAGGAACATCAAACCGTTTTTTGGATTGTGGAAAAGCTTTACAAAGATTGGTAGATTTACCGAAGAGGATGAATATCCTAAGTGGACTATTACATACAGAGGCCTTGATCGTTTGAAAGTAAACCTTGTAGCAGCTTTTACATTTGCTAGTTATAATTGGCATTATGATAAGTGCGAACTGCAAACTTTAAGACCAACCCGTAGAGGTTTTGGTCTTCATAAAACAAAATTTAGAAGAGTCCAAACAGGACAACTCTAATCATAACACGTAGAGGTGTTAAAAACAGAAAAATTAAAGGTGTCAACTGTCGGTCTATCAATTCTTAGTATCGTAAAATTAGTAAAGACTGTGAAGCTGTAATTTGTTACTTAATGTAATATATGTTTCCAGAAATTCCAAAATACAAAGATGGTGGGCCATCAGGGACTTGAACCCCGGACCCGCCGGTTATGAGCCGGATGCTCTAACCAACTGAGCTAATGGCCCCGCTGAGCTAACAGTTTCTTATAAAATTACAACCTGCTCGTATATAGTCTATTAAAAAGTTTGGCAACTGTCAAGAAAATGATTAAACTTTACAAATATTTTATTGTTTTAAAAATAGGCTAGAACTTTTAACATTTTCTTAGCGGATGAATGGTTTGACATTAGAATATTATATTTAATATTTGATTTATTTATTAATTTAGTAGTAGTAGTAGGCAGCGTTAATTTGTTAAAAATCATTATTACTGTAGGAGTATTCTAATTTACACACATTTTATTTTTGTTAAAAAAACGTTAAAAAATTGATGGTTTTGCTTATTGTTTTTTTCTTTTTAACATAAATGTTGAAAACTTATTGTTGAATGTTGAAAACTTTTTATATTTTATACTATTGTGAAGTTTCATTGAGTTTAGGTATTTACTCGATTTATAACTTTAAATATAAAATTAAATATAAATTTTATAAGTTAATAAAAAAGACATAACTTAATAAAAACTTGTATCATCATAACATTTTAATAGTTTTTAGTAAAAACATAAGTGATTGTTAAAAAAATCTGTTCTTACTTTCTATTAAATAACCTATAATTTATATGAATTAGTACAATGTCAGTGCTAAAAATATGTAGATTAACAAATAACACCTTGTGAACATTACATTAAAAGAGAGTTCAAAAACTAATTTTTTTCATTAACAATCTTTAACTAATTTTTCGTTATATTACTTTTCAACATTTATTTTAATTTTATAATAAAACTAAAATAATCTTACTTGACACCCCATTTAAAATATTCTATAATATCAGTATATTTCGATTTTACTTTATTTTTGTTTTCGGTTTGTATGTTACTCTAAAAATTTAGTTAGAATTGATATATATATATATATGTGTGTGCTGTTTTGCAGCAGGAACTGGAGTTTTTAGCGTATGAAAAAAGGTAAGTTTGCAAGTTTAATATTGCTAGGTGCATTTTCAGCGGGAGTTGCTTCAAGCAGTGCGGTAAGCGCTCAGGGTGATATTAATTTGGCGAGTGTAGTAGATAATAAAAGTGCTAGTTCTCACGATGATTCGGTGACAACGGACTTTAAATTTAGTGATGAATCGGTAAGTGTTTCTGACGAAAATAATATTTATCTGAAGCAACAAACAGACGAAGAGGTACAGACTATTAGCTCAGAAAATAAAACGGATTTATCCGAAAATTCAGCCAAAGAAAATAATAAAAACGAAGATTATGTGTTTATTGACAAAGATAAAAAAAGTGAAGAAAACAAAGCAAAAAAGATTAAATTTGCAAAAGGTATGGCTGTGGCTGGTGCTGGTGTAAGTACAATAGGTATTGGTGCCTTGGGTGTTTCTAAATTAGTGAAATTTTCTGGGAATGATAAAAAGGACGAACCAGGTACGGACCTAACTCCGGAGCCAAAATCAAAACCAGAACCAGACAAACCAACCGATTCAAAAGAAGAAGAAAAAGAGTCAGAGAAAAAGGAAGAAAAAAATCCTTCGGAAAAGCCTAACGAGGAAGAAAAAGGTGGTTTTGGAGAATGGTTCTGGACATGGTATAAAAATAATCTTGTAGTAGCAATACTATTAACTATTCTTTCTGCATATTTAATTCAAATCATTATTCGTGTGATTATTTGGGGAGTAATACAGCAGAAAGGTATGAGTAAATATGGGGTAGACGGTATCTGCCTTAGATTTGCTTCAAAAGAAAATGATGGGAGCATCGAACCTCTTGGAATTTTTAAAAACTTTACAAATAAAGATAGATTTCAGGAGAAGAAAAATGGTTCAAGATGTACTATTACTTATTCAGGTTTAAAACGTATTGGAATTAACGCTCTAGCAGCCGCTACTTTGACGGTTAAATATCGATTTTGGTTGGCAGAATAGGTCTGTACGCCGTGTCGATTAAGCTTTTGGCTGGTTTAATAGGATTGTGTTACTTTATAGGTGCGATTTTAGCACTGATCCTTAGTCAGGCAGAGCTAAATCCTAGTAGATAGTTCGGTATTTTGTCTCCTTAGAGGTGTTCAAAACAGTAAATTAATTGAAAATTGTTACTTAAGAATTGTTTTTTAGAATCTTTTAACGTGATTTCCATTTGGAATTAACGCTATAGCAGCCTTTACTTTGGCTAAGTATGATTGACACAACGAAGAAACCATTTAATTTTTTTAAAAACCGAACTAACAAGTAGTTAAGAAAGGATTTTTTCTGCTTATCGATAGTTAAGCGCGCAATTTTTTTTAACCATGATTTTAATTTCATGTAATAATGTTTATCTAATTTTAGCACTGCTAAAAAATAAAAAAATTAAAAACGCCTAATTTGAAAATAATTAAAAGACAAATTTAAACACTACTCGAAATTTAAACTGCATTCAAATCAAAAAAATTAAAACTCTCTTTTATATAATTTTAAGAAATCAAAATTATTAAACAACAAATTCCCCAAAATTTAACTAATTCGGTACAAAAATATATTCCCACATTTAAAACAATAAAAATTAGTTTATCTGTCCGTTTTTACTTTTTTAGGAATGTTAACATAATACGGAAGGTTTAACGGTTCATTTGATGCAACATAATCATCAGACGTAAAAAAATCTATGGAGTTACTTGCATTTTTAAAATTTTCCATAATCATTTCTAAAGTTTTATTTCTCATATAATCTAGTAATATACAATAATAAACTTGCAATTTTATTCGCTTTGCATACCATTTGAATCTAAGTCTATATTTTTGGTACTCGTTCATAGATTCTAAAAAATTTCTCGTAATACCTAAAGACTTAACAAAATCATTAATTTTATCTGAAGTCATTTTAGCTATGATACTTTCACTGTGCCTTCGATAATAATAAAGAGGTTTAGATGTAACAACAACTTTGTTTGCAAAATAGAATATCTTAGGGCAAGTAGCAATATCTTCATAAAACATATTAAAAAATTCTATATTGTTTTCTGTAAACAAACTTTTTTTGTATAGTTTATTCCAAGGAAAATGATGTAAAGAAAAATCTGAAATTAACCTAGCAAATGCTTTTTCCCTAGAATAAACACCTGATTTGGCTGTAAATGGCATATACACACTAAAATTAGTATCTGTGTGATATAAATTAAAGTTGCAGTAAGCAATATCGGCTTTGTTTTCCACAGCTAAGTTATAAAGTATCTCTAAAAAATTGGGTGCAAAAAAATCGTCACTATCTAAAAAAGCTATGTACTTACCTTTTGAATACCTTATCCCTGTATTTTTTGCATATCCCGGACCCATATTTTTCTGATTAATAAGCTTAAAATTGCTATTTTTATTTACAAAATCTTTGATAATTTTTTCGCTGTTATCTGTTGACCCATCATTTACAATAATTACTTCAAAATTTTTAAAAGTCTGTTCTTCTAAAGAATTTAGTGCTTCAGTAAGATATTTTTCAGAGTTATAAACTGGAACTATTACACTTACAATAGGGAACATACAAATACCCCCAAAATCAAAATAACCACCCACTCGAAACAAACTGACTACAATCTAAAATTAAATTTAAGATCATGCATTCTAAAAAAATTATATTTAAATTTTATGTATGTAATATTTCTAAAAATTATTATTAAAAAAATTCATAAAGAAGTGCAAAAAATATAACACAAAATCTAATTTATGTAAAACATTGTTAAGTTATATAGCTAATCAAAATTATTGTGTGGAAAATTTAAAAATAAAATTTTGTATCATGAACAATCTTTAGTCATATACAGACATTGAAATACTAAAATATTAAAATATTAAAACATAAACGACAGTACTAAAAGTGCATAGATAACATTGAATTACCACTCATAAACAGAAAAATTAATTTTCGACTGACACTAAATTTTTGCACAAACCGAACTAAGTAGTAGTTAAAAAATAATTTTGTCTGCTCATCTATATTTAAGTGCGCGATTTTTATCAAACCATACTTTGAAATTCATATTTATATAATTTAATAATGTCTATTTAATTTTATCACTGCCACATAAATATGTTCAAAATACTTTAGATATATGAGATTGATATTTTGTATTTGTTATCTTTTTTAACATCACTCCTATTTTTTGTATTTCATATATTAGTCAATAATTTATTGTGCTAAATCCTAATGGATAGTTTGATATTTTGTGATTTTAGAGGTGTTCGAGACAAAAAAATTAAGTGGAAATCGCTACTAAAAATTGGTTTTCGGAATTTTTTTAACGTGATGTTCATAACGTGTTATTTATTAATCTACCTACTTTTAGCAATACCGAGATTTTTTAATTAGCAGTAAATCTTTTTTTAAAATGAAGACTAACCATTAAGAGGTAACAAGCGATTCATACGTTCAATTGACTCGTATTTTGAGTGTTTTTTGATTTCCCTGTACTTTACAGTTAATAATTGTTAATACATTTATTTGCGTTTTGCACTGTAATTTAGTATTGAATATTTAATAAAAAATGTTACGATGTTATGTGAGGTCTTTTATTAATGATCGTTCTAAAACAATATTTGCCAAATATAGTTGCTTGTGTATTAATTCTAGCTCTGGGTGTTCCTCTTTCTAAAATTTTAAACAAGACTTTGACTAAAATTTTAAAGAAATCTAAGTTAGATAAAGCAGTAACAGGGTTTATTTCATCTTTTTTAAAAGTTCTTACACTGTTTATTGTGGTAATTTTGTCTGTTTCTAAACTTTTGGGTATGGATCTAAGTTCTATAATAGCAAGTCTGGGAGCAGTATTTGTAGCTTTTAGTATAGTGTTTAAAGATATTTTATATAATGCAGTGAGTGGCACGACTATAATAGGTAATAAGCTATTTACTGTTGGAGATATTATAGAAATTGATGGTATGACTGGTGAGGTATTAAAAGTTAGTTTGTTCTCGACTAAAATTTTAAATTTAGACAAAAAAGTTATGACAATACCTAACTTTAAAATTGTAAGCAAAAGTGTAGTAAGTTACAGTAAGGAGCAGGAAGTATGTTTTAAACAGATTTATGTCCTAAAAGATAATAACGCACTGGGTAGTTTTATGGAGCAATTTAATAAAGAATTTTCAGGTAGCAACATTAATTATGTTGAACTTTGTGGTAGTGACAGCGATGGCATAAAATTAAAAGTATGTTCATTTTGTAGCTTTGAAAAGTATAGAGAAGAGAAAAAGAAAATTCAAAGTTGTTTTGAAAAAGCTGTTTTTGATGGATGCTTAAATACTAAAGATGAATGATTTAAATAGAGATAATAAAAAAATTCCCAGCAATAGCATTAAAGATGTTATAGATATAAAGTTGTTGCTGTGTTATGTTCTCTATAAAGTTAATAGATTTATGAGTAAAGATGTTCTTTTCGTTGCTTTAAAAGAATATGATTTTGTAAACTATTTTGATTTTAATGATGCTTTTGCAAAACTTTTAAAAGATGGCAGTATAACAAAAAACCAAGAAGACGAAGACTCTTATTCTATAACAAAAAAAGGTGAAATTATTGCAAAAGAACTCGAAAGAAAATTACCTTTAACAGTAAGAGAAAAAGCTATAGCTGCAACTATAAATTTATTAGCTAGGTTAAAAAGAGAAAAAGAAAACTCTTCAAGTATAAAAAAAGCAAATAACGGATATTATTTTAGTGGAAATATATCTGGTGGTGGTGAAATTAATTTAATGAGTTTTTCTTTATATGTTCCAGATGAATTACAGGCTAAATTGATCAAAAGAAATTTTCAAAATTATCCAGAAAAGGTCTACGAGTGTTTGTTAGCTGTTTTAACAAAAAATAATAATATGATTAATAATATATTAGAAGAGATTAAAAACGACATTGCTGAAAACGCATAAATAGCACAAAATTGTGTTTTATTAACCGAAAAACTAATTTTTTTGTAATTTCTAAAGATTTCCAATTTTAATTCCCAATATAATTGTATTTACGATTTTTACAAAAATATCTTTTTTCTTTATTAAATTGCATTTTTAACTTTTTTATCAATTTACATTTTTAAAAACAACTTACAATTTATTCTGATAAATCTATTTACTTTTAGCCTTGCCTAAAATAACTGACTTAAGTCAAATATAAACAATCTTTTTAATTTGTGCTCTAACAATTTTTTTATACTGTTAATTGCTGTTAAAGATATACTTTAATCAGTATATTTTATAGTCAAAATATTGGCAGTACTAAAAACTAGGCAAATTTATAAACAAATTTTCTAAACCTTAAGACAAAACATATTTAAAAAACTAGTTTTAATCAAGTGACAAATAAAAAACTAACTTTTTTGGGGTCGAATGCTCCATAAAAAAGTGCACAAAAACACAAAACATCATTCTTGAACACAAAAATTAATTTGTTAATTATTTCAATTTTTTGTCTAAAATTCATTTTTTATGAAAACCATATCAATTAGTAGCATAAATCAGACCTATTTTTAAGGCAAAGCTAAAATCAGATAGATATGTTAAAGTATCTAGTATGAAGAAGTAAAAAATGTCAAAGATGTGGATCGATAAGAGAAGTTAAAAATAGATTTAATAGAGGAAAAAAGAGATTTATTTGCGAAGATTTTGCATTTAATTATACGGGTACAAAAAATGGATATCCATACTTTGTAAAACGTAAGGCTTTAAGATATTATTTTTTAGAAATAGATTTTAGAAGAAGTCATTGACTTTTGCGCATAAGTCACGTTTTGGCAATAAATTTTGGAAAAAAGAATGTATGGTAGCGGACCGCTTATAATCTTATTATAACATTATCGATCCGGCAAGAAGGCTTGTAGGCAAATCACACATTTATATAACGTCGAGCGTATAAACCAAATGTTGCGCCACTACTTAGCACACCCCGTACTGAAAACTCGCTGCCAATTAGAGAGTCCCTATATAATTAAAAATTCAATTCTTCTGTTAACGATTTGTAATTTCGCCACTCCTATCCGATTTTAGCACCGCCCATTTGTTATTGAAAACTATTAAAAATCTCACCAGCACTAAAATTTATACTTAATAACGTAATAACACAACTAAATCTACTTGCAAGAGACCAAAATGGCACAAATCAAAACTTAAACTTATAATATAAACCAGATTAAATAAATGCCCTAAGGGCTGAAATACTGACTAACCGACTTAAAAATCTCCTGGATACATAACTTACATATAAAAAGGTAGCAACAATACTTAATTTACCCATAAACCAAAAAATATACCTAAGACAAAACCCAAACTTAAAAAACCAAATTGACAATACCCTCAGTACTAAATCATCGAAATACTTTTCAAAAGTGCTCCAGTCTTTTCAGTTGGTTTAGCACCTAACCTAATCCATGATTTTATTTTTTCAATATTCAAATTAACCTCAACAGGATCCCTAAGAGGATTATAATATCCAACCTCCTCAATGAAACGTCCGTCTCTCGGATACCTAGAATCTGCAACCACAATTCTATAAAATGGTTTCTTTTTTGTACCAATTCTCTTCAATCTTATCCTTACTGCCATAACAAAGAAAAAACTCCTTAAAAAACTAAAATTTAACAATTTTCCTAAGCCTGGAGACTAATCCGCCACGGCCTAACATTAAAGAGGCCTTTCCTAAGCCACTTCCTGGAGTAATTCCAAACTTTTTAAATATACGTCTCGAATTTTCTAAAGTTTTCAAAAGTTTATTAACATCCTCAATCTTAGTACCACTGCCGAGCGCTGCCCTTTTTTTTCTAGACGCACTAATAATTTCTGGCTTAATTCTTTCCTCAGGAGTTAACGAGTATATTATAGCTTTGAATTTTTTAAAATACAAGTCCCCCTGCTCACTAATATCATCGAATTTTTTGGATAACTTACCAAATCCAGGAATTTTAGACATAACCGAGGATATCGTCCCGAACCTTTCTAAATTATTCATTTGTTCCAAATAATCGTTAAGATCGATCTTACTACCTTTGGCATAACTTTTGCATACTTTTTCCATTTCCTCTTGTTCAGCAGCATCTTTTGCTTCTTTAATAAGACCAAGGACATCACCCATTCCCAAAATTCTAGATGCCATTGCCTCTGGATTAAACTCTTCTATATCTGCAATTTTTTCGCCGTTACTTACAAATTTTATACTTTTATTAGTTACTGCCTTAACAGAGAGTGCTGCACCTCCGCGTGTATCACCATCTAGCTTAGTTAAAACAACGCCGGTAATATCTAGCATTTCATTAAAAGTTTTAGCAACATTAACAGCATCCTGACCTGTCATAGAATCTACCGCTAGCAAAATCTCATCTGGAACAATTTCTCTCTTCATACATTTAAGCTCACCCATTAGTGCTTCATCTACATGAAGACGCCCAGCTGTATCTACAATTACAACATCATTACCATTATCTTTAGCATATTTCAAAGCTTTTTTTGCCGTGCTAACAGGGTTATTTGTACCATCTTCAAAAAATGCAACACAAATATTGTTGCTAATTATTTCTAATTGTTTTATCGCCGCAGGCCGATAAATATCACAGGCTACTAAAAGTGGCCTTCTACCTTCAGATTTTAGCTTGTTAGCAAGCTTACCCGCAAATGTAGTCTTACCAGAACCTTGAAGACCACAAAGCATAATAACACCGGGAAAACTTTTAAAAGAATTTAGCTTATAATCATCTGAACTCATTAAACTTACTAGTTCTTCGTTGACTATCTTTATCACCATCTGCGCCGGAGTTAGACTATTCATGACGTCTTGGCCAATAGAACGTTCCGTGATCTTGTCCACAAAATCCTTAACTACTTTATAGTTAACGTCTGCTTCTAATAAGACAAGACGTATCTCTCTCATAGAGTCTTTAACATCTTTTTCTGAGAGCTTACCCTTGGATCTAAGTTTCTTAAAAATTTCAGATAATTTTTCTGTTAAACTCTCAAAGGCCACACTTCTACCCCCTTCTTTGAAAATTACGAAACCTTAGTATGATAAAACACCACTAATCGGAAGAAAACGAAAAACGAGCGCTCAAATCAAAGCCCACATACACATGTTCCATTTTAATACTAAAACGTTTGATTTGTCAATAAATTTCGATTTTAGCTCCTGGACATAAAAGTTAAATTTATTATGGAGTAGTAAAATTGTTGACTCCGATTAAAAAAGTGTACAACGCGCAGAAGAAATTTTTATATTGTTCATTCGTATTTACTACAAAGATCTATTATCTACAGCTTTATGCGTGAGTCTAATAAATTTGTTATTTTAAATTAATGTATTTTATTTTTTGTGTTTATTTAAATATTGGTTTGTTGTATTTCATTAAATACATATTATTAATAAATTTTTTTATATAAATTAATAACGTTTTATATTTATGTATTTTTTAAATTAGTGTAGGTTAAAGTGATTTAGCCGGATATTTAAGTACCGGCAAATTTTTATTTGAATATTTACTTATTTTAGTTTTTATTAGAAATAAATTTAACACCTAAGCATTATCTGGTTGAATTTAGCTTAATATTCAAAATATATAAACTTTATACCTCTTAGATCGCATGCTATTAAGTTCCTTGTACTTGATTCGTTTAAAAGAACATAATTTTCTCCAACAGATACTATAGTACCAGTTTTTTCTATTAGACTGTTTTCACCTATTAAAAATTCAATAGTGGCATTTTTACCTATTTGTGTTTTTACAAAATTAGCCAATGTTTGAAGGTCTTGAAAATTTATATTATTGTTAATATTATTTTGGTCGACATTACTGTTTAAAGCTGTTGCCTGATTAATACCTGTACGATTAGTGCTTATGTCTTGGCTTAGCATCTGACTATTAAGAGGTACCTGGTTTTGATTTATTGGCATTGCTTGAGTTTGAACTCTGCTTTGATTCAGGTTGGGTATTTCGCTATTATTTGATGCAATATTGGAACTGGTGTTATTATTTACTGGCAAGTAAGAGGAAACGTTTTCTGTAGTATCCGATCTATTAGTTTGTTGCCTTAAACCAGTTTGCCTATTGTTAATGTTATTTAAAGGTTCTACATTATTTTGCCATGTACCGGTCAAGTTAAATGTATTTGGAATATTCATGTTGCTATTGCTTGCGTTGGCCATAAAATTTAGCTCCTTTTATGCATTATGTAATAATAAATTTAAATTACAATAAATACAGTATGGGGTAGCAAATTTTTTTGTTACAAATTTATATCTTAAATTTTTTTTAACTAAAAATAGGTAGATTAACGGATAATAAATTCTGAACTTCACTGAAAAAGAGAAATCAAAAGTTGGCTTGCGAGTAGCAATTTCCCATTTGATTCTTTAGATTTTTAAATAAAAAGAGACAAAATTCTAAGCTATAGATTAAATTTTATAACTGACTAAAATCGACACGCTAAAACAACACGTAAGACAAAAAATACACCCTATGAACAAAAAATAAACTTTTAATTATATTTTTGAGCTTTTAAATTGACAATAATTTTTTTGTACAAACCGGGCTAAGTAATGATGTAACAATCGGCTAATTTATCTAATTAAACTGAGTTTTGAAAAATTATTTTTCCTTTTTTTAAAAACCTCACAATTTAACATATCAAATCACTTTAAATATATTTTTGTATTTGTAAAAATTTTTAGAAGATTTTTCTTTGCCAAATATTTTTATTACCATTTTGGCAATATGTTTATTTTTAAAATTTTAATATTTAATTTATTGTGATATGATCACAATATTATTTTTCTTAACTTTTGTTTTATATTTAAAAAATTAACAGATAAAGGCATATGTTTAATCGATGAGTTTTTAACAATGATAATAATTAAATAAGGAGGACTTTTTTTATATGGATCAGCATGTGCAAAATAGTTTATTTGATGAAAATAATCCAATTAGTTTTGTAAATTTAAAGGATTTTGTTGAAGATGCAATTTATGACTTTAGATACTCAACACCATATAATTTTACAGGTAAAGTCGTACCTGGTTACGAAAAAGTTAGAACAATAATTACGAGTCCAGCTGCTGTAGCACTAAAGGAAGCTAGAGACTCACTTAAATATGTTGAGTGTGTACATTTGGCACTTGGCAAAAACGATGCTGAAAAAATAGTCAATATTTCTTTTGATATAGCTAAAGAAATTAAAAGATGCAATTTGGATGAAAATATTAATCAAGAAGACATATTTAAAATATTAAATTCTGAAATATATACAAGCACAGGTAAATCTTTAGATTTTGGTAATATAGAAAGTCTTTATAATATTTATACTTTCAAGATATTTGACACTTACAGACCATATAAAGCAGTAAATTATTTTATGAATTGGGCAAAAAGTGAAGAAAAAAGTATGAAAAGGACATTTTACCCGCTAAAATCTAAAGAGCAGATTGTAAAAGAAGGCTATTTACTAAAAAAAACTGGACATTCTCGTGGCAGCGCTGTAGATTTAACCCTTTTTAACCTAATTAATGGAAAAGACGTTGATATGGGTAGTCCTTTTGACTATTTTGGTGAGATTTCAAATTATGATCAAAATGGGAAAAATGTTAATAGTGAACAACAGTTTAACAGAACAATACTAAGGCTATTGATGATAAAAAGTGGATTTAACACTTTAGATACCGAATGGTGGCATTTTACGCTAAAAGATGAACCTTACCCAGATTTATACTTTGATTTTTAAAACAAAATTTTTACCGCATTCAGTCTTGTTTACAGTTGCTTACAAGGGCTGTTAGCGTAAAGTTATCGCAGTATAAAAATATCAGCAGTGCTAAAAGTAGGTAGATTAACTGCTAATATCTTATCAACATTATTAGAAAAGATTACAAAAACTAGTTTTTAGTAACAATCTCTACCAGTTTTTTTGGATCGACCACTTCAGAAGAAAAAAAATACCAAACTATCTATTAAGATTTAGCTCTGCTCACATTTTTATAATATTTACTTAGTATAGCATATATTTTTTGTTATGACTGTAGCTTAATTTTTAATTAAATTTTTATTTATACAGTCCCTAATAGCAATTTTATACAGTAAGCGTCAATTTATTCTTATTTACTTTTAACTTAGACTAAACTTTTAATTACTATTTTTTATTTAATAATTTTATTTTTTGACAATTTTTTAAAATTTAGTTAACGTAGTCTTCAGCATTGGCTTGGTATTAGGTACACATTTGTATTCAAGGGTAATAAAAAATATGTTGTTTAGCAGATTATTCTGGAAAAGTATGAAAGATGTTCCATCTGACGCATCACTTATTAGCCACGTATTGCTTTTGAGAGGTGGTTACATAAAAGGCGTTGGTAGCGGTATATATTCGCTTCTTACACCAGCTATTAAAATAAAAAGAAAAATTGAAAATATTATTCGTGACGAAATGGAAAAACTAGGTGGACAGGAAATTAGTATGCCAGTTGTTCTTCCTAGTAATTTGTGGGAGAGATCTGGAAGATTTAACACCGTAGGCAAAGAATTGTTAAGGTTCAAAGACAGAAATGAAAAAGATATGATTCTTTCAATGACTCACGAAGAGCCTGTAGTGGATTTGGCAGAGTATTTTGCAAAATCTTATACCGATTACCCTTTTATGCTTTACCAGATACAAACTAAGTTTAGAGATGAACCACGAGCCAGAGGTGGTTTGATAAGGTTACGTGAGTTTACTATGAAAGACGCTTATTCATTTCATCTAACAGAAGAAGATTTAGATAAATATTATCTTAGAGTGTTGGAAGCGTATCACAGAATTTTTAATCGTTTAGGGTTGCCTGAAGTTGTGTCAATAAAATCTGATAGTGGAATGATGGGTGGCAATATTGCACATGAGTTTATGCTTATTAGTGACTCAGGTGAAGACTCTGTAGTAGTTTGCGAAAGCTGTGATTATAAAGCAAATATGGAAGTAGCAAACTCCTTATTACCAGATAATTTCAATAATGATAGTATAAAAGCGTGTAAATATGAACAAAGAGATACTAAGAGAGTTGTAATAGTTTTTATTAGAGCAGATCTTTGCGTGAATGAAACAAAACTTCAAAAACTATTAGGTAGAGAGGTTTTAGAGATCGGTAGTGACAAAATTGAAAATATAAATGATTTTTTAAATGAAGAAAAAATGGAAGAGAGAGATTGTGAAGTTTTTTGTGATAGCTCGTTAAAGAAATTAGTTAAGTTTAATTCGTATTATGATTTATATAAGGTAAAAGACGGCCATAGCTGCTGTATATGCGAGTCTAAACTTTCAATAAAACGTGGTATAGAAGTTGGAAATATTTTCAAGCTAGGTACTAAATATACAAAGGCTATGAATGTAACTTATAAAAGTAAAAACAACACCTTAGATTATGCTCTTATGGGTTGTTACGGTATAGGTATTACGCGAATTATTGCCAGTTTAATAGAGGCACACCACGATGAGTTTGGGCCAATTTGGCCTAAAAGTGTATCACCGTGGCAATTGCATATTTGTGCATTAGATTTTGAAAATGAGATGGTACAGTCAAAATCGTTAAATTTGTATAAAGTTCTTTCAGATAAATTTGATGTTATCCTGGATGATCGTAATTTAAGTGCTGGAGTTAAATTCGCAGATGCGGATTTACTAGGTGTACCCATTAGGATAATCGTTAGCAAGAAAAATGCCGGTACAGATTTGTTAGAAATAAAATTTAGAAATTCTAGTGAAAGCCAAAATCTTAGGTTAGATGAAAGTATTGATCTTATCGATAGATTTTACAATGGGTAAAATATTTTTGCATTAATGAAGAGTAATCAGGATATATAAGTTAAATTACAAAGTGTGGGAAAGGTAAAAAAAGTTACAAAAATTTTAGGCAGTTAAAAAAATTTGAAATGAAATCAATAGATAAAAAAAGATAAATACCTTAGGATAAATAAGTGTTAAATTTTATGTTTAGGAATCGTGTTTTGTTTGATATTGCTAGAAGTAAATAGATATCAACAAACTAAACCTTATGGACATCGCTGAAAAAATCTTCAAGAAACCGGTTTTTAGTAAAAATCTCCACTGGATTTTTTGACCACCTCTTAAGAAACAAAATATTAAGCTATCTATTAGGTTTTGCACTGCCTTTTGTGATGTCGACGCTTTTTTGGCATTGCCAACATTTTTATTATATCTGCAAGGAAAATTATTTTATAAAATTTAAAAATAAATTAATAAATTTTATAAATATAGTTGGTTATGTATTGGTGTTAAATTCTAATAGATAGTTAAAAATTGAGTAAATACTGTTACTGAGCATTGGTTTTTGAAATCTTTCTTAGCGTAATATTTATAAGGCATTATTTGTTAATCTACTTAGTTTTTGCACTGCATGTTGTGTTTCTGCCAAAATATGTTGAACCCAACTTTTGGGTTAATTTTTTGTAAATCCTTTTAATCGGTTTTAACATTAAATTATAGAGCAATGCTAATTTGTCACATAAAACTAAATATAAATACAAAATACTTCACATTTTTTAAAGATGGAAATACTTCCTTTCGCTTACTAAAAAAATGGCATTTAATATAGCTTTTTTATGTAGCGTTTTTTTCTGTGCAAATATGATTTTATAATTATTTTTCTGATAGTATAAGGTTTAAAGTCACGAATTATGCAAAAATATAGTTGTTCCTATTATATTAAGTCTACTTTTAAATTTCTATTGAAAAAACCAAATAACAGCAAAACTAAATATATTAAGCAATTTTACGGGCCATATTAAAAATTTAAAGCCGAATACTAAGAAAAAAATAAACTCAAGAAATAGTTAAAATACAGTATTATAATAGAATCAACTTTTATCAGTGTTTTTAGACTTAGTTTTGTTAGAAACGTCTTCTAAAATTTTATCTTGTATATCAGGTGTTAAAGACCTATATAGACTGACCAGACTTTTTTCCTTTTTGTTAAGTTCATATACTTTGTCAAAAGTACCACGCTCTTTAGAAAAGTCAGAAAGTTTCGCAGTTACTCTACTTTCGCTCTCTAACAGATCTTCAAGTGAGACATTAAAAATATCTTTAATTCTCATTATTGTCTCTAAGCTTGGACTGGTCTTTCCGGTTTCATAATATGCATAAGTTGAGCGTTCAACGTTTAAAGCATCTGCCATTTGCTGCTGAGTATAACCAATATTTTCTCTAAATTTTTTTAATTTCCAAGCAATCGATTTCAATCAATTCACCATTACAAAATTCATTATTAAGATTATTTTTCCAAATAGAGTTCAATATACTTAGATAGCGTAATTAAGTATATTTAATAACGTAAAATAAATTCACAATTGTGATAATTATTCACTAAAACTAAGATTTTTTTAATATAACCTAACTAATAATAAGGAATTATACGCATAAAAATGTCGTAAGTATCTTCAGTATGAAGCTATTAGCAAAATATTTTAGATAACAATTTGCCATGTGGTATTATTTTTTGCAAAGCAACTTATATTACAAAATTATATTCTTTTTACATAAAAATTAGATCAAAAATTAGGAATAAAGCTATAACATAAAAATAAATAATGTCAATTTGTTGTAATAAATAAAAACTAAAAAAATATATTTAAGAGGTAGAAAAAGTATTGATTAAGTTATAAATTAGTATAATATTACTGAAATTTTGTTATATTTTTCTAAAAGCGTCACCAAACAATAACTATTATTCCGATGTATAAAAATACTAAACTAACTTTTGTTATCTTACTTAAACAAACGGTACTAAAAGTAGGTAGATTAACAAATAACTTTTTCTGTATTTCGTAGAAAAAGAGAATTCTAAAATTAAATTTAGAGTAATAATTTCTGCCTATATTTTTAGATTGACGATCTCTGAAGAAACAAAGTTTTAAATATAACTATTAATTTTTAACACTACCTAAAAACATTCTCTATGCGCTAAAACATATTAATAAACTATTTAAGCAAAGAAATTAGTGCAGTCCTTAATAAAAGATTGCTACTATTTTTATTAGAGAAATCAATAGAAAATTTATCAGTATTGTCAAAACATATAGTTTTAATAATTTTTGCATTAATAGATTTTAATGAAAACTTTGCCTGCAAATAAACCGAAGTTATTCCTGAACTTTCTTTTTTTCTACCACTAGTTAAAATTAGCAGCGCTTTTTTTTCATTTTTTTTAGGTACATGTTTACTATATTTTTTTTTAGTATAAAAATAGACTTGGAATCTATCTAATATTAACTTTAAAGGTGCAGGAAACCCAAAATTATAAACTGGAGAAGCCAAAATAATAGCTTCGGATTTTTTTATAAGCAAATTCAAACAATCAAAGTCTTTGAATTTACATTTATTGTGTATTTTACAGTATCCACAATCAAAACATGGCTTTATACTTGATTTATACGAGTTAACAATTTTAAAATTAAAATATTCTCGTCCTAGATTTATTAGTTGTTTGACTATTTTTGCAGTGTTTCCATTAATTCTTGGTGAACCAAAAAATATAAGAACATTTTTCTTTTGAATTATAATATCATTCATTTTTGCGTCTTGACTTTTTAAAAATTAACAACAAAAAACCAGGTAAAAGCTACAGCAAAAATTAAGATAGACAAACGCACTCCTTAACACTTTAAAGATTATCATATTTTTATTTAAACTATTTTAAATAAACTACGTCTAAGCCAAAACATATATCGTCATATTACGGCGGCCATGTCTTCGGCACTCTTGTTCGTTACGCATTCTTAAATCCGCTAAAACTGGATTTTTACGACGTAACATTGCTCCACCAGTATCTGTTGCTTTGGCATATCCGTACCCTGGAATATAAACTTTAGAGCCAAGTGGAATTACTGCAGGATTAACTGCTATATCTTCTCCTGCTTTAACAAGTGTTCCCATGGCACCAATCTTGCCATCACAGTAGGCAGTACATACCCCGTGATGAACTGCTTTGTAAGCGACCGTTTTTCCAGATGAATCTACAAATGTTCCCATAGCCGGTACGGATTTCAAGTTGTTTTGGGGTTCATGTCTAATATTTTTACGAATAATAATTTTATTTTTATCAGGAACTTTTGTGCCAATCAACTCAATCTGATACTGTGGTTCTACTTTTATACTTTCAAACCTTTCGCTACTATTCAAATTACCGTTAATAAATTTTTCTTTCACAGTTATCTCTTTTTTCCCTAAAATACCCTCTTTATCTATTTTTGTAGTTCCTCTTGGCAAGGAATTCGTTTCCTTTTTCTCAACAGTAAAAGGAATATCTTCTATGAAACTAGAAGTTTTATAGAATACTCTATCTATTACTATCTTGGTTTCATTATTAATTACAGAATCCTTTGGAATGTTCAAAATATCTTCATTGCCTAAACTGATTTTTAAATTGTTAATAGCATCTTCAACCGTACTACCTTCGGGTAAATCCAGATTGTGTTCTACGTTATCTACAATAACTGTAACTGGTATTGCTCTTTTTATATTTATGTTTGTAGTTAATGCATCTACATCATCAATTAAAACTCGGTCATTATCATTGATTTTTATATTGGCACTACTAAGTATATTTCCAATCTCTTTGCAAAAGCTTACAATATTAGTGGTATTTACGCCGTCAGTTATTATGTACCTTCTGTTTTTCAATAAATTGGAAGATATGGACGTAGTAAGCAGGCCACATACCATAAGAGCAGATAAAACATTACTTGAACTTAGAAGTTCTTTAAACCTGCTGAATCTGTTGACTGAACTAAAAAACATAAAAGTATTCCTCCAAAGAGTAAAAACAATAAGTCGTACTAAAAACAAGTATGTAAATAATATTAAAATAATGTAACTATTTTATTTTTAGTACTTTAACTCGTCAAGTGTCTGAATTTTATTAACTTTATTGTTTTTATACAAAAAATGTAAACAAAAAATTTTTTAACACTTTTTAAACTACAATATATAGAGTTTGATGCTAATTTTTTTAGTAAGTTTGACGAAAATAACAAATTACAAAATAGTTACAAATTTAATTTTTTATAATTAGAGATCTATTTTAAAATTTGACATATAAATTAAAATTTGATAAAATTATGTATATGGGTTATAATTATGAAAGGACAAAGGACAAAGGCATGGCAGGTTAGGTAGTTCTGTTTTATTGTTTGCTTTTTGTTCTGGTATTGTTTTTTCTAGCGGTTATTCTGGCACCTGCTGTGCCGGTACGATGTCTAGTCGTAAATTTTTCTTACCATCTGATGATAAGAAGAATATTTTGGACGCTGATGGTGTAAGTAAAGATAGTCTAAAAAGTAGTGAAAAAAATACCGTTGGTAATAATGAGTCTGAAAATGCTTACAAAAGTCAATTTGTAAACAGTAAGAACTCTAAAAAGGTTAAAGCTACAGTACGGGCTTTTGATGCTAAAGATAATAAACAAAATTTAGAAGAAAAGCGCATAGGTAAAACTTCTCAAGAAAATATAGCGGAAGAGCCTGACCCAGAAAAAGGATTAGTTGGTAAAACAGTTGTAGGGAATTTACTTTTGCCAAGAGACACTGCAATCATGTTTCTGAGCACTATTTTATCATCCGCTACGCTTGGTGCTGCTCTAGTGCTGCATTACATAATATTTTAAAATCTGAAAGCAATAAAAGCGAGCCTGAACAGAATATTGATTTAATAGACGACGATAAAAATGATCCTGTTGAAAATGACCCAAATAAACCTGAACAGAATATTGATTCAATAGACGACTATAAAAGTGATTCTGATGAAAATGACCCAAATAAACCTGAACAGAATATTGATTCAATAGACGACGATAGTGATTCTGATGAAAATGATCCAAATAAAAATGATCCTGTTATTACTCCAGAACCTAAATATGAAAAAAGCTTAAATTTATTAAAACCAATTTTATATACATCAGGCTCAGTATTAATTTACATCGTTTTGCACTATGTTGCCAAGAGTTTACTCTTTTACGGTGTTTGGGCCAAAAGTAAAGGAAATAAACCAACATTGTATAAAGATATTAAAGAATTAGAAATACATGGACATCCCGAAACTAGAGCACTAATTGCGTATAGAAAATATAAATTTGGCGTAGTTAACGATGAGGGTATTTTTGAGGAGTGTAAGGACGGCCAGAAGTGTCGTAAACATAAAGAACATGAATGGATACAAGAAACTATTAGTGAAGAAGTTGATGAAAAAAAAGGGATACCATAATTTTAACCTTTGGTGGCAACTTTACTGAAGGAAGAGATATTATAAATCGTATCCGTGTAAATGGTAGAGGTATAATGGGCAAAGTTAACGAGGATAATTTTGAGGAGTGTAAGGAAGGCGGGGATTGTAAACATGAAGGACATAAATGGATGTACGTTTATGATAAATTAGAATACACTGCTGCTAGTATTGTTCCGCGTGGGTATTATAGTAATGAAAATATTTTAAAAAAACTTGGTAAAGCCGGTGAAGAAGCATTGTATGAAGATGCGGAAAATCTCTACAATTATGTTACAGATGTACTATGCTATAAAAATGTGATAATTCACGGGTTTTGTCAGGGGGGACCAGTTGCTGCTCATCTAGTAAAATATGCTGAAGTAAAAGCGGAAAAGTGTAAGCAAGAAAGTAAAGTTATTGGTCTTGTACTAGGCGGGCCCATGGATGGAGTTTATAGTTCGGGATCAAACGGTTGTAGCACAAAGTTAGGAGGTAACACTTTTGGTAAAATTGTTGGTTCTATATCTGGCGGTATAAGTAAATTTTTACTTCCGTTTAATAGCTTGGACACATACAAAAACTTAGAGAATATTAAAAATAAAGACTTGCCAATACTCTGTTTAAGTGGAGAAGATAAGGATATTTTAAGTTTTGAAAAAACTGAAATAGACAAAAGACTGAGAGGTATTGGTTTTAGCAAAGTCACTACGGCTATATTTAAAGAGAAAGATCATGTATCTATTTTAAAAGGAGATTTTATAGAAATAACACAAACCGAAAAACAAGTTATGCAACCTAATATTGAGGCTAAAGAAGATATTTTTATTACAAACATTAACGGAGAACGCGTAGAAGATGATGATGATATTTCTAGTACTGATTCTATTTATGTTGGTGACCGACAAGTACAGTAAATATTTGTAATGCATACTTAGTTTAAGGGCTGTTCTTGTGATTTATGGTTATGCAGGAATAATATTTTGAGTATAATTTAGCTATAATTTATTTTAGAGGTGTGATTTTTTATGGCTAATTTATTAAAAGAAATAAAACCAACGGAAATTTTAAATAAAAATTTTTTTGACCTTATAGCTAATAAATGGATGCTTATAACTGCTGGTAACAATAAAAAATTAAATACAATGACGGCTAGTTGGGGTTGCTTGGGTTCTTTGTGGGGAAGGTACATCACCGTTTGTTTTATAAGGCCAGAAAGACATACTTTTAAATTTATTGAAAATAATGATTTTTATACACTTTCTTTTTATGAAGACAAATACAAAGATATTTTAACCTACTGTGGAACTCACTCTGGCAAAGACGTAGATAAAGTTAAAAGTACTAATTTAACTGCAATTTTTAATGAAAAAGCTCCATATTTTAAGGAATCAAATTTAGTTTTCGTATGTAAAAAAAATTACACGGACAAAATTAATAAAGAAAATTTTGCAAATGAAGAAGTAAAAAACAGTATTGTTAATGCGTGGTATAAAGACACATTATCTAATAATTTCCACAAGTTTTATATTGGTGAAATTGTTAAAGTGTTGAGTATATGACTTTAGTATTTTAATATGTGTCTTTGCTATACGTGACAAATGAATGTTCATTATTAACATAGTTATGAAAATCACTTTTTAATCATGTCTCCGTGTCTTTACTTTTAATCATTAACCACAAATTTGCAATTATCAAATTAAGGTTATATTTATTTTAATTTTTTGACGCTGTTTATTTTATGCTTTCATTAATTATCCTATTTAATATCCAATTATTTTTTGTAATGATCTTCATTTTTAGTGTAAGTCGTGTAGTAGAGTATTCTCATGTTATACCGCAAAATTTTGATTAATATTTCTAACTTTTAATCAGTTTAAATTAAATCTTTAAACATGAGATTTTTTATTTAAATATATAATGCGTTTAGCTTTGAATATTTTTTTAACTTTCGAACTTAAAATATTGGCCGCGGTCTCGCGACCAAAGTCCCTTTTGGTTTAGCTTATTAATTTGAAAAGATTATACAAAAGGGACTTAGGAGCAACCGACCGCGGCCAACAAGCAAAAATCTGGCCTAAAAAATAGATGTTAAAAAATAACTTAAAAAGTAAAGAACTCGGTTAACGCATGCAATTAATAAAAATATTTAAGATTTTATCAATTCATACACGCTGACCCATTATTTAGTCATTCAAAAAATTAATAAGTAAAAAACAGTCTTAATTAAAGTTTAAAAAAATACAATAAAATTTTCACGTTAAAATATAATTTCTGAAATAAGTCTATTGGAAACTAAATATCCCTGTGGTGTAAACTTTATATAATTTTTACTGTCTGTTTTTAAAAAACCCAGATTTTCAAAAATTTTTGCTCTGTTAAAATATTCAATTGGGATATTTTTATTAAATTTTTCAAAGTATTTATTATTTTCTAAACCACTACTTAGTCTTAATCTCAACATTGTATATTCTTCTTCTAAGCTGATATCTTCAACAGTCCGATGATCCCACGTAAGCTTTTTATCATTTAAAAATTTTTCTATTGAACTTTCGTAAAAAAACCGTTTACCGTTTAATAATGAGTGAGCACCAGGTCCTATTCCTAAATATTCATCTAAATTCCAATATTTAAGATTATGCTTACTTTCAAATCCTGGCTTTGCAAAATTAGAAATTTCATACTGTCTAAAACCTAAATTTTCTAAAATTTTACAAGTATATAAGTAAAATTCACTTTGAGCTTTTTCGTCCTTTAAATCTAAATTATCTTTTTTTTTGTAAAATTGAGTCCCTTTTTCAAGTTTTAACATATAGGCAGAAACATGTTGTACATTAGCCTTTTGGCAAAAAACTAAACTCTCAAAAAGGCTTTTTTTAGTTTGATTGGGGATGTTGATCATAATATCTACTGATATATTACTAAATCCAGCTTTTTTGGCTAAATTAATAGCATTTATACTTTTATCGTTTGTATGCTGTCGACCTAATAACTTAAGCTCTCTGTCATTAGTAGATTGCACACCAATAGAAAGTCTATTTATTCCCAGTTTTCTTAAGAATATAAAATCAATATTGTCAATACCACACGGATTAATCTCAAGTGTTACTTCACAATTTTTCAAAGAAAAATTTTCTTTTATTTTAGAAAATATTTTAAATAAATCTTTGTTATTTAAAAGACTAGGTGTCCCTCCTCCAAAATATATAGAATCTACTATGTATTCATTATTAAGTTTTTTACCAAAGTAATACAAACATTCAACTAATGTATTAATATAAATATCTTTTAGATTTTGATTAAACGGTACTGAATAAAAATTGCAGTATGGACATTTCCTTAAGCAAAAAGGAACATGAATATAAATTCCAAGATTTTTTTTATGCATATAAAAATTTTAGAAAAGGTAATAAGGTTCAAAATACATATATAAAATAACAGTATATAAATATTTTACTTTTTTAATTCATAGTTTTGTAAATAATTCGCTACAAATATATTTTAAGACTTTATTTATAATTTTTACATGCACAAATGTTAAAGTCACATTTTTAAAATAACGAGTTACAAATATGACTATTTATATAAATCAAACACAACATCACATAGTCAAGTGAGAATATAAATGTAAATTTAAATTCATATGAACTTTTTTGACAATTTTTATAGTGATTACCCCCAAAAGCAGTAGGGGAATATTAAAAAAATATGGTTTTTAAAACGATATTAACTAAATCAAACATTTAATTTTTAGATTGAGCAGTTTTTTTAAAAGTTTTATTTCCTGTGTTAATAGATATTTTATTTATTTTATAATTTTTTAGTCTTTTATAATATTTTAATGTTATTTATAAAAGCAAAATATATTACAAATATTTAGATAAAAATTACAAAAAACAGACACTACTAACATAAAAAAATCTTTGAGCAACATTAAGTAAAATTATGGAAAAATTTCAAACCGACAGAATATAGAAAATAAAAGTACTAGTTTAAAACATAACAAAATATACATTTTGAGACAAAAAACATTTATTACTATGAAATCTAAACAACAAATAATTGTTATAAACTTTTTTCTTGTAATTCATAAATTATCCAGTTTATTTGATTTTATAATTTTAAGTACAAATTCAATATAACAGTTTATTAAATTTGTATATTATAAAATTTCCAATTTGTTCTAAATAAATTTTATTATATATACACATTAAACAAAAATTTATTTTTTAAAAAATTGCTAAAATCTATATTTTGTATGCATTTTATCGACATTATTCTAATAGATACAGAGTTGAATTTTATGTAATTTTTTTATAAAATAGATCTAGACATTAATTTATATAAAATGGTAAAGATGGAGGTGAAATTTATGTATATGTTAGGCAATTTTGTAGACATTTCTGTCAAGGGACTTGCTTACAGGAATAGTGGTACAACAACAAAAAATTGTGTACCACTGTTTTATGGATATGTTACTAACCCAAGTAGTGCTCTTTACAGAAAAAAAGTTTACATAATAACAAATAATAATTTACAAACAAAAAAAGTAAAGGGACAAATAATAGCTTCAAATGAGTTTGGAAGCCCTTCGTTTAGTAGCAAGGATAATCTTGCTGTAGCTGCCCCATTAGGGCAAGTTTTTTATCTACCAGAAATTAAGAAAAGGCTTTCTAGAGCTAAAGCAAAAGGACTTTTTAATGTATCATGTCTTTATGAAAAATCTTGTGGAGCGATAATTTTTAAAGAAAATAATAATGGTACAAAGCTTTTTTTAATCATAAAACATAAAAAAAATAAACGTTGGGGGTTTCCGAAAGGTCACACGGAAATTAACGAGACAGACGAGCAAACTGCCAAACGAGAGGTAAAAGAAGAGACATCTTTGGATATTGAGATTTTGAAAGGGTTTAAACAAATTGGCTTTTACAGACCATATGGTAATGTAGAGAAAAAAGTTGTTTTGTTTTTGGCTAAAACTATAAATGAAAGTAATGTAAAGGTACAGAAAAAAGAAATTGATACCTACAAATGGGCAACAGCTGAAGAAGTATTCAATAATTTAAGTACTAAAAATGATTTTTTAGTATTTAAAAGTGCTTTAAACTGGCTTTATAGACTTGGGCATAGATTTTGAAAAGAATTATTTTGATTTTAGTTTGTCCGGTAATATTTTATACTTTTCTTTAATTCATTTATATCGATCTGCAATATTAACTTAATAGATGGATTTAAAGCGTAAATATACTCAAAACATAAACTAAAAATTTTTAATAGTTTGTCTCGGTAGATCACCAAAATAAACCGACTATCTTTAACGGATACTACTAGACCTTGGAAGGTAGTCGCCCTGAACTATTATTAAAAATTTAAGATAATGTAAAATTTGGCAGTACTAAAAGTAGATATATTAACAAGTAACACCTTATGCAAACCAAAATCAAAAAAATTTAAAAACCAATTTTTCAGTAACAATCTCCACTTATTATTTTTGTTTTAAAACGTCTAAAGAAACAAAATATCAAACTGTCAATTAAAATTTAGCACTACCATATTTCTTAAAGCCTTAATTAGTAGATTAAATTTTGATAAAACACAAAATTCATAGCTCAAATTATTAGTTTATATTAGTAACTAAATTACTGAAAAAAATTCAAAACAACTTAGAAATTTTTTTACTAGAGCCTTCTCCAGAACAAATAACAATGACTTCATCACCGGCAGAAAAAACTGTATCACCCTGAGGAATTATTAGTTCATCGTCTCTTACTATGGATACTACCAAAGAATTTTTTGGTATATCAATATCTTTTAAAGGTTTACCTAACAATTTAGACTTAGGTGAAACTTTAAATTCGCAAATTGGTACCCTGCCTTTGTTAAGACTAGCAACTAACTTACCACTAGCACTATCTATCTCTTGTTCAATTAGTTTTGTTACTATTTCCGTATTACTAACAATATTCGTCATACCAAGTCTTCTAAGTGCTTCTAAATTTCCTGGATCATTTGCGCTAATTATTACTTTTTTTACCTGAAATCTCTTTTTCGCTAATTGTGCTGCAACTAGATTATCTTGGTCTGCACCAGTTGCTGCAATAAAGCAATCTACTTTACCGTTAATAGAATTGGCTAAAACTTCTATTTCCGTTCCGTCTGCACAAATAATTTCGGCATCTAACAAATTAGCAAGATGTATACACCTTGCTTTATTCTTTTCTATTAAGCGAACTTCACAGTCTTTACTAAGCATGGTTTTTGCAATATAAAATCCTAATTTTCCACCGCCAACAATTACTATTTTCATAAAATTAATTACCGCAACAAAAAATAATATAAAGATAAAATTTAAAGATAATTCTAGAGACTATTTAATCATACAAGGTATAAAGATCCAACAAACTGTGTCCACAAAGGAACATAACCATACCGTTTCTGCTCATGTTTTTACCTGTTTCATTGTACCAATTTTCTACATTCTTAGCAGCCTTTATTAATATGGTCTTCATAATATATTTCGCTTTATCACTCAAATTTGGAACATATACCGGGAATCTTCCTTTCATAGGTTCTTCGTCTGCAGTTTCTAAACCTAAACCCATACCTAATAAAAACCATTTAGCATAATAGTTCTCCGTTGCACTAACTATTCCGGCAAAGTCTGCAACTAATTCATCATGTAAATTATTTTGAGTTGAACCTAGAAATCTATTTGTAAAATAATGAGTGCATTCATGCTCTCTTCTAATAATTAAAGAGTAGTCTTTCCACTTGTTTTCATCTAAATTTAACATTTCTGCTGGAATATTGCTATAAGGCTTATTGGAAAGAATTATAAATTTATTAAGCTTACCAAATGCAAAACTTGCACCTGTCTTCCTAATATTTGGAAAATCTTTACCTTTGTTTACTAGTTTAATAACAAGCTGATAAAAGTCTTCTTCATCTTTTGCGTAAATTACTGGAATATTCCCAGCTATAGAATTATAAATTTCTAAGCTTGTTAACTCAGGTTTTCTCAATTTTATATCTTCTGGTCCATGCGGTAAATTTTCATTTAATGCTTTTTCTATTCCGATTTTTTCATAAGCTCTTAAAACACATCTCCATTCAGATATAAAATCTTCATCTGGTATTGTTTCCGGAATATTAACATTAACATCAAACTTATTTTCTGTGTATTCAATTAATTCTTGAAAGGTGTCTTCATCTAGATTAAAAGTCTCTAACACATTTTTACAATTCAAAACAATAACGCTCCTTTACATTACTTACTATTTCAGTGTGACGTAAGATCTTTATACATCTTTTCTGCTTCTTCATTTGATAAATTTAAACTCTCTTTTTGTGTTATTCCAATAATAAAAACATCTTTTGGAACGTCTTTTAAATTGCCATCCAAACTTACTACCTTCTTATTTTCTACAATTAAAGTACATGTTGTTTTTCCGTTATGAATAAAGTTTACAGTATCTTTACCACCATAAATATTGCTTAAATCTGCATCTGCTAGTTTTGCATAACTTTCTTTGTTTTCAGTATGTCTCATAGACATTTTTAAACCAAACCTTAAAAGATAATATTTATACTTAATTTTTCACTTTACAGAAGTTTTATCAATTCAAATACAATTTTTTATGCATATTCATGCTTATTAAAAAAACAAATCTAACTAATTTATTTTCTAAATTTAAATTATTTTTTAAAACATTAAATCTTTATCTTTATAATCTTCATTATTTTTGTACCAGCTTGAATTTTCGTGTCTTTGACCACCAGCTGCACACTCTAGTACTGTATCCAAGACTTCACTATTTTGTAGCTCTTCCAAGGTAAATTCATACCCATATTCTTTTGCTTTTTTATAAAGTTCTTCTACAGAAGAAATATTATCAAAATCCCCATGGAAATTTTTTTCTTCAATTAAATCTTCTTCAAAATTTTTAATTCCTCCTGGCATATTCTTCCCTCCTTTTTATAGGCGGCGAACTTATTTTTCTTAACTATTTATCTTACTTTGTTGCTGATTATTATTACCAGTAATCGTAGTAGTGTTAGTATTAATATTGACGGTTTCATTGTGGTTATGGGTTTCATTTTTGGTTTCAGTTTTATCCTTGTAACCTCCAGCAGCCGCACAAAGTAAAGAATCTTCCAATTCTTTATCGTTTAATATATCGTCAGTAGTTATATCACCGTATCCCTTACTTCTAGCTATAGCTAAAGCCGTCTTGACATCTTTTACGCCAAGAAAGCTTTTAACAAAATTTTCATCTTTTTTTATTATTTCCTTTATTTTTTCAACATCATTCATTACGCTAAACCTCGTTTGCTCGGCTTTAATTATAAAATTCAGTAATTTACATTTATGGTTCTATTGTATTCATGAGTCACATTTGTCTTTTTTGTTGTTTTGTTCTTGCCACCAGCTACTGTTGCTAGCAAAGAGTCCTTCAGCTCTTTTTCAAAATTGGCACTAAATTTTAACGAAACTAAATTCGAAATTATTGCTATACTTAATAGATGAGTATCTCTTCCTTCTTTGTAAATAATTTTTTCCCCCGAAAAAAATTTTACCGAAATATTTAAGTTAAATTGAATACAGTTACATCATTGCTTTGCGTCTATATTACTAGACATATCTATATTGTTATTGTTTCCCGTTACATCTGCGTACTGTTTTGAAATATTTTGAATTGTTTGTGTCGTTGTCGTTTGTGTACTAGTAGAGGTTTTATCTCCAAAATCGAAGTCTAAATCAAAATCGAAATTAATACCGCCTGCTATCATATCCAAATTAAAATCTAGTAAATCTTTTTTGGTAAATTTGTAGCCATCTTTGTGTGCCACTTTTAGTATGTCTTCTACAGTTTTTACACCCCTGTATTTATTTGCAGCATTTTCATTATGCTTCAAATCTTTAGCCCAAGCATTAATATCTTTAATTTTTGAGATTTTGTATTTGTCCGAACTTCTTTTCTTACTATCTAAGTCTTTTGATCTACTTTCAGTTTTACTCAATACTTAGTTACACCTCACCTTATATAAGCTCTAAATAGCTAAAGTTAGGAAAATACTTTTATTATGGAATACCTGATAGAATCAAAATATTGATGTTATGTTAAACTACAATAAGACTGTGAATTTAGTATTTATTGCTAACAAAAATATATAATTTAAACCAACAAAATTATAATTAAAGTTTATTATGCTCTAGTAAAATATTAAGTATTCTAGTAAATCAATTTCCAACTTTCCATACATTTTGCGTATTTTTGTATTTATTGAATCTCTTACATTTTCTATGCCTTTAAACTGGGCATCGTTACATTTAGTTATTAAATTTCTATTTCTTTTGTTATGCATTAAACCATTTGCCAATAAAAATGCAACTTTCAAAGTGTTTTCGCTACTAGGTAGAAACTTACTTAGCATTTTGTGCACCACTTTGCGTGCCAGTGTTTGTAGCATTAAAATTATAATTATTCCCACTACCCTGGTTGTTTGCACTTTGATCTAAGTTGTTGTTCATAGTCTGTGCTCCTTGCTGTCCTGTAGTAGTTGTTTCTGTACTCCCAGTGTCTACCTTCGTGTCAAGTTTTGTATTTATATCTCCAACTCCACCACCAGCAACTAAATCTAAATTAAAATCCAATAGTTCTTTTTCTGAAAAATTGTAACCATCTTCACGTGCTACTCTTAAAATATCTTCTACTGTTTTTACACCTTTATATTTATTTGCAGTTTTCTCATTATGTTTTAAGTCTTTTGCCCAAGCATTAATATCTTTCCCTTTAAAATTATTGTCACCCATAAATTTTTCCCCCTCCATAAAAACCTTAAATGATTAACTCAAAAACATTTTTTATAATTTTTAAAAGGCTTAACTTAATAAAGCTAATATTTAACTTAATCAATATATTCACATTAAAAGTTATTTAGCTATTTTTCGAATTAACAAATTTCCTTAATGCAAAACACCTAAAATAATCTTTAATTCGTTTGCACCTTTTTGTCTGTATTTTAAGAATTTAGCACAACAGTTAATATCTTATATTTAGTTTTAAAAAATTTAAAGAAACAGAGATTTATATTCAAATTAATGATATTAATTTTGTTGCCAACATTGATTATTACCAAAATTATTATTACTATTATCTAAAATTGCAGCTTACTGATTATATTTTACCCACTGACCATCTTTCCAAGCATATAAAACACCTTGATACATTTGATAATTTCCATCTGGTAATTGTGACGCTGGTGACATGCCAGGAGGAGTTGAACTGGGTGGCGCACTAGGTGTACTACCATTGCCGCTATTGTTATTATTACTATTTTTACCTCTAACCGAATTATAAATATCTGCACCTGTTTTAACTACACCCAAGCCTGTATTTATCCAACCCATAATATCTTCTTTAGTACCACCGCCAGCAGCCACTTCCATTTTTAAGTCCATAAATTCTTCTGGTGTAAAACTAAACCCTTCTTTTTTAGCAAGTGCCGAAACTTCTTTCGCACTTTTCCCTTCAAATTTCTTTGCAAAATTTTTATCCTCAGACGCTTTCTTTACCCAATCTTTAATACCATTCATAATTTTAAACTCCTTTTTAAGATATACCCGACCTCTTTCCACCCATTAACAAAATTTATTAAACTATACGAAAAACATTATTTAAAATTCAATTATCTAGATAGGAACGTACAAAAAACATAATTTTTTAATTTTATTTACATGCTTTTATGTTTTTTTAAAACTTACTAAATTTTCCCATCCTCTACTGCATTTATAACTGTATAAAATGCTACACTTTCGTTTTCACAACCGCCTTGTACACTTGCGAGCATTTCATCACTAAGGCCATCTTTCTCTACTATGTTCTTAGCAAGACCTATCATTTCGTTACTAAATTCATCTGAACTCATGTCTCCTAAATATGGTTTAGCCACCTCATAGGCATCGCCCATAGAACTTTGAGCTAAAAAACTCTCCCTTAAAGTTTCATTCTCATTAAGTTCATTTAAAAAATTTTCCATAACCTCTCTCCTTTACGTTATTTCCATCTAGCAATTAGTTTATTTGCGCTACCACCACTTGTACTGGATATATCCCCATCATTCATTGTTTCTAAAATCTTCTTTTCTTTTCTCATCTTTTCGTCTGTTATTAAAATGCCTTCTTTGAATTCTTTAAAACTTACATTTGGTATATATCCTTTAGCCAATTCGTACCCTTCTTTAGCTGATTTTGCTTTTAAAAACTTATCTCTAAATTCAGAATCTATTAGAAGTCTTTCAAAAAATAATTCTAGGTCTTTTTTCATTAATTACCTCCTTTTCCTTAGGATACAGCTTCTTTGCCTCCCAAAAATTTGCACACAAAAATAACTAACTGGATTTTAAAAAAGTTAGATGATATTTGAAATTTAAATCCGATTGTTTTTTATTTTAAATGCTATATTTGAAAAAAGAGGTAATTAACGTATATTTTCTTAAAAATTTTAAATCGTAAAATTGTAAGTTGCTATTCTAAACTAAACTATTTGTCTTTTGGCAAGCTCATAAAATCTCCCTCTAAGCTCCATCAATTCATCGTAAGTACCCTCTTCGGCTACTTTACCTTTGTGTAAATATACTATTCTGTCACAATGTTTTATTGTGGAAAGTCTGTGTGCTATCACTATCCTAGTAATATCCATTTTTGCTAAAGTATCAACTACTATACCTTGAGTAATATTATCTAATGCTGAGGTAGCTTCATCAAACATTAAAAGGTCTGGTGATGATATTAGAGCTCTAGCTATCATAATTCTTTGCTTTTGTCCACCAGATATTCCACCACCATCTTCAGAGATCATAGTCTGCATACCCATCGGCATTTTCTTAATATCCTCTGCACATCCTGCCTTTTCTGCCGCTTTCCAAGCATCATCCATATTTGCTAGTGGATTAGTAATTGTAATATTTGCAAAAATACTATCTGCGAACAATTTACCGTTTTGAAGAACTATTCCTATTCTTTTTCTCACACTGTGAAGGTCTAATTTATCTAAACTTTGCTTATCAAAATAAACCCCACCACTTACGGGTTTTTCAAAACCTAAAATAAGCCTGAATAGTGTAGATTTTCCACATCCGGTAGATCCAACTATACCAACATACTCACCTGGTTTAAATGAAAGATTCAAGTCATTAATAACCAGTGGACTATCTGGGTTATACCTGAATTTTAAATTATTTATTTCTATGTCTCCAGTGATTGAATCCACCTTTGTTCTATTTGTATTAGACTCTGGTATTTCTTTTAAGATTGGCTCTAAAAGTTCCACAGTCGGTTTTAAAGAGGCAATAGATGTACCTATTCCAGCAATTTGCATAATTGCACCAGATAACATTCCATAAGCTACATTGTATGCCATGTAATCAGCAGGAGAGATACCCGTGCTATACACAAGCCAATATACCCACATAGTACCAGCTAAACCAATTGCACCAGATATTGCACCGGATATTTTTATTATTATATTAGGAGAAAACTGAATTTTAGAAAGCTTAGAATAAAGTTCTGCCCATTTAGAGAAAGACCTCACTTCTGCTCCAGCAACTTTTATTTTTGAAATACCAGTAAATAGCTGGTATACAAGACCCGAAAGCTTTGGTGCTATATCATTAGCTTTTTTGTTCATTTTAATTGTTAAATACCAAACAAGCATCTGAAAAGCTAATGTAGAGAAAATAATAACAAAAGATGGTACCACAAAAGCTGACGATATTGCACTTATTTGAGCTAAATAAATAAACGAAAACGCTGCTGAAAGTATTGTTGGTAAAAGTCCACTGCTAATAGTGCTACATACAGCATTCATTCTAAATGTTCTTGTTGCTAAGTCTCCAGAGCTAAAATCTTTAAAAAAGTTAAGTGGAAGATTTAATAACCTTACCCAAAGAGCCCCTTGAGTTGCAAAACGTACTTTATCTCCTATTCTAGTTATCCATAATGACTGAAAAAGCCCAATAGCACTCGACGCAATTGTAACACCAACTAAAAGTCCGGCGAGTGGTGCTATATCTTTTAAAGTACCGGATGGTATTATCTGACTATATATTGTTTGAGATATTTTAGGAGTAATTAGTCCCATTAATGTGACTATGCTTGTCATTAGAAAAAGCAAAAATACATCAAATTTTGAAAAAGAACTTAAGATGTACTTTACTAAATCTTTAATAGTCATTGCTTTATCGTTAGGAAAAGGTTTATAAAAACAATATACCGGATCTTTAATGTTTTGGGCTGTTCTACTATTAATTTTGACTACTTCCTCTGTGTTTGGCGAAATATAGCTATATCCACCAAATTTACCAGGAATTAATGCTACAATGTTATCTGTTTTAGTGCGGGCTATAAGTGGCCCTGCGCCTCGCACCCACCATTTACCTTCTAATTTTATTTTTCTTCTTGTAAGTCCAGTTCTTCCTATAGCAGTTTCAAATGCTGAATCATTACTAGCATCATATTTACTTAAAACAATCCTTGGCATAGCATAATAATCTGTAACTTTATTTAAAGCATCGCTCATCTGCCTACTATGATGCTGTTGCACATTTATTGATATATGTTGTTTACCTTTTCTACTTTTACCGAGCGCCGCAGAACTAGCTTTTGAATACGCTTTTATAAACTCTTCTTTTTCATTTACTTTTCGACTAACTACTTTTTCAAGAAAATCCACTTAAGTTAAACCTCCTCTCCAAAAATATTTTTTTATTCACTCTTAACTAACTGTGCATATTTTCCATCTAGTTCAATTAACTCCTTATGCGTACCTCTTTCAACCACATCGCCATACTCTAGCATTACTATTTCATCTGCATCTCTAATGGTAGACAACCTATGTGCTACAACAAAACAACTTATTCCACGTCTTCTTACTGCATCCATAACTTTTTTTTCTGTTGTTGGGTCCAAAGCTGAGGTTGCTTCATCTAAAATCATAATGCTTGGTTCAGCAACAAAAGCTCTAGCTATTTCAAAGCGTTGCCTTTGCCCACCTGAAAAATCCTTTCCACCTTCAGTTAAGATATGGTCATACCCGCCTTCCCTTTGTATTATGTCTTCATGTATACATGCATCTTTACAGGCCTCTATCAATACATCATCTGGTATAGAATCGTCAAACATAGTAATATTGTTTCTTATTGTGTCTTGAAACATTGCAATCTCTTGATCCACCATAGAAAGTGAACTTCTAAAAACTGTTCTATCTATTTCTGTTCTTTTTTTACCGTCAAAAAGTATTTCTCCTTCACGTGGCTCATAAAGTCCCGCAATTAACTTTGCAACTGTAGATTTTCCGCTTCCACTTCCTCCAACGAAGGCTATCATCCCACCTTTTTTTACAGAAACGTTTAAATCTTTTATGAGTGGTTCAGCTAAAGGACTATAAGCAAAACTTAAATTTTTAATTTCTACTTCACCAGTAAGCTTTTTGAACTTTTTGTTTTTAAAACTAGGATCATCTGTTTCATTTAAGTCAATAATTACATCCGGCTTATAATTAAGAACATCCTCAATTTTGGCAGTTTCTCCACTTAAAGCCTGAATTTGAGATCCTATTCCGGCAAGACTATTAACTGGTGCTAAAAATTGACCTAAAAAACCCTGGAAGGCACTTAAGGTACCAATTGTAAAATTACCGATTAATATGTTGTAAACCCCTAAGAACAATATTGCGGTATTTGCAAAACTAGTAAGCATTGGTGGTATTAAAGAAATATACGCATTTCTTTCACCTAAACGCTCTATGGCATTAGTATATTTTGTTTGGTAACCTATCCATTTTTGGAAAAAAGCAGCTTCACTACCACTAGATTTGATTGTCTCTATCATACTAACACCGGCAACAGTATTTCCGTAAACCTGTCCACTTTCTCTGGAAAGGGCTTTGTTATCGTTTTCATTTTTATTAGCTATTAGCTTTATAACTACCATATTTATTACTGCTACAGATATACCAATTAAAGACATATACCAGTTATAGTAAAGTATCAGTATTAAATAAACTATTGCCATAACAATATTGAGTACTATAGGTGCAACTGTCTGGCAAATGCTCGCTGCAATTGAGTCGTTACTATCTTGCCTCGAACTTATGTCACCGGCATAACGTTGTGCAAAAAATTCAACAGGCATCCTTAAAACATGCCACATAAACATAGTTCCTGAGTTAATACTCATTTTGCCTTGTATTTTTAAAAGATATATAGACTGCAGTGAATTTAATACAAAATCAATTACTAATACACTTCCCATTGCCATCATAAGTGGCATCATAACAGTTTTATCTGTTTCCACTAAAATGTAATCTGCAAATATTTTAGAGAATATAGACGATACAGAACCTGTAATTGAAAGCAAAAATCCAATAATAACAATAAATGCCAGTGGAATAATTGCGCCATTTAATCTCTTAAGTAAAAATTTAACGACGCTTTGTTTAGAACCATCAGCGACAAAATCTTCACCAGGCTCAAAGGTTAATACTATACCCGTAAAAGATTTTTTAAACTCTTCCATTTCTACTTTTCTTATACCGGATGCAGGGTCTGCTAAAATAGCGTTTTTACCCTTAAAACCACAAAGGACTACAAAATGATTAAAATTCCAGTGTATTATTGCAGGAAACTTTATTTCTTCTTTTAAAGCATCTACCGAATTATAAGAAAAACCTTTAGCTACCATTCCATTATGTCTTGCTGCAACCAATATATTTTTTGCATTACAACCATCTCTTGAAACACTGCATTCAAGTCTTAACCGTTCTAGCGGAATAAACTTTTTGTAGTAGGCACATATCATAGCTAAAGATGCTGCGCCGCACTCAAGTGCTTCCATTTGCAAAATAACTGGAACTTTTCTAACAGCACTTGCCATTTATATTTCTTCCTTTCTTAAATATTTTATAGATCTATTTAAATAAACAAATTCATTAACCAATGAACATCTGTATTGGTTTTTTACTGCTTGTTACAATCTGAATATTACATATTGTTCCAGTATTAACTTCAGCATTAGCTCCCTTAGCATTAGACCACTCAAAACCGTTTTTGCTAGAACTATCAGCATTTATTCTTATTCTTACTTCAACTTCAGCACCAGTAAGACCTAAGGCAGAAACATATTTAGTTGTACCCATAGAATCTAATATGTTTTGAGTTGTAATTGTACTAGTACCTATTTTTGTAATAGTACCTACCATGTACCCGTATTCTTCTCTTTTTAAATTTGACGGCGTTACCTGTGCTTCCATACCTATTTTAAAGTTAATTGCCTCAGAATAAGGGACATATGCTAATATTTCTTTAGAACTAGATGTATCATTATTTGCGACATTTATAGCAACCTCTGAACCCGGTTCTAGTTTTGAGCCTAAAGATGCAATTTTATTGATTATTCCACCTTTGCTTGCCGTTATAAATGAATTAGATACGTACTTATTTTTTAAAGATTCTAAAATTAATTTTCCTTCTTCTTTTTGACTCCCGGTAGCATTTGCATATTTTGACTTTATTGTAGCAATCTGTTCTAAAATAGTTTCATCCGGGACTACAGCTAGTATATCTCCTTTTTCTACTTCTGAGCTTTCACTGACTAATACATCAGTAACTGTTCCACCGGAAAGAGTTACTCCCATCTTTACGCTATCGGCCGGAAAAAGTACACCTCTAATTGGTACACTATTTGTTATAGTTCCAGTTATTGCCCAAATGCCAAAACCTATAATTATCGCTAAAATACCAATTACAATTATCCAAACTGATGGCTTAGTTATACGTACGTGCTGATCTAACTGTTCTGGATTAGATACAGTATCTAGCGCTTGCTTTCTAAAAATATCATTCTCTGCCATCTTTTTCCTCCTTTTCTTTAAATAGCTAATAGTATTTATAAGTCCACCTTAACTACTGCCCCATTCTTAACAATTAGATAATTCGGTTCTCTCTCAAAACCACCTTTTTCATTAAATTTAATTTTAGTTATTCCATCGTATCCATCATTTGATTTCATAGCATTTACAAAATCGTCTACTGTTTCATTATTTTGCATTTTTTCGATTATCATATTTAACAAGTCAAACCCTTGTGCTGTAAGTGGTGTTGGGTTTATGCTAAGTTTTGACTTATTGTCAGAATAAAATTTACTCAGTTTAGATGTTGAATCTACAGGATAGTTAGAAGGAATAATCATACCTTCAGAACTGTCTTTATATTCTTTTAAGTAACTTAATGTATTAAAGTAAGGATCTGCAATAATGGTTATGTTAGGATTTCTATCCTTAATTAACTTAATAATTTTAAATGCCCAGTCTAAATCATCAAAAGTAAGTAGTACCGTATCTACGTCCAAGATGTTCCACCTATTGAATATACTCTCAAGTTCTTGCTCTTTGTTTGGCCCCATTACACTGTCTACTACCATGATACTAGAATCGGAATCTATTGAATCACTAAAGCCTTCACAAAAATTTAACTCAAAATCATTTCCAGAGTGCACCATCGCAATAGATCTATACCCTTTTTTAACAGCATACTTACCAGCTGCTGCACCTAATGCTTCTGCCGATGACTGTAGATTAAATATATATTTACTAACTTTTTTCATGGTTCCATCGTCTGCACCATCTATTGCAAATAACGGTTTTTTAGCCTCTTCAAAAAGTTTGGCTACCGTATCGAAAGTATCCATACTTTGGAATGAAAAAGCCATTTTATATTCATCGTTTTTTATAACCTCTTTAGCCATCGCTACACCATTATCAAAATTTCCTTCGTCGTTGAAAATTTTATAACTCACCTTGTATCCTTTACCCTTTGCCTCTTCTATTGCCAATTTAACACCAGCCAAGAAAGTAGATTTTTCTTCATATTCATCACTAGATGCTAAAATAGCAATTTTAAGCTCTTTACCATCTTTTATTGCATTCCAAATAGATGTTCCCGTACAACTTGTAAAAAACACGACAATAAGCGGTATTAGTAAAAAACTAAGTATTTTTCTAATTGCCCTCATTTAATAACTCCATTCTCCACAAGATCTTATTAAGTTCATGTTTACTTCCTGTGGTAAATAAACATAAATTTATTTTCCTCCTTTTTATAAAAATAAACTAAAAATTATTTGATTTTTTAGATGATCTCAATCTATATCGTATTTTTAAAAACTACGCATGCAATGGTAACTTAAAATTACAATATTGTCAATAAGATTTAAAAAATAAGAATAATTAAGTTGATTTTTGTGTATTTTATTTAATAAATTTTAAATATATATTTAAATAAAATTTTTTGTAATTAATTTTTCATCAAAAATTTTAAGCTTTAACTTTTTTATTCATTCTTTTATACAAACTTTTTTTAAACATAAACAAAAAAACAAAATTAATAGACATTTTAGTAAATATTAATAGATAATTTTTTCTGCCGCCAAAGCAAAGCTTTGGCGGCAGAAAAGTACCAAAAATACTAATATCAAAGTACTTTTATTTTTTAAAATTTAAAATTGCAAATATATTTTTTTAGAAATACTTTTTAGTGAAATATATTCACAACCATTAAAGCAATAATATGGCACTAAATTTTTAATTTCTATTTTTTTGTAAATATCATAAAGTGCAGCTAGAAAGTCTTCCTGTTGTACATCTTTTGGTAAAATCTTTTCGATTTCTTTAAACTTAGGAAATTTAAATTTGTAGTAAACAGTTCCTTTAATAGGTAAAGTACTATTTTCACCGGTAAAAGTTATACAATCTTGCTTTAAAGGCAGACTTACTTTTATTTTTTCTGGTGCAATTAACACTTTAGATTTAAATAACCAGTCTATATTACTGTTTAAAGTAATAGATGCCCCATAATTTTCTAAAAGCTCTTCTTGCTTTTTTGAATAAATTTCTAAATTTTTACTAACTACACTAATATTTTTACTATAAAAAATCAATTTGTCTAACAAGTTAACGTATTCTCCATTTAAGTCTAACAAAGTAAGGGTCAAGTTCTCTGGATTTATGTTTGAAATATTCAATATTCTTAAAAAAGCGTTTATACATAAATTAGTAGTAAACTGCCTACTTTGAGTATATCTTCTTAAATGATTGCCAAAAAGTGAAATTACGTTTTCAGAACACAAAACATTGTTAACGTGATTTTTTAAAATTTCATTAATATGCTCTTTCTTTACTTTTTTATTTATAAAGTAATTTATCACCGGCTCATTTTTAAAAAACTTTATTTCATAACTTAATTTTGGGATCAAAAGCCCAAAAAGATTTTTTAAATTTTTATTAATCTTTTTTTTCTCGGTTAATGTAGCAATCAAAAGATAAAGTCCCTATATTTTAAATTTTTTACTATGAGAGTACTACACCACTTATAGTATGTCTTAAATTTAAGTAACAAAACCAAAATGATAACTGGATAAAAAATAACAATATTAGTTAAATAACTTAATGTTAGGTTTTAATAATTAATTTTGACCAATTTATAAAAAAATTAAAATAAACAGTTGAGAAAAAAATTAATAAAGACAAATAGACCGCAAAAATAAAATTTAAATTTTTAAAAATTACTAAAGGCCAAACGTATAAACTTAAGAAACAGTTGATAAAAGTATAAAAATTAAAAAATATACTAAAATCAACAAACAACATACAACTATTACTCAACCTTACAAAAGATTACATAGAATTTACTAAACACACAAAATACTTACAATCAATTTTTCTAATAAAAACTGCTTATTTAAATTTGTAGTTTTCATTTTAAAATCGGTTTGTGCAATTTTCTTTAAATTTTCTTTTATTTGTTCTAACGTAAAATTATTTGCATATTTTTTTGCTATTTCCAGCTTGAATGCTTTATTTTTATAATCAAAAAAACTTAATAGGTTACTTTTGTTTTTGTTATGGGTAATACTTAGTTTTACCCTATATACATCTATGTAGAAACTGGAAATTATATTTAGTATAAATATTGGTTCTTCTTTTTTCAAAATCAAATAATTTAATTTTTCTAAAAATTTAAATAAATCAAAATTTGCAATAGCCTTTGTTAATTCAAAAACATTTGCCTCTTTTGACTCAAATGTAATCTTTTCAATGCAGTCATTAGTGATTTCTTTACTTAATGAATAAGCAGAAATTTTTTCAAGCTCTGTAGTAAGATTTTCTAAACCATTTGGGCAAATATCTATTAAACTATTTATACATTCTGGTCTTATATTTATATTTTTATCTTTAAACCACTTTTCAGCCAATTTTTTTAAATTAGCCTTATTCAATTTATTTAGCTTTAAAACATAACCATATTTTTCAAAAAATTTGTAAACTGAAAACCAATGCCCTGACTTTAAGTTAACCTCCTCTGAGGTTTGCGTAATAACAACTGTTAAATAATTTGGCAAATTTTTTAAAACATCTTTTAGTTGCTCTAATTCACTTTTGCCTAATAAATTTTGTTTTAGATCTACTATCTTAAGTAATTTTCTTTCACAACAAAACGGTAAAACGTTTATAAAATTTTGGATCTTTTCTAAATTAAAGTTAAACTCATTAAATATTTCAAAATTAAAATTATTAACTCCATCGATTAAAACTGATTTTTCTAATTTTTTGGTACAATCTTTTACCAAATATTTTTCTTCACCAAATATGAAAAATAGTCCGCTAATATTATTAGATTCTAATTTATTAAAAAAATCTCTCTCCGATATTACTGGCATACTTTACTTAAAGTTTAACCCTTCTTAGTATTACATCTTTTTCTTTAATAAAGTCAAAAACTAAGTTGCCACAACCAGCTGTGGATATTGGAATCTTACCATTTTTTGCAATGTCTTTGTAATTTTTTCTAAACGTATCCATACTGTTAGACATTACAACATACTTCGATTCAACACTATTTAACTTTTTAAAATTTTCACTTTCAAGTAATATATCGCATGATGAACTTTCTACTGGTATTTTAGACAAGTCTTTGCAATTAGTACAAGCTAGTATATCAATTCCATTTATATTTATCGTAGTATAACCTAAGTCTTTACTGTAATGCGGTGTAATTTTAACATCATTCCAAAGTTTAATAGTTGTGCTATTTTTGTAATAGTATGTATTTTTGTGATCTTCTTTTATCATTTTAGATATCTTGTCGTCTATATCTTCAGTGTCTGGGATTACTATTACAGATGGTTTATATTTTTCAAATATATCTTTTGCATAAATAGAATTTGAATCATTAAAGCTATCTAAAATTAGATAATCTATATTTTTTAAATTATTAGATTTTAAGTAATTAATTAGTTCATTTTCTTTAGTTTTATCTCCACCACAAGATATTACAGCACTATGCTCATCCCGTGTAATAACCAAAGAGAGTCCATCTCCTACATCAATTACTGCAAAAGAAATAAGACCTTTATTAAAAATTTTGTACGAAAATATGCCAGTAAAAAGCAAAATTACAGAAATTAAAGTACTAAGCTTAATATATTTTTTATAATTGCCCCTAGCCAATATTAAAGTTATTGCTAAAAGTAAAATTATACTTGCTACCCAAAACATTACAAAAGACTTATTAGTTGATACACTAGATATAGGTAATTTAGAAAGAAGAGATGCCATTTTAATTGTGTAGCTAAGGAACCAATTAGCAAATATACCAAACAACATTCCTAGAAATCTCAAAGGGGTAATTAAATAAAAAACAGCTGAAAGTAAAGTGAATGTAAACATCAAAGTAGACGGTGCCACAATTAATATATTTGAAATTACACTAACTAAAGATATTTCTTTAAAATACAAAAGATTAATTGGTAAAGTAAAAATTGTAGCACAAACTGTTACACAAACTAATGGTATTAAATAATTAACAAATTTTCCTAATATCTTTAAATTTCCTAATTTTTCTTTTAATATTTTTTCTAATTTTGGCTCTATTAGAATTATTCCTAAAGTTGAACATACAGATAATAAAAAACCAATATCTCCACCAGATAGTGGATTAAAAATACTAATACATAAAACAGCAAAACCTAAAGAATTTAAAGAATCAGATTTCTTGCCAAAGGCCATTCCAATTAAATAAATTATGCACATTATGCTAGCTCTTACTACAGATGTTGCAAAACCTGTAACACCAGCAAAGAGTAATACACCTGCACATGTAAGCAAATAAGCTATTCTTTTAGAAAATTTTAAAAATAAAAACAGTGATATTAAAAGACTTGTTATAACGGATGTATGTAATCCGGAAACAGATAAAAGGTGTGAAATTCCAATATCTTTAAAATCGTCTTTTATATTTTCACTAATATTGTATTTATCTCCCAGCAACAATCCTTGAGCAAGATCAGCATTATTATTTAAAAGGACTCTCCTTAACGCAAATATTAAACTTTGTTTTAATTTCAAAAGATAATAATAAAATGGCCTGTTATTTCCAGGTAACTCTTTATAATCCTCATATTCATGCATATATGCAAAAATGTGAATACCTTTTGCATTGTAATAGCTCTTTGAGGAAAAAGATCCTTCACCATCTTTTATATAAAAATGGACTTTACAAGTAATTTTATCGTAAACGTCTAAATCCAATCCCTTAGAAACAGACATTTTAAATTTTACATTTTGCGGAATTACTCCATTAGAATTAGGTACACTTACGCTTTCCGTTTTTAAAGTATAGTAATACTTATTAAAAGACTTATATGGTAATTCACATACGCTAGCTGTAATTGTAGCATCTTTATCTTTTAAAGTTTCTTCTATTGGTTTTACTGTACTAAAATAGCAAAAGTTATATGCTCCAAAAGCTAAGGCAACGGTAACAAAAACTACTGGTAGAGCTATATCCTGCCGTAATTTTTTTACTATTAAACACATTAAGAATAAAACTGCAAAAACAAAAACTAAACAAAAAGAAACCGTACTAGAAAAATATCCTGCTAAAATCAAGGAAACTAAGTAAGAAATCCCAATTGTAAAAAACGGTCTTACCAGATTTAACACAGCTTTCTATTACTTTTTAGTTATAAATTACCAGTATATTTTAACTAAAAAGAAAACTAAGAGTAAAGATATAACAAAAAGAATAGTTATTAGTATTAATTTTTAGGCTAAATATTAATTACTACTTTTAAAAGTTAGCAGATATTTGTTAATACTTTCACCGGTTTCAAAAAAGTTTTTCTAATTTTATTTTACTAATTATTTATAAACATTATCGAAAAAAGACTTTTTGTATTAATCTTTAATTTTTTATTTTCTGCCCGAATCTTTATATTAAACTAGTATTTTTTAAAATTTTTTTGTAAAACCAAAAGTAACATTGCAAAAAAATTGCTTATTAGACAGTGCTAGAAGTAACAAATGATACCTCATTAACATCACGTTAAAAAAGATTTAAGAGACCAATTTTTATTAACACTCTTCGCTTAATTTTTTTTTAAATACTTTTAAAGAGACAAAGTATCAAACTGTCTATTAGGATTTAACACTGCCATTTTATCCGAAATATTTAAATATTAGCATTGTAATATCGTCTGCCTGAGGTTCCGTTCCTGAAAATTTTTCTATATCTTTTTTAATTAGTTCCAATATTTCTTTACTACTAGTGTCGTTAACATCGACACTGTTTAATACGCTACTTAGTCTTTCATCAGAATACAGTTCTTTTTTCTCATTTATTGCTTCAGTAACTCCATCAGTGTAAAGGTAAAGTGCATCTCCTGGCTGCATGTTTAAAGTTTCTGATTTATATCTTACTGTATCTATCCCTGCAAGTACAAAACCGTGTTTGGTGTTTAACCAGCTAAACTTATTTTCAGATTTTTTGTAAATTAATGGTTTATTATGTCCAGCATTACAATACTTAATTTCACCTGTTTTTAAGTTAACAATAGCTATAAAAGATGTTACAAACATTTCGGCTTTATTGTTTTCGCACAGTTGTTTGTTAACGACGTCAAAAACTTTTTCTGGGCTAAAACCTAAGCTTACATAATTTTTTATTAAAGTTTTTGTTATTACCATAAAAAGTGCCGCAGATATACTTTTACCAGATACATCCGATATAACTAACCCAATATGATCTTCGTCTATTAAGAAAAAATCATAAAAATCGCCTCCCACTGCCTTTGCAGGATTCATAGTCGCAAAAATATCATACGATTTCTGATTAGAAAATTTTGGAAATATACAGGGTAACATATCTTCTTGAATGGTTTTGGCCACATTTAGTTCGCTATTTAGCTTTACTTTCTCGACAGTAGTCTTTTTTAGCTTTGATACGTAATTTTGTAAATCATCCCCCATTTTATTAAATTCTCTTGAAAGTTCACCTATTTCATCTCTAGATTCTATTTTTATTTTTTTATTAAATTTTCCACTACCAATATCTTTAGCACCACTAGTTAGTAACAAAATTGGATCTGCAATGAGTTTAGAAAGTGCAAAAGAAAGTAATGTACTTATGAAAATTAAGACAAGAAAAAATAATAAATAAAACCAATTATTGGATTCTGAAGTCTTCTTCAATTTATTTAAACTACTAATAATGGAATTAGTTACTTCTCCTTTCACATATGTAGCTATTTTTTCAAATTTATTAATAGGTGTTCCTACGCAAAGTGACCAAGAAGCCGTATCTATTGGGACATAAGAAGTTATGTAATCTTTATTATCGTAAGAAAAACGCGTTTCTGAAACTCCAGCCTTGCCTTCTATCATGTTAGACAGAAGTTTCCTATGACTTTCAGTAATATTCTTATTTTTTAACGGTTCTTTATCAAAATCATCACTTTCATAGTTCCTACTTGAGACCATCTTTCCTTCATGGTCGGCTATAAATGCAAATCCTCCCTCTTCTTCGTTCGTCTTAGCTACTTCTTCATTGATTTTGCTAAGATCCATATCTATGCCTACTACACCTAATATTTTGCCTTGACTGTCTTTAAATACTTTGGAGCAAGTTATACAGTATTTACCAGAACTTACACTTATATAAGTACTTTGCCACACAGGACTATTACTACCAACCTCATAAGCCGATACGGCATCTTTATACCAAGCTCTACTAGAGGGTAAATATCTAACATAATTATTGAAACTAGAACAGCTATATCTTATTCCGGTTTTAGTTCCTACATAAATATTTTCAATGTCGGTGTTAGTAGAATATAGCGGCTTTGCTACATATTTAATATTACTAAGAAGTTTCATCTCTTCTAACAGGCTACTTGGCACATAGTTATTGCTGACTATCGCACTATTTTTTAAAATATCTGCAATTTTGGATTCTTCTAAATTTATATAGTCTTTTAAACTGGTTCTGTAAATGTTTTTTTTGCTAAAAATTTTGTAGTCAGGTATGTTGTAGGGTAATATTTTTTCATCATTACTATTTTCTTTATCTACAGCAAACATACTACTCTGGGCAGTATTTCTATCTTCAATATTTGGTTCTTCTGTAATTTCAGGTAATGGCAGTAAAAACTTACTAAACCTATCTTTATTTTGGTAAATAGTTTCGAGTGCCAAAGCTATAATTTCAACCTGTTCAGATATTTTTTTTAACATATTATTTATGCTTTGTACATACTTTACTGTAAGATTTAAATTTGAACTTTTAACCTGTTCTGTATAAAAATTGTAGCAATTACTAGAAACCGATTGTCCTAAGCTATTACTAAAACTTTCGGCTTTTTCACTAAAACTGTCTATTCCTTTATAGGCAACTATTCCGATAATAAGCTGCGGAATAATAGTTATAAGAAGCATCAAAGTTAGCATTTTAGATTTTATTTTCATATCTTTAAATTTTTTAAACATAAAGATAATGTTCCTGTATTTTTATGTAATATGAATATTATATTTTATATTGTAATATATTTTAAATAAAATTTCAACAAAATATAAAATTTAATATTTCTATAACAAGAATTATTTAGTGTCTTTTGATTTGAAGTTTTCAGTAAAAGGATTACACGTATAGGAACTGTTAAAGGCAGATATATATTAAAATATATAAAAAGAATGCCCAAAATATGGGTTAATAAAAAGTTTAAAATGTATTTAATTAAGGTAAACAGAGATAAAGATCCCGAAATTAATAAGTATTCAATTTTTATGTTAGGAAAGTATAATTTTGTGTTGTCTATGCATTTTTTGCACTGCCCACGTATACTAGTATTTGTATTTATAAGAATAAATATTCTAAAATAGTGCTTGGCAAATTGTTTTAACCGATATTTTTATATTTAAATTAAGAATGTTTTCCCGCTACATTGCTAAATATATCCATGGCTTTAGAATATAAATCTAGTTCGATTGGCGTACTTTATGTAAATGTAGTGTTAAGAGTAGATTGATTAACAAACAACGTGTTCTGAACTTCGTAATTAGATAAAATTTAGAAACAGATTTTCAAGCAAAAAGTCTCTAATTAAGTTTTTGACTTAAATGAATTAAAAAAAACTAAGTTTTAATTTACCTATTAATGTTAGTCCCCGCATATATTTAACTTGACTATACCAAAATATAATGCTAAACTTTCAAAATTGAGGTTTTGAGGTTTGCTTTGGACACTTAGCTCAGCTGGTAGAGCTCTCGCTTGACGTGCGAGCGGTCAGGGGTTCGAGTCCCTTAGTGTCCACCATTTTTTGCCGTTAAAAGCGCTAGAATTAACTGGGTTTAGATGCGATGGTGTGGTTATTTTACTTAAGTAATGGTGAGCCTCACGCTATTTTAACAAGCGTAACTTAATTTATGTTGCTTTATCTTTTGTTTTATTTTTTCCTTTATTATCTGGTTTTGTTGTTCTTTGTAATAAAATGCGGAAAGCCCATATTTGAAATTTAAGCTGTGGTTATACAGTTTGTGAGAACTTAGTGGGAAAATGTCTTTGTTGTTCTTGGGCGTATTTTTATTTATTTGCTGTTACTATATTATACGTGTTAACTGGCAGTGCTAAAAGTGCATAGATAACATTGTATTACTAATCAATAAACAGAGAAATTTAATTTCGACTGACACTAATGTTTTTTTATAAAAACCGAACTAAATAGTATTTAGGAAAAGGTTTTTTTGTGCTTATCGATAGTCAAGCGTGCGATTTTTATCAAACCATAATATTTAATGTCTATCTGATTTTAGCACTGCCTGCTAAATAAATATATTGATTTTTTTTGTATATAATTATATACTTCATTGCATTGAATAAAGAAATTTTATTAATTTAAATATGATCACTTAATTGTATCATTTTTTGAGTGGCATTTTTGTGTCATATGGGGTTTTCGATTATTATGAAAGATAAGCTAAAAAGAATATATGAAAATTTTAATAGGGAAAAGGATTTGGCAAAGTCCTTGAATGAACTTGAAGATATACGAATTAAATATCTAGGAAAAAAGAGCGAATTTACCAATATTTTAAAAAATATCGGTAAATCTTCGGAAGCTGAAAGACCTGTTCTTGGAAAGTTATTGAACGACTTAAGAGGTTTTATATCAAAATCTCTTAAAGATAAAAAATCAGAAATATCAAAAAATGATTTAAAGGAAAGACTGCAAAATGAAAAAATCGATGTCACGGAACCTGGTAAAAAACAGTCATTGGGTTATGTGCATCCACTTTGTTTAGTGAAACAAATTATGTGCAGTATTTTTTCTAGTATGGGATTTTCTGTTGTTGATGGGCCGGAAATTGAAACTGATTATTATAATTTTGAGGCTTTAAACATGCCTTCATTCCACCCATCGAGGGATACACAAGATACATTTTACTTAGATAATGGTTTACTACTTAGAACACAAACCACTTCCGTACAAGTACGTATTATGGAAAAAGAAAAGCCTCCGATTCGTATGATTTGCCCTGGAAAAGTTTTTAGGGCAGATGATATAGATTCTACACACTCACCTATCTTCCACCAATTAGAGGGTTTGGTAGTAGATAAAAATGTGACGTTTTCTGACTTAAAGGGTACATTGGAATATTTTATAAAAGAATTTTATGGCCAAGGTGTCAAGGTAAGATTTAGACCACACAACTTTCCATATACAGAACCCTCAGCCGAACTTGATATTGAATGTTTTAATTGCAAAGGCAAGGGTTGCAGACTTTGTAAAGAAGAGGGATATATTGAGCTTTTAGGTTGTGGAATGGTTCATCAGGATGTACTAAAAAGATGCGATATTAATCCGGATATTTATTCTGGATTTGCATTTGGCATGGGAATAGAGAGAATAACTATGATTAAGCACAGTATAGATGATATTCGTTTGTTTTATGAAAATGATGTCAGATTTTTAAAGCAATTCGCGTAGCGTGGGACGTAATTAAAAGGTATAGTGCTTACAAATAGGAGGTGATTTTAGATACACATCTTGTATAAAATTGAAGGGAATATCCTTCGCTCTTTAAAACAGCATAAGCGAGGCACTCTGCTCTATGAGGGTGGCGTCAGAATTCTAAAACCAATCGTATATTATAAGGACGTAGTTTAAGCAGTGTAATGCAGGTGCCCGAGGACCAATCTAAACATACTCCAATACGTAAATGAGTAAATGTAACACAAATATTGCTTATTCTACACACTCGTTAAAGACTAATTTTATAAATTGGGTTTACATTTACGAAATATAATAATGCCCCAGAACAAAGACGAACTAAGAAAACATACAATACCCAATGAACAAAATCACTTTTTTCTTTTTTTCTGGATCGTTCAGATTATTATGTTTCTTCGGATTTGCTCCAATAAGTGACGGAGAGAGTAAGAGCTGACCAGAATTCATACAACAGAGCCTTTGGAATTGATCTTCCAACCTCTACAGTTCTTTTTTCAAATCCTAATCTACCACGAAGAGGAGTATAATAGAAAATTGTAGATTCTTTTTTTCTATTAAGAGCAAAGTCATCAATAGCGGAAATAATTGCCACTCTAACTAAACTTTTAGAGTAACATACAAACCGAAAACAAAAAAAGTAAAATTTAAATATATTAGTATTATAGATGTTTTTAATTAGATGTCAAGTGGGGCAGTACTAAAAACAGATAGATATTATTAAATTATATAATATGAAATTCAAAGTATGGTTTGATAAAAATCGTGCGCTTGACTATCGGTAAGCGAACAAAGCTATTTCTTAACTACTTAGTTTAGTTTTTAGAAAAAATTTAGTGTCAGTCGAAAATTAAAATTCTCTGTTTACGAGTAGTAATTCAATGTCATCTATGCACTTTTAGCACTGTCAATCGAGGTTACATATTTTTACGCTTGTAAATCACTTTATATTTTAGCAGTTTCTGTAATAAAATATTTTTTATATTTAAAATTTAACATTGTACTGACGTATGAAAGAAAATTCGTTTTCTAATTAATTAATTAATTAATTTTTAATATAGTTTATAACTAATTTTAAGCTATTTAAGACAGTTTATAAATGCAATTTTTATTAAGCTTAAGTTAAACAACTAATTAGAATAATAAATTTGATATAGTGACTACATAATATTGATGTTTAAGCAAAATTAATCGACCTTTCTGCAGAAAACAGTATATGATCATAACAACTAATTCTGCAATTATATTAAGATTACTTGTAAATTAACTTGAACTAACAAGTACTAGTATATATTCGCCGTAAACTCTATTCTTGCTTCGTCAAATATAAATAATTTAATACACTTTTCGAATCCAAAAATATAATTGTTTTACCTAAATATTAAATCAGATACAAAATTAAATATTTAATCTCTGCTGGCTATACAAACAGCCAAAACATTTTTAGCACACGCATTATACAAAGTTGTCGCACATTCTTTTACAGTACTGCCCGTAGTAATTATATCATCGCAAAGTAAAATTTTCTTGCCCTTTACCTCTTCTTTATTTAATACACCATATGCTCCCTTAACATTAATAATCCTTTCGTCTCGAGATAATTTATGCTGAATTTTTGTTATCTTTGCCTTAAAAAGCACGTTTTTAAATGGCAATTTTAAAATTTTACCAATAGATTTTGCTAATATCTCTGCTTGATTATATCCTCTTTCTTTTTTATGATCTTTAGCCATTGGTACAAAACAAATATATTCAAAATCTCCAATATTATTAGTTTTTTCTAAAGTCTCAACAATACTTTTAGCAAAGTATTTAGCGTAATCCAATTTGTTCTTAAATTTAAAATCACATATAGCTTCCTTTACCTTTCCATCGTAAGAAAATGCTGATACTACTTTAAAAACGATACCGTCAAAAAGGTCGAAATCCCTAACTATTGGTTCAACTTTAAATTCATTTGAGCATTTATCGCACAAAATTTCATCTGATTTTAAAACCTTTTGACAATAAATACACTTTGGCGGATAAAACAGGGAACATACGAACTTTTTTAAATTATATAACCACAAAATCAACACCTACCTTAATTTTAAATAAATTTAAAAACATAAAAAATTTTTTTATTTAAATTACTAAACAAAGCAAAAAATAAACTTAATAAAGACAAAAAGTAAAATAAAAGGTCGTAATATGAAAATAGAGTATACCATTAAGTTTATTGTAAAATGTAAAAAAGAATATCTAAGCATTTTCTTAACGTACAAAAAAGCTATGGATTGTTACTGCATTTACAGATATTTATGTAGGAAACCTACTCATTATAGTTTACTTTATTTTAGTGCCTGTTATTATAATTTAAACTTATTTTTCATATATTTTTATGTAAAAAGCCTTCTAGCAATTTATAAATCATTATATTATTATTACGTAACTACAAATTAAAGCTTAGTGTATTTTATTCTATATTTCCTTGTTAAAAATTTGATCCTGGGCAGTGCTAAAAGTAGGTAGATTAATAGATAATATCGTATTAACATCACGTTAAAAAATAATCCAAAAACTTAGTAACAACCTCTACCTGTTTTTTTGGATTGACAACCTCAGAAGAGGCAA
>JAEEGL015945464.1_pt1 | contig 51170 bp, 47 predicted proteins | sample 9134231 | NCBI WGS metagenome assembly JAEEGL01 (sample SAMN16246548, study PRJNA631951) | gut metagenome | biome: gut microbiome; feature: rumen; material: fiber-attached | host: Bos | place: Iran: Karaj | collected 2018-10
GGCTACCGAAGGTGTCTACGGTATGGAAGGCGACCTCGGTGCGCTGGACAAGATTGTTGCTCTGAAGAAGGAGTTCAACTTCCGCATCCTTATCGACGATGCCCACGGTATGGGCGTTATGGGTCCCGAGGGTCGCGGTACGCACACCCACTTCAACTGCGCCGACGACATCGACCTCTATTTCTGCGCTTTTGCCAAGACGATGGCCATCATTGGCGGCTTTATCGGCTGCAACGATGAGGATATCATCACCTATCTGCGCTTCAATATGCGCTCGCAGATTTATGCCAAGAGTCTGCCGATGCCCATCGTTTGGGGTGTCAAGCGTCGTTTGGAGATTATCAACCAGCATCCCGAATACCGCGAGAAGCTGTGGGAACTCTCGACCTATCTGCAGAAATCGCTTCAGGCCGAGGGTCTCAACACGGGTGTCACCGAGTCGCCGATTACGCCGGTGTTCTTCCCGGGCGATGTGAACCAAGGCACGAACGTCGTTGTCGACCTGCGCGAGAATTACGGAATCTTCTGCTCGATCGTGGTTTATCCCGTCGTACCGAAGGGCCAGATTATGCTGCGTATCATCCCGACGGCTGTCCACACGATGGAGCACGCCAACCGCACCATCGAGGTGTTCCGCGAGGTGAAGAAGAAACTCGACGCCGGCTTCTACAACAAGCCGATGCCTGATATGCATATCATTAAGAAAAATTGAAATAAACTTTGACCTTGACGTTGACTTTAACAAGCTTACGCATTAAAAGGTTAACGTTAAAGTTAATAGTTAAAGTTGATAATATGAAATACCAACTTCGATGCAAGAAATGTGGCAAAGTCATAGCTGACTTTGCCACTTGGTTTCAGCAAGACCAGCAGTGCGAGTGCGGCAGCGGCTATGCTGAAGTGGAATACACCGACAGCACTCCGTTTAGTTTTGGTAAGCCTGTAAATGGCTCATACCAAGATTATTATTTCGATGTCCTCCCTGTCGAGAAACGCGATAATGTGGTTAGTTTCGGCGAAGGTTTGATACCGATGGAGCGCTGGGATAACCTTGAGGCATACGCCAAGAAGAATGGTGTTGATTGCAAGGTGTTTGTCTACCGCAACGACCAGAACGCCGGTAGCGGGTCGTTCAAGGACATCAGCGCAGCGTTGGCTGCTACGGTGCTGAAAGAGAATGGAGTGAAGGAATATTGCCTGGCATCGACTGGCAATGCCGGTGTGGCTTTCGCGACTTATCTTGCCAAAGCGGGCATCAAGTTCACCGAATTCGCTCCCAATTGCATCGACCCCGCCACTGTCGAGGCTATCCGCAAGGTAGGTCAACCAATTGTGATTTCGAAAGGCGGTTATGGCGATGCCAAGGCTGAGGCTGCCACTTATCACAAAGAGAACCACGTGCTTATCAGCGGTGGCAATACCGACCCGCTTCGTATCGAGTCGAAGCGTCTGTTGGCATACGAGTGTCTGCGCCAGATGGGACAGCTGCCTACGGTTTATATGCAGGCTGTTGCCGGTGGCACATCGCCGTTGGCATTCGAGAAGGGTTTCCGCGACCTTAAGCGCTGCGGTATGATTGATGCCGACGCTGCGTTGCCGCGTATGCTCCTTGTCCAGCAGGACGAGTGCGACCCGATGGTCACCGCTTGGGAGAAGGCTACAGCCAATGGTTTTCCCGAAGGCTGGGAGAAGGACTATGAGGCCAAGAAGAACATCAAGACACGCATAGGTATCCTTACGGCTGCCAATCCGGGCAACTATCCGCTCGTAGCTCCTCTGGTTCGTAAGTCGGGTGGCACGTTTTTGCGTGTTGCCGAGGCAGAACTGCCGCAGTATGGTAAGGAAATGAAGCAGTCGCAGAGGACACTTATGGGCCCTGCTTCGATGGTGTGCTATACTGGTTTTTTCCAGGCCGTGGACAAAGGCCTGATAAAGAGCGGCGATACCGTGCTTCTCAATACCGGTGAGGGTAGCGACCGCGCAGGTTGGTTCCGTGAACTGGTTGAAAAATAAAGCTTAATGAGTAAGAAGTTTGAAAACAAAGTAGTATGGATTACTGGAGCTTCGTCGGGCATTGGCGAGGCTACTGCCTACCGTTTTGCCGAAGAAGGTTCAAAAGTTATTGTCACAGCCCTCGAGGCTGATCTGCTTGAAGGTGTTGTTAATCGCTGTAAAGAACTTGGTGCATCCGATGTCGTAGCTCTACCTTTCGACCTCTCCAAAAGCGACGAACTTGATGCTTTGGCAGAAAAGGCTTGGAATCAGTTTAGTGGCATTGATGTTCTATACAACAACGCTGGCATCAGCCAGCGCGGTACCACGGTCGAAACCGAGATGCGCGTTATCCGAAAGGTGATGGATATCGACTACTATGCTCCTGTGATTTTGACTAAGAACATTCTGCCGCGAATGATAGAGCGCGGTGGTGGCCAGCTGGTGGTGACCACCAGTATTGCAGGACGCTTTGGCTTCCCATTGCGTTGCGCATACAGCTCCGCCAAACACGCCCTGTATGGTTTTTTCGAGACTGTTCAGGCCGAGACCTACGACCAGAATATCCGCGTCACAATTGTTTGTCCGGGTCGTGTGCAGACAAATATTTCTAAATACGCCCTCGAGAAAGATGGCAAGCAACACGGCAAGATGGATGCGGGTCAGGCTGGTGGCGTCACGCCTCAACAAGCTGCAGACAAGATTGTTAAGGCCGTGTATAAGAAAAAACGCGAAGTCCTGGTAGGACGCTATGAGCTGCTGATGGCCTACATCAAGCAGTATTTCCCTGGCCTTGCCGCCAAACTGGCAAGGAAGATAAAGCCGATGTAACGGGCTTTAATTGAAGAATAACAGAGAAGACAAACCAATCAAAATCCGAGTGTAATGCTTATGTCGGAAAGCTCACTTGGATAGAGTAATGAAAAAGGACGGTTAAACCAATTAACCGTCCTTTTTATAAAGTGTTTTTTCAGCAGTCTTATTTGAAAAGTGCGTCGATCTGTTCTTTGTATGCTGCTGCGACATTGCGGCGGATAAGTTTCTGGGTGGGGGTGAGGAACTTGTTGGCCTCGCTCCAGGTGTCGGCTACCAAGGCAAATTTCTTCACCTGTTCGGTGACACCGAGTTCGGCATTGTATTTATCGACAACTTTCTGATAACGTGCAACAACTGTCTTGTCGGCAATCATCTGCTCCTTGCTTGTGGCCGTAACGTTGTGGCGCCCGCACCAGTCTTTCAGCATATCGAAGTCGGGGGCAATAAGAGCGGCGGCAAATTTCTGGTCGGCGCCAACCACCATCATATCAAGTATGAACGGCGACTGTTTCATCTTCTCTTCGATGACCTCTGGGTTGATGTATTTGCCCATCGAAGTCTTGAACATACTTTTGGTGCGTCCGGTGATGAAGAGGTAGCCGTCGGGGTCGAAATAGCCGGTGTCGCCCGTGTGGAACCACCCCTCGCTGTCGATGGCTTCGGCCGTGAGTTCGGGCTGATTGTAGTAGCCTTTCATCACGTTGCCGCCACGGCATTGTATCTCGTTGGTTTGAGAATCGATGCGTACTTCGATTGCGCGCATTGCGAAGCCCACCGAACCGATTTTGCGGCCTTTCTTGTTGCTGTTGGTCACGGCGATGAGCGGCGAGCATTCGGTGAGCCCATAGCCCTCATAGAGGTCGAGACCCACACAGGAGAAGAACCTTGTCAGACGTGGTTGGATGGTGGCACCGCCGCTGACCAGCATATAAAGCTCGCCTCCCATACTTTCGCGTATCTCTTTGTATACCAGCTTGTCGGCAATTCTTTTTTGGAGTTTGTACCAGCAGCTGAGTTTCGATTCGTCGAGGTCGTAGTCAAAGGCCAGGTCGATAGCCCAGTCGAATATTTTCTTCTTGATGCCAGTCATCTTCTCGCCCTTGCGGAAAATCTTGTCGTAAACCTTCTCGATGAAGCGGGGCACACAAGCCATCATATTAGGGCTGATTTCCTTGCAGTTGTCACCAACTTTGGCAATGCTTTCGGCGTATGCTATGGTGAAGCAGAGCCACTGGTAGAGGTAGCCCATCATACGTTCATAGATATGGCACATCGGCAGCCAGCTTAACGCCTTTGTCCAAGTCTTTCCTGGGCTCTCCTTGATTTCCTGCACGTTCATAATCAGGCCGCGGTGGGTCAGCATCGCGCCTTTGGGAACACCCGTGGTGCCGCTGGTGTATATCATAGTGCATACGTCGTCGGTGGTAAGAGCGTCTTTCATCTCCTGCAAGTGCTGCGGAGCGTCGGGATGCTCGGCAAGATAGCGTCGACCAATCTCGTAGATGTCGTCAATCGACTTGACTCCTTCCATAGGCACAATGGTGCAGAGGTTTTCCAGATGCGGCAGTTTTTCGCGAATATTGCTGATTTTGTTGTACAAGGTCGGTGTTTCGACAACCAGCAGGCGAACTTGTGCGTCGTTGAGGATATACTGGTAGTCATCTTCGCTGATGGTGGGATAGATGGGCAGCAGCACGGCGCCTGTTTGCTGTACGCCGAAGTCGACATAGTTCCACTCGGGACGTCCGGCAGAGATGAGACCGATGTTTTCGCCCTTCTTCACACCAAGGTGCATAAGGGCATAGCTTATAAGGTTGGATTTCTCGATATATTCGTCGATGAAATGTTCTTTCCATTCACCGTTTTCCTTGAATTTGAACACTGGACGTTCGGGGTGCAATTCTTTGCGCCATTGTAGCAAATCGAATAAACGTGTAGGTTCTTGCATAACTGTTTTGTTAATTTTTATTAAACTGCAAATTTACAAAATTTTTTTTTAATGGCAAGAAAAAAAATACAAACGTTGAAAAATCGTTGATTTTCAAATTCAAACGCCCTACAATCCACTTTGTATAGATAAATATGTCGATTATTTTTTTCCCCATATTGGCAAAATGAAGTTTCGCTGGAATCCATATTGCTCATTTTCGGATAGGCATCCATTTCACCTTCAAGGCCCGAAAATCATAATATTATCGCAGAGTATTTCATTTTTTACTTTCGAAATAGCAGTAAAGAGAAAAATGTTAAAGGAAATTTAACTTAAATTTTAACATTTCATACCCCTTCAATGCCCCCTCTTAACCCCCTGATTTCAAGGTATCATCTTCTTACCGAAGTTTACCCAAACTCTTATCAAAGTTTTACCAAAGTTCATTTTCCTGAACTTTAATTGGTTTTTGGTCAGTATTTTATAAGGGATAAATTTAGATAAAATATGGCTCAATCAAAGGGTGTGTTTTTTTTGTTAATCTCTGATAATCAAGCGGTTGAAAATGTTAAAATGAAATGTTAATTATACAACAAAATTAACATTTCATTTGTTCTGAAAATAGTGATAAGCGGGGTGGGAGAGGGGCGTTATTGAGCGTAGTGCCCGGTTATGCGGTCGAGGATGGTGTTGACTTCCGCCAAGGTTGTGACGCTGACCAGCGGAATGCGGAACTGCTTGAAATCGAACAAGCCACGGAAGTAGGCACCATAGTGTTTGCGCATTTCGAAGATGGCTTGTCGCTCGCCTTTGAAATCCACTTCGGCCATTAGGTGCTGCCGACATACTTCAACGCGGTCGGCCACAGAGGGTGAAAGTGGTGTCTGGTTTTGCATCAGCTGCTTGGTTTGTTCGAAAATCCAGGGGTTGCCAATGGCCGCACGGCCAATGAGGATGCCGTCTACGCCGTAGCGCCGGCGTGCTTCAAGAGCCTGCAGCGGTGTGGTGATGTCGCCATTGCCGAAGACAGGTATGCGCAGGCGTGGGTTGGCTTTTGTTTCGCCTATGAGGGTCCAGTCGGCCTCGCCTCGGTACATCTGTGTCTTTGTGCGGCCGTGAATGCTGACGGCGGCGACACCGACGTCCTGCAATTGTTCGGCAAGGGTGACGATGGGTTTTTCGCTGTCGTCGTATCCGAGGCGTGTTTTTACAGTAACGGGCAGGGGCGAGTTGCGTACAATAGCGGCTGTGATTTTCAGCAGTTTGGGTATGTCCTTGAGCATTCCTGAGCCACCGCCTTTGCCAGCCACTTTGCGTACTGGGCAGCCCCAGTTGATGTCGATGAAATCGGGCTGTGCCTCTGCAACGACATCGATGCAGCGCAGCATAGCATCCTCTTCGTTGCCAAATACTTGGATTCCGATTGGACGCTCAAAATCGGCGAAGAGCATCTTGCGGCGGCTTTTCTCGGCATCGCGTATCAATGCTTCGGAGGCAATGAATTCGCTGATAAGCAGGTCGGCACCGTGACGTTTGCAGAGCTGCCGGAAAGGCAGGTCGGTAACGTCGTCCATCGGTGAAAGAATCAGCGGGAATTCACCCAGCTCTATGTTGCCTATTTTTGCCATCTACAATAATTTGCGCCATCTGGCGTTATGAATAATAATTTTGCAAAGATAACAAAATTTATGGAAAGAACGCAAATAATACATTATCAAGAGTGTACGTTGGCCGAGCTCGACGTGGCCGATCGTGAGTTGATGGATGCTGCAATTGCTGCCACAGCTACGGCCTATGCTCCCTATTCCAATTTTCACGTGGGTGCTGCGGTGCGAATGGCCGACGGTGCTGTTGTGACAGGCAGCAACCAGGAGAACATAGCCTATCCCAGTGGTCTTTGTGCCGAACGCACAGCTTTGTTTTCCGCTTCGGCGCAACGCCCCGGTGCCGTAATGGAAGCGTTGGCAGTGGTGGGTCGCAACAGCGAAGGGGTGCTGGTGGCTGCCAGCCCTTGTGGTGCGTGCCGCCAGGTAATGGCCGAGGTCGAGAACCGCCAGGGTCGCAAACTGCGTGTTTTGTGTTATTTTTCAGATGACAAAATATTGATATTCGACGGCATAGAATCACTTTTACCTTTCATTTTCAGTATGTGATATTGCTAAATTTTATAATCTCAACAGTCTGAAATACAGAGGGGTATTTTATTTCTTGCAAAAAGTTTAGCAACAAAAATTTGTCATACAGATTTTTCTTTGTACTTTTGCAAACTTGTTTGGGGCATTTTGTGTCTCATTTTAACTTATGTAAATTATAAATAAAAGATAACAAAATGGGAATTATTGGAAACATTAGAAAACACTCGTGGATAGCAGTCACCATTGTGGGTGTTGCTATCGTTGCTTTCATCATTGGCGACCTTACGAAGAACCGCAGCCGTGAGGCTTTTGTCAAGCTGGACGGTGAAGAGGTAACATACGACTATTTCAACAGCCGTGTACTTCAGCGTGAGCAGGACTACAATATGCGTGGCAACAGCAGCTACGCCTTCAAGGAGAGCATCTGGCAGGAGATTTTGCAGGAGCATCTGCTTGGCAAGGAAATGTCTGCTCTCGGTGTAACTGTTACCGATGCCGAGGTCAGCGATATGTACGTGGGCCGTTTCATTCATCCTTCGCTGCAGCAGCAGTTCACCAATCCGCAGACAGGTGTTTATGACCGTCAAGGCATAAGCAACTATGTCCGTCAGATAGAGAGTCTGCCTGATACGACAGAGGCCAAGATACAGTGGCTCAAATTCCAGGAGCAGATCCGCGAAGACCGTCAGCGCACAAAGTATGTCGTTATGCTCCAGAACGCAATGTATATGCCTAAGGCTCTTGCCGAGAAGATTGCCGAAATGAGCAGCAAGCAGTCCGATGTCCGTGTTGCCGGTATGCTCTACTCGCAGTCTGCCGACATACAGGTCGACCTGACCGATGCCGACTATCAGAAGTTTTTCGACACTCACAAGAAAGAGCTCAACCGCGATGTGTTCCGTATGGACAACCGTGAGCAGCGCGAGGTTGCCTTTGCCGTTTTCACAGCCCAGCCTTCGCAGAACGATATGATGGAAATTCAAAACGAAGTCAATGGCTGGTGGAACGATATGCAGGCTATGGATGACAACGAGGTTGTCGACTTTGTGAATATGCACGGAGGTTATGACTCGATGTTTGTCAGCAGCGACGTTTTCGCTACACCTCTTGACTCGGTCATTGGCGGTTCGCACGCCGGTACCGAGATTGCCCCGATGATTGTGCAGGCTATGACCAAGGATGGTTACAATCGCCACACTTACGGCGAGTATGTTATGGGTAAGGTGTTGAAGACCGAAATGCGTCCCGACAGCTTGCGCGTCTCCCTTATCCTCATCCCCTCGCAGAACTATCATCAGAGCATTACCCGCACTCCTGAACAGGCTGCCCACCTGCGCGACAGCGCAATGGCCAGCATCAAGGCAGGAATGCCTTTCGAGGCCGCTGTGGCTGCTTTCTCAATCGACACCAATAAGGGTGGCGACCAGGATTGGCAGGTTGACGGTGCCTATGGCATCCTGAACGAAGACATCGTTCATCACAATGTCGGCGACGTTTTCGACAAAGAACTTCCCAACAATGCCGGTTACTTCATTGTGAAGGTCACTGGTAAGAGCTCTTCCAAGATGAAATACCGTGTTGCTTTGGCTCAGAAGGTCATCACTCCCAGCACTGATACCGAGAAGGATGTTCGCGACCGCGCTAACCAGTTCGCCAGCCAGTTCTCGACTTGCCAGGCTATGATCGACGGCGCTCAGCAGCAGAATGTGCAGATGCGCAGCGCACTGCTGGTGTCGATGAGCGATTCTTTGACCGGTTTTGCCAACACTCGCGAAGCTGTCCGTTGGACATTCAACGAGAACACCAAGGCCGGTTTGGTAAGTGGCGAAATCTACAATTCAGACTACAGCTACATTGTTCTTGGTCTGCGTGAAATATATGTTCCCGACCACCTGACTCTTGATCAGGTCCGTCCTCTCATCGAGAATCGCGTTCGCATTGAGAAACTCGGCGAACAGCTCGCTGCCAAGGCCGAAGAGGCTGCCAATGGCACCAAGGATATCAATGCTATTGCAGCCAAGCTTAATGTCAGCGTCGACACTGTTGCGGGTGTGGCTTTCGGAGGCTATCTCGGCCGCAATGGTATGGAGCCCAAGGCCACTGGTGCCATCGCTGCAAAGAAGGACACAGGCATCATCGGACCTATACAAGGTGCTAACGGTGTCTATGTCATCAGCGTAGACAGCAACAATCAGGGCGAGAAGAGCGATGCTGAAAGCGTTCGCCAAAGATATGAGAACACAGGTATGAATGGTCTCAACTATCTTATCCCAGTGCTGCAGAGCCGTGTCAAGATTGTCGACAACAGACTTATGTATCTCTAATACATCTTTATCGCAAGTTGATATTCAACATAGATAAAACTAAGGCGGTGCGGAGGTGTGATAATCGAAGCACCGCTTTTTTTCGATAGGAAAAGTATGTCAGTAAAGGAAAAGATATCGGGCTTCTTTGCCAGCATCAAACGCTTCTTGCAGCGTCTTTGGAACGGTCGCCATACCATTGGTGACCTGGTGAAGCATAAGCACCGCTTTGTGGTTCTCGATACCGAGACTTACAAGGAGAAGATATCTTTCCAATTGTCGGGCATCAATATCTTTGTTTTTCTCGGTGTCACGTCGCTGGTACTGGTTTTTCTTACAGCCCTGCTGCTGGCTTTCACGCCTTTGCGCGAGCTGATTCCAGGCTATGCCAATACAGGTATGGTCGAGCAGACCTATGAAAATGCACGTATCATCGACTCGCTGGAAGCTGAGCTTAAGAGTCAGGAGGAGATGTTGGCAGACATACAATACATTATGTTGGGAAAAGACCCCGCCGAACGACATATTGTGGAACAGCGACAGAAAGATAGCACCAAGGTGCAGCCTACACCGTATGTCAAGTCGAAGGCCGACAGCCTTTTGCGCGACGAGGTCGAAACGAGGGAGAATAATAAAAAATGAGCAAAAAGAAACAGATAGCCATCTTGGGTTCTACAGGCTCGATAGGTACCCAAACGCTCAACGTCATACGTCGCCATCCTGATTTGTTCGAGGTTGAAGTGCTTGTGGCTGGCAGCAATGCCACGCTTCTGGCAGAGCAGGCTCTGGAGTTCAATCCCAATATGGTCGTCATAGCTGACAAGGCAAAGTATTCCGAGGTCAGCGAGGCTTTGAAGGACACCGATGTCAAGGTTTTTGCCGGCGTGGAGTCGGCGTGCGACGCTGTTGAGATGGATAGCATTGACATTGTTGTTGCTGCCATTGTTGGTTTTGCAGGACTTCGGCCAACGCTCCGCGCCATCCAAGCTGGCAAGACCATTGCTCTTGCAAACAAGGAAACTATGGTTGTTGCAGGTGAGATTGTTACCAGTGAAGCCCGACGTTGCGGTGTTGCCATCTTGCCCGTCGATTCCGAACATTCTGCCATATTCCAATGTCTGCAGGGCGAAATGCAGAACAGAATTGACAAAATACTGCTTACTGCCTCTGGCGGTCCGCTGTTTGGACGCAAACGCGAACAACTGGAAAATGTAACTTTGAATGAAGTGTTGAAACACCCTAATTGGAATATGGGCCGCAAGGTTACCATCGATTCTGCCAGCCTAATGAACAAAGGGCTGGAGGTCATTGAGGCTAAGTGGCTGTTTGGCGTTGGAACTGACCGTATTGATGTGCTTGTGCACCCTCAGAGCATTGTTCATTCAATGGTTCAGTTCGAGGATGGCTCGATCAAAGCTCAAATAGGTGCGCCGACAATGGAAACCCCGATACAATATGCCCTTTCGTACCCATATCGCATTGAAAGCCACATACCGCGTTTCAGTTTCTGGGAACATCCCGAGTTGACATTCTTCCGTCCTGATATCGAGACATTTCGCTGCCTTCCGTTGGCTTACAATGCCATAGAACGCGGGGGCAATATGCCTTGTGTTATGAATGCTGCCAATGAAGTTGCGGTGCAACTTTTTATAGATGGTCGTATACGTTTCATAGATATCGCCGATTTTGTAGGCAATGCTATGTCGAAGGCGCATTTTATTGAAAAACCGACTTTTGAACAATTGATGGAATGCGATTGTGAAGTCCGTAAAGAATTAACGAATAAATAAACAAATAATGAAAATACTGGCCCTGATACTAAGCCTCTCACTGCTTGTCATTACGCACGAATTAGGTCACTTCCTGTTTGCACGTCTCTTCAAGACCCGTGTGCGTCGTTTCTACCTTTTTTTCAACTGGAAGTTTTCAATCCTAAAAGCTAAAAAGTTCAACGGCAAATGGCATTTCCTTTTCTTCAATGCCACAACTCCCGATGAATGGGATGAGAAAAACCTTTCTCCCGAGGACCAGGACAATACCCTGTGGGGAATAGGCTGGATTCCGCTGGGCGGTTATTGCGACATTGCTGGAATGGTTGATGAAACCAAGAATTCCGATGACCTTGAATCCGAACCCCAACCGTGGGAATATCGCTCGAAGAAAGCTTGGCAGCGACTTTGTATCATCAGCGGCGGTGTGCTGGTAAATTTCATTTCCGCACTTCTCATCTACTCCTGCATCTTTGCCCATTGGGGCAAGAACGACCTGCCTTTGCAGAATGCTCAGTTAGGCTATGACTATAACGAGATTCTGCAAAACGAGGGATTTCAGAAAGGTGACATAATCTATGCCATCGACGGCGAAGAAATGAACGACATAGTCAAGACACAACACAAACTGTTGCTTGATCGTCCAAGCGTGGTCACTGTGTTGCGACATCAGACTGTTGCAGATACCGTTTTTTATGACAGCACTGCCGTTAGTGAATCTGTCTCTGCTGAAGTCGTCGAACGTGACACTGTACTTCTTGTAGACCTGCCTATCTCGTGCGACTTGTTGACGAAGCTCAACCCGCGCGACACCAATCTGCTTTTCACTGTCCGTGCACCTTTCGTGGTCAAGGATTTCGGTCCCGGCTCGCGTGCCAAACGTGGTGGTATGCAGATCGGAGACAGTGTCGTAAGCATCAATGGCGAGCCTATGTCTTGCTATACTGAGATTTCTGCCCGTCTGAAAGATTTAAGCGGTCAGACGATAAACATAGGCTTATGGCGCGACGGTAGTTTGGACAGTGCTAGTGTGGAAGTTGACAAAAAAGGCAAGATAGGGGTTTACCTGAAAGATTACAAGGACATCTTTAAGTGTGTCCATACCGATTACACCCTTTTGCAGGCCATTCCTGTCGGTATTAGCTATGGCTGGAACCAGATGACTACCTATGTACGCTCGTTGCGTGTCCTGTTCACTCCCGACGGTTACAAAGGCTTGGGCGGTTTTGGCACGCTGGGCGGCCTTTTCCCCGACAAGTGGAGCTGGTATTCGTTCTGGACCATTACTGCTCTTCTCGCCTTGATTCTGGCCTTTATGAACGTGATTCCCATACCGGGTCTCGACGGTGGACATATCCTTTTCACACTTTGGGAAATCATCACTCGTCGCAAACCCAGCGACAAGTTCCTTGATGTGGCACAATCCGTCGGAATGGTTTTGCTGCTGGCGCTGCTTGTTGTAGCTAATGGCAACGATATTCTGCGCTGGCTAGGATTCTGATTACAATAGGTTTTTCTGCCTTTTGACATTCTGAATTTGTATTTCGCCGAAGATGAAAAAGCTCGATAAACTGATAGTGAAGTCTTATGTGGGTCCATTGGTTCTCACATTCTTCATCGCTGTCTTTGTCTTGCTTATGCAGTTCATCTGGAAATATGTCGACGACATTGCCGGCAAGGGACTGTCTGTTGGCATTATTGCCGAGCTGATGCTCGATGCCTCGGCAACTTTTGTTCCTATGGCTATGCCCATAGCAGTTCTTTTTGCTTCCATTATGACGATGGGCAACCTCGGTGAGCATTATGAACTTGTAGCAATAAAAAGCGGCGGTGTTCCTCTCTGGCGTGCAATGATGCCTATGGGTGTCATCGTCGTCGTTATGACTGTCGTGGCATTCCTTTTTGCCGACTATGTTATGCCTTCGGCCGTGCTGAAGTATCGTGCCACACTCTACGACATAACACGCAAGAAACCGGCATTGAATATACGACCGGGAGAATACTATTCCGAAATCGATGGTTTCGTGATACGCGTCAACCAAAAAGATCCTGACGGTAAAACGCTTCACGATATCACTATCTATGACCATCGCGGTTCTTCCAGCCAGCCCGATATTGTTGTGGCGCGCAAAGGTACGATGCAAACCACCCCCGACGAACGTTATTTGCTCTTCACTCTGTATGACGGATGCTCGTACAGCGAGAACGATGCAAATGCCAACGCAGAGTCGAAACCTTTCACGCGTATTTATTTCGAAAAGAATGAACTGACCTTCGACCTGTCTGGATTTGCTTTTGACAAGTCCGACGAAAGTATTTTTCAGGGCGGCTATCAGATGATGAATACGCGGCAGCTTGATTCCAACATCGTCCGCCTCAAGGATCAGCGTAGTGAATCGCTGGCTTCGCAGAAGCAGAATATAAGGAATATTATGCCTTCATACATTGTTACAGGCGGTGAGAAGAAATCCTGTGCCGACTTGTGCGACTCGCTTCCGACACGTGAATACAACCGAGTCTACACCGATGCCCTCAGCAAGGCCGAGCGATGTCTCAGCGATGTAGGGATTCATAGTCAGGTGTTCCAGTCACAAACCGAATACATCAACCGTCACTACATTGAGTGGCATCGCAAGTGGACTCTCAGCCTGGCTTGCATTGTCCTTTTCCTTGTCGGAGCGCCCTTCGGATCCATTGTCCGCAAAGGCGGTCTTGGTATGCCTTTGGTAGCTTCGGTTGTCTTCTTTGTACTTTACTATGTGGTCGGTATGATTGCCGAAAAAGCTGTCCGCGAAGGCGCCCTTGGCAGTGTTGGAATGTGGGTGTCCACGTTCGTAATGCTACCCATAGGTCTGTTCCTGACCTACAAAGCTGTCCAGCGATAGCGTTGCTGATTGTTTAAAATGTGAAGCTCCGTTCTGCCAGTTTAATTTGAGACAATTTTCGAACGGCTCAGTTTTTCAGTGGCCATCTTCTTGGTTATGCGTATTTTCTCACCTTTGTGCGATGGCAACTCAAACATCAGGTCGTTCATTATCGATTCCACTATGGATCGCAGTCCTCGTGCTCCAAGTTTATACTCGACGGCGGTGTCCACAATTGCATCCAGTGCTCCCTTGTCGAACTCAAGAGTTACATTGTCCATTTTGAACAGTTCTTGGTATTGTTTGACAAGGGCATTTTTGGGTTCCGTGAGGATGCGGCGCAATGCATCGCGATCCAGCGGCTCAAGGTGTGTCAGCACCGGGAATCGGCCCACCAGTTCTGGAATAAGTCCGAACTTTTTGAGGTCCATAGGCAGTATGTATTGCAGCAGGTTGTGACGGTCGATTTCCTCGCGGGTCTTTGTTCCGTTGAAACCGATAACGTTCGATTTCATACGCTGTGCAATGTCACGTTCTATGCCGTCGAAGGCACCACCCGAGATAAAGAGTATATTGCGTGTGTTAACCTGTATCATCTGTTGTTCAGGGTGCTTTCGGCCTCCCTGTGGCGGTACGTTGACCACGGCACCTTCAAGCAGCTTCAGCATTGCTTGCTGAACGCCCTCGCCCGATACATCGCGTGTGATTGAGGGATTGTCGCTTTTACGTGCAATTTTGTCTATCTCGTCGATGAAAACGATGCCGCGTTCGGCGGCAGCGACATCGTAGTCGGCGGCTTGCAACAGGCGTACCAGCACGTTCTCAACATCGTCACCCACATAGCCAGCCTCGGTCAGCGTTGTGGCGTCGGCTATGCAGAAGGGCACCTGCAGCATACGGGCTATGGTTCTGGCCATAAGTGTCTTGCCGGTGCCGGTCTCGCCGACCAGTATGATATTCGACTTCTCGATCTCAACGTCGTTTTTGCTGCCGGTCGATTCGTAGTAGCGAAGGCGTTTGTAGTGGTTGTAAACAGCCACGGAAAGCACCTTTTTGGCCTCGTCCTGGCCAATGACGTACTGGTCCATAAGAGCCTTTATCTCCGCCGGTGTTGGTATGTCCGACACAGTGGAACTGAACTTCTTGCTGTGCTGGTGGTTCTGTTCGTTGATAATCAGATTGGCCTGCGCAATGCAGTCTGTGCATATAAATCCATCGATGCCGGTAAGGAGCATAGAGCATTGCGACGCGGGGCGGCCGCAGAAAGAACAATGATCCTCGTTATTTTTTTTGTTTGCCATAGAATGGTTTGTATTTTCTTGTGTTTAAATTGGTGTGGTGCGCTCCTGGTCCTGACGCAGGAATATGAACAGCAGTATGGTGAAAGCCAGCAGCGACGAGCCGCCGTAGCTGAAGAACGGCAGCGGGATGCCGATGACAGGCAACAGGCCAAGCACCATACCTATGTTGATCAAAAAGTGTAGGAAAAGTATGCTTGCCACAGAGTAGCCATAGAATCGCGAAAACTTCGAATACTGCCGTTCGGCAAGTCTTATTATCCTGAGCAGCAGGCTTATGTAGGCTGCAATCAGCACCAGTGAGCCTATAAAGCCCCATTCCTCGCCGACGGTGCAGAAAATGAAGTCGGTCTCCTGTTCAGGCACAAAGTCGGCCTTGGTGATGGTGCCGTTCAGGAACCCTTTGCCGAATAGGCCGCCCGAACCGATAGCAATCTTCGACTGGTGCACGTTGTAGCCGGTGTCGCTGGTGTCGTCTGTTTTCCCGAGCAGAACGTATATGCGGTCGCGTTGGTGCGGCTCCAGCACTTTGTCGAATACCAGGTCTACCGAGAAAATAAAAGCTGTGCAGGCCAGAAAAGCCACCGTCACCCACACATAGTGCGTCCGTGTGCGTTTGTTGAGCCACACAAAGAGGTAAAACAAACCTATGGCGGCAAGAACACCGACAAGGATGAACTTGTTGATCAGCAGAGCCAAGACAAACAGAACGGCAGCTATAAGACCGGTAATAAGTATCTTTGCCGACATACCCTCGCGGTATAGCGGCAGCAGGAAACTGCCAAACACCAGTGCCGACCCGGCATCGTGCTGCAGCAGGATTATGCCTGCGGGAATCAGGATGATGGTCCACGCTATTATTTTTGTCCTCAGCTGGCTGTAGTCGAGATCCAGGGCGCTCATATATTTTGCCAGCGCCAGCGCCGTGGCAAACTTGGCAAACTCCGACGACTGGAACTTGAACGAGCCAATCTTTATCCACGACAGGCCGCCGTTGGTCGCCGTGCCGATAAACAGAGTCAGTATCAGCAGCCCTATGACACCGGCATATATCAAATACGCCGTCGAGGAGAAAATATGCGGGTCTATGTGTGTGATCAGCAGAGCGACAATGGCCGCCACGCCTATCCACATCAGCTGTTTGCCGTGGTTGGTGGCAAGGTCGAAAACGGCCGTGTGCGCGTCGTCATAGCAGGCGGCATAGATGTTGAACCATCCAAAAATAAGGATGAAGGCATATAGCGCAACGGATATCCAGTCTATCTTGTTTTCCATTATTTCCTTTTCTTTTTGATGGTTCTTGGCAGTGGCAGCTTTTGGCAGGGTGTGGCCTCGCGGTACATCCGCTCCACATCCTTGCGCGTCACTTCTCCACGTATGTATTTCTCTATCACCAGACTGGCAATCGGTGCCGCCCAGTATCCGCCGCCGCCGCGGGCATTCTCCACATAGACGGCCACGGCGATTTTTGGCTTGTTCTTGGGAGCGAACGATATGAAGACCGAATGGTCGTCGCCGATGTTCTGTGCGGTGCCGGTCTTGCCGCAGATGTCGATGTCGGGGATATTGGCACGGCGTGCCGTTCCGCCGGCCGCGTGCACAACATCGTACATACCGTTGGCGGCAATCTCAAAATAGGCAGGCTTTATGCCGGTCTCGTGCCTGGTGTAAAACTCCTCGTTGCGTGTCGAGTCGGGACCGTAGTAGCGCACCAGGTGCGGCGTGATGTAGTATCCACGGTTGGCAACAATGCAGGCCAGGTTGGCCATCTGTATCGGCACCACCGTCACCTCGCCCTGGCCGATGCTGTTCGAATAGATGGTCGAGAAAGCCCATTTGTCGCGGCCATACCACCTTTTGTCGTTATAGAACGCCGTGTCGGGGATGTTGCCGCTCGACATACCGCCGCGAGGCAGGTCGATGGGCAGCTTCTGGCCGAAGCCGAAGCGGTGCATATAGTCGTCCCATACCGTAAGACCATACTGCGCATCCTTGTAAATGTTTTTGTATTTACCCTGCTGAATAACACGACGGTACACTTGGTAGAAGTACGGGTTGCAGCTCATCTTGATGGCTTCCTGCACCGAACGCGCCGACGGGTGGTTGTGGCACCCCACCAGCGATTTGTCGCACACAAAGCCTGTCTGTGGCGTGATGACACCAAGGTCGAGAGCCACCATAGCCTGTGCCACCTTGAAGATCGATCCTGGCGGATACTGGCCAATCAGCGCCCGGTTGAGCATAGGCTTGTTCACGTCCGAATCCAGCTTCAAATAGTTCTCGCCTCTCACGCGTCCCACCAGCAGGTTGGGATCGTAGCCCGGCGCGCTGACCATTGCCAGCACCTCGCCAGTGGATGGCTCGATGGCCACGATGCAGCCGCGTTTGTTGGCCATAAGGCCTTCGGCATACTCCTGCAGCTCGGCATCTATGGTGGTGTAGAGGTTGCCGCCCTCGATGGCAATTGTGTCGTGGGCACCGTTCATATATGAACCTATCTGGCGGTTGTAGACATCCACCTGCATAATGCGCTTGCCTTTGACACCGCGCAGCACCTCCTCATACGACCTTTCCAGACCGCTTTTGCCTATGTAGTCGCCCTGTTTGTAGTATTTGTCGTTTTTGATGTCGTCCTTGTCCACCTCGCCAACATAGCCCAGCACGTGCGCCGCAATGGGCTTGTCGTACACTCGCAGTGTGCGCTGCTGCACATAGAAGCCGTGGAACTTGTACAGATGGTTCTGCCACGAGCCGTACTCCTCCTTCGACACCTGCTTCATAAACGCCGACGGCGAATAGGTCGAGTACTTGCGAGCCTTGTTCATACGAGCATCGAATTCGTCGCGCGTGATGCCCATTACACGGCAAAACATATTGGTATCCAAACCTTTCGTCATCCTCGGGATAACCATCAGGTCGTACACAGCCTCGTTGTAAACCAGCAATTCCCCATTGCGGTCGTATATCAGGCCGCGGGCCGGATACTGCGTGATGGGGCGCAACGCCTGCTGGTCGGCCAGACGGCGGTATTCGCTGTCGAACACCTGCATAAACGCCAGCCTTACGATGAATATTATACCCACCGTAATGAAAATGATGCGGACCACCGCGCTGCGTTCTTGGTATTGGTTACTCATTGCAATTCCGGCTTTGTGGCAAACACAACACATCGTGTTTCGGCTTCGATTTGGTTGTCAATGTCTTACACGTATGGAGGTCGCTCAAAAGCTTTGCAAATTTACGCAAAAAAAATCATTCCGGCTCACAAAAAACAGGGCAATAATTAAAAACACATAGAATCAGATTGTTTTCTCCAAAACAAAACCAGAACGTCGATGTTTCATAAACGGACTGAAAGGAATGAGACATATTTTACTGTAGTTTCGATGACCTGTTTTGATTAAATATCATAGAATCAACCATATGACTAGTCTTTGCCAAACAACGCTTGTTTCGCAACTTGTTGAAATCCAACCCTTTCAGATGACTAATTCGGTACTTGTACCGTATATGTATGCTTCGAAAAATACAAATACTTTACTACCAGCCGTTTCAACGGCCGGCTATCTTTGTCCGACCCCTCTCGGGGTAAACTGACATAAATCCCAATGACCGAATTGGGATAAAGAAGGCAACAACAGCCGGTATGACTGTCCAACGGCTGGTGAGGAAATAGACTAAACTCCAGAGTTGCATCCTGACTGCTGAAAAGGTAGGCGAATGGCCGAAAAAACGTTTCTGGAACATCTTTTTTTCTTGCAATTAAAAATATTTACGTATTTTTGCACAATTATACAGCTGTGATATAATGCACGTTTAACGACAATTAATTAGCACAATATGAGAAAAATAAAGATGCTTTTGGCTGTTATGGCCACTGCTGTTGCGTTTAATGCCGCGGCCCAATTCCGTCAGGATCGCTCGGATTATGAGTATATGTTCAAGGCCGAAGTGGGCTATATGCCTTTTGTGATGAACCTTGGCAACGAGGGTCCCAACGGCTACTATATCGACGACCTGCAGCACGCTGCCGGTGTCAGTGTCGTCAACGGTGTCAATATCAAGCAGGACTTCTTCGTGGGTCTTGGTCTGGGCTGCAACTATGTGGCTGTACCCAAGGAGATTATGCAGGGCAAGTTTGCCAACGGATGGCTCTGCCCTATGGCTTTTGTCGATTTCGACTACCGTCCGCTCGATGTCGAATGGTCGCCGATGGTAGGCGCCAAAGCCGGTGCGAGCTACCTGATGGCCGACTCGCCCAACGGCAACACGCTGACACCCTATATCGAGTTGTCGACAGGCCTCAACTGGTTTTTCCGCTACGAGTACCGCAATATGGAGCGCAACTATCTGAGCCTATATCTTGAACTGGCTTTTGCCTACACCCAGCAAGCCACCTTTATTCCCATCCGTTTGGGTGTACGCTTCTAAATATTTGATTCTATGGACTCGACTCGTCAGAACAAGATTTCAAGACTTATTCAGCAGGATTTGGGCGACATTTTCCTGAAAGAGATGAAACCCCGTATCGGCAATTCGCTCATCACTGTAACCAAAGTGCGCGTAACCAGTGACTTGTCGATCGCCCGCGCATATATCAGCATCTTCCCTGTGGGCGATATGCCAGTGACGCCTGCCACGCCGGAGGGCACCAAGGCCACCAAGCAGACGGTCATCGATGCCATTTTGACCAACGCTGCCGACATACGCCGCCGTCTGGGGCTGCGCGAAGGCAAGCAGCTGCGCATCATCCCCAATCTTGAATTCTATCTCGACGATTCGCTCGACTATATCGAAAACATCGAAAAGCTTTTGAAGTCTTGAAGCTTTCGACTTTTATAGCACGCCGTTATCTGTTCTCGCGCAAGGAGAAGACCATCATCAACGTTATTTCGTGGATTTCGCTGGTCGGCATCACCGTCAGCACCTTGGCGCTGATCGTTGTTATGTCGGTATACAACGGCATAGGACTGCTGACGCAGTCGCTGTTCAATGTCTTTGACCCTGAGCTGCTTATAGAACCTGCCGAGGGTAAGACGTTCCACACCTCGGCGATAGACTATGACGCACTCTGCAGCACCGACGGGGTGGAGCAGGTGTCGCAGATTGTAGAGGAGAATGCCTGGCTAACGCTGCGCCAGGCTGAGGCTATCGTACAGTTGCGCGGTGTCGACGGGAGCTATGGTGCTGCCAGTGGTCTGGACACTATGATTGCCGAAGGCGAATACCTGCTGAGAGAGTCGTTCCTTGATGGCGAGGATACGGTATATCAGGATTTCCTGCTGATGGGGTGGAATATTATGATTCGTATGGGAATCAACTCGATGACCAATACGCCGCTGGCAATTCATATTCCCAAACGCGGCACGTCGTCGATAGGTTTCTCGATGGACGAGGCTTTCAACAATGGCTATGCGTTTCCTGCCGGTGCTTTTCGCATTCAGGAAGAGATTGACAACCTGTATGTTGTAGCCGACATCCGTTTTGTCCGTCATCTTATGTCCTACGCTCCCGACGAAGTCACAGCTCTGGCAGTGACGTTGAGCGATTCCAAACAGCTCGGCAGCGTCAAACGCCAGCTGCGCAGTCTGCTCGGCGACAACTACACCGTCAAAGACCGCTTCGACCAGAAGCCGCTATACTACAAGATTTTCCGCTCCGAGCGTCTCGGCGTCTTCCTAATACTGTCGCTTATTGTGCTGATCTCTACACTCAACCTCATAGCTTCGCTGTCGCTGCTCATCATCAACAAGCGCAAGGATATCGCCACGATGCGTGCTCTTGGAATGGACGGTGTGCAGATACGCCGTGTTTTCTTCACCGAAGGTATACTCATTGCTTTGGTCGGTGTTGTCGCGGGACTGCTTCTGGGGCTTATAACCTGTCTTTTGCAGCAGCATTTCGGCATTGTCAAGCTTGGCGCCAATGCCGTCGTCGATGCTTTCCCTGTGGCAATGCGTCTCGTCGATTTCGTAGCCACATTCCTTGTCGTAACGCTGCTTTCAACCCTTGTCGTGGCCTTCACAGTACGACGAGCCAAAATCTAAAACCCTGTATTATGAATCGCGGAAAAAATATCTGCAACCAGCTGAAAGAGATACGCCGTGGCATAGCACGCGACAACGGTATTGATCTCGATATCCCCGAATGTACATTTGAAGGCGAATGCGAAGGCACCTGCCCGCGCTGCGAAGCTGAACTGCAGTATCTGGAGCGCGAGCTCACCCTGCGCACCGTTATGGGCAAGGCTGCCGTTATCGCCGGCCTTACGTTGGGCATCTCTGGCGGCACCCTTACGGCAGCGGCACAGGATGTAGCACCCGACCATCAAAACCACACCAAGACCATTCCCGATATAAACCCCTCGAAATCGGATACCTGCATCTTCAAAGGCAGTATAATCGACAGTGCGACTGGCGAGCCATTGATGTATGCAAGTGTCGTTCTTAAAGACAAAAACGACATAGTAATCAGCGGAGGACATACCGACTTTGACGGTAACTTCACCATCCACGTACCTAAAGGGAAATACGAGGTAGTATTCGCAAATATTGGATACGCCACTCAGAGAACAACCTTAAACCTCAACACCGACACTCTAAACATCGGCGCGGCTGTTTTACTTAAGACTGCTAAATTAATGGGGCAGATTCCTGTAATGATTGTAGGTATGCCACGAAGTAGAAGCCCCTTAATCGATATGGGTGCTCCCGAAAGCGGCGAGCGCATCGATGCCGACCGCATAAGTCACTTCCCGCAATAAAAACACCTTTACGGCGTTATGCCTGTATGAAAAATAGAGCTAACATACTGAGAACCGCAGCGGCAGCAATACTTGTCGCCTCTCTGCTCTTGACTGCCTGCAGCCGCAAGGGTGTACATATGTCCAAACACCGCAAAAGCCGCAAATGCAACTGCCCAACCTTCACCGAAAGGCATCTGGACAGCACCATAGACTTCACATCCTCAATCACCTATGGCCAGCGAGGAAGAGTATAAGTCCATTCTGCGACGCTACCTGCCCTTCTCTGCCGTCGACCCGATTTTTGATTACATCGTTGCCAATGGCGTCCGCTTCCACATCAAACGACAGCGCACCTCCAAGCTTGGCGACTACCGTATGCCGCAACCGCGACACAATTTTCACGAAATAAGCGTCAACGGCGACCTGTCGCCGCATCTGTTCCTGCTGGTGCTTCTGCACGAGATGGCGCATCTGAACACCTTCCTCAAATATGGCCGTGCGGTGCAGCCCCACGGCCACGAATGGCAGCAGCAGTACCGCGAGTTGCTGGTGCAGTACTACAACGACGGCCACTTTCCTAAGGAAATCTATCCCTTACTGAAAAAATACACATCCAGAATTCCGCTGAACCGCGCTGCAGGCAACGAGTTGGAACGGCGTCTGAAAGCTATCGACAGCCCATCAGAAACAACCACATCGCTGCTGCTCAGGGATTTGCCTGAAGGGTCGCTCTTCCGCATTAAGTCGCGTCCCCAAATGTTGTTCCGCTCGGTCGAAAAACGCCGCACACGCTACCACTGCATCGAGCTGCAAAGCAACCGAGCCTATCTCGTCAGCGGCAACGCCGAAGTGCTGCCGCAATAAAAACCCTTCACTATTTCTTTATTTATACTGTGCCGCAGTGCCATTATTCTGTGCTAATGCGCATATGGTTATAAGCGACAGAATTATTTGTTCTGAATCGCTATGCTGTCCTGCAGTGCCATCAGAGGCGATACTGTGTAGGGTATGTATTTGCGCATATGCGCAGGCATAGTGAAATAGTATTCAAGTTGCTGGTATAGAATTCTGTGCGCTTGGCTCATCATAGCGTCGGAACGGACGCTGTCGCCGCATAAAGCGTAGGCTTTCGAAGCGCGATAGAAAAGATGCGGACTCTTCATAATACTCAGTGGAATATATGAATAGGTGACATCAAGCACATCTTTACCTTTGTTCTGTCTGCCCGATTTGGCCAGTTTTTCGGCCACAAGCAACGCATCGTCCCAATACTGCCGCAAGAACGATAAAGAAGTCTCGTCGATATAGACATTCTCAAGTGGATGCCATTTCAGACGCGATGTCATCAGACAGTAGGAGGCTTTTAGGTCAATACTGTCGCTTGGCACGGTGTCGCATAGACAATAAGCCATTCCACTCAGCTGCAGGCGTGTGCCGAAGGTCGACTTGTGCCCATTGGCGGCATAGTGGCTGAAATAAACCGGCCGTTGCCCACAGTTATTCTCCATAATCATTTTCATACGACGATAAGGACCCGTTTGGCGCCAGTCGTCGCCGACAATGATATTGGAACCTTGCTGCAGAAATTGTTTTCTTACAGATTCACAGTAGTTGTCGCTGCCCAGCAGAGACAGGTTCACAATCTGGACATCGGTTCTGAATCCTTCCACTTGCTGCATATACCACAGGGGAAAAGTGTCGTTGTCGCCAACGGTGAAGAGTATGGCATCCTTGTCGCACGAATTCAGAAGGTTGGCAGCGGCATCGTGTGCTATGTAGCGCCCCGAACGGTCGTGGTCGTCCCAGTTCTGCGCTGCCATAAGCAGCGGCGTACCTATAACAATGACAGGAAGCAACGGTTTCACCAGATGCTGCATCCATTTGCGTTTGAACACCTTGACAAGCATAGCGTAGGCTCCGATACCAATCCATACTGCAAACGCATAAAACGAAAGCACGTAGGCATAGTCGCGTTCACGCGGTTCGTAGACAGGGTGGTTCAGATATATCGACAGCAGCACACTCGATGTAAGGAACAGTGTCGTCAACATCCAAAAAATGCGTTTGTTGCGCCGAGCCAAAGCAACAATACCAATAATGCCCATTATCAATGGCAGTAGGAAGTAGCGGTTGTGGCCTGCATTCTGCAGCGATTGTGGCAATTTGGCTGCTGTACCGACATAAAGACGGTCCACAAAGGGTATTCCGGTAATGAACTGTCCCTTTTGCAGATTGCCAAAGCCCTGCCGGTCGTCGTATCGGCCGGAGAAATTCCACATCAGATAGCGTAAATACATATACCCCAGCTGATAGCCTCCGAAAATCACCAAGTTGTCGCCAAACGAAGGCTTGTAGTATTCTTTGCCGTCAACCTCGACCATTCGGCCGTGGCGGCCGGTCCAGTCGGTATAGTATAGCTCGGCGTTGGCGTGCTGCTTCCACATACGTGGAAACAGCATATCCATCTCTTTGGCATAGACCGGTCTGCCTTTTTTGAATGCCACAATCGGCGAGTTGAAACAGCGTCCATAGAGTAGCGGTGCCTTTTCGTATTGGTCGCGTGAGATATACGATTTGAAAGCCGTCCACGAACTTGGGTTGCCCTGGTTGATTGGAGGGTCGGCGGCTGCGCGGATCGGAAGAATGAGATAGGGTGTCAGACCGATTGCGAAAAATGCCAGAAGAAGCGCAATGTGTTTGACAAGCGGAATGACGCGGGAAGATCTGATGCTGGTGTCCGAATCACTTTCACTTGTTTCACGTGTGCGCCTTTCGTGACGTTTAAAAACATAGACTAGTGCCACCATCGGCATCGTTAGCAGGCTCAACTGATGAACGCCTACAGAAAGACCTGCAAGCAAAGCAATAAGCATCAGCCATCGAGTGCTGCCATCCTCTTCGTCGCTCTGCCACCAGCGTATTGTAGCCCAAACGATTGCAGAAGAGAAAAGCATCGAAAGGCTGTATACCTCGCTTTCGACAGCTGAAAACCAGGCGGTGTCGCAAAACAAGTAGCACAAGGCACCCGATGTCGCGGCGACTATGCGTTTCCATCGCGGAGCTTTGTTGCCCAAGGTGTTGATGATGCGTAGCAGTGTCCAAAACAAGAACATTGCCGTCAGTCCGCCAGCTACTGCCGACAAAGCGTTGCTCCACCACGCCACGGTCTGTGGATTGCCACCGGCAAAAAGCATAAAGCAATGAGCCAAAAGTTGGTAGAGGGGTGCTCCTGGAGGATGCCCAATCTGCAAGCCCTGTGACGTGGCTATGAACTCGCCACAGTCCCAGAAACTTACTGTCGGCTCGAGCGTAAGCAAATAAACAGCGGTGCCCAATGCTGCAATAGCCCAGCCGATAATAATATGAATATTGTTTTTGATATTTCGATTCGACATTGGGCGAGAAATAGATTACCAGTTTACTACCGACTTGTTGAATACATCGTCGCACAATTCGCTGACAATCTCACCCATAAGCGTGTTTTCCACCGATGAGAAATTGAGCTGCGCATTATAGTCGCGGTAGCGTGAAAACGACTGCTCGAAATTGGCATCGGGGTCGCAGTTGTTGACAAACTTCACTTTGATGGTGATTGTCAAGCGGTTCATCGACACCTCGTCGTTGGCCGAAAGAGCCGCGGCGCGGGTTACGTATGACGTTATCTCGCCTGAAACTTCAAGGTCGGCGTTGCCGTTGACGACATTGAGGCTGGTTTGCGACGAAAAAAGATTACGCAAGTCGTCTGTCAGCTTCTGGCTCAACTGCGGATTGACAGTGGTGGCATAGTTGGGGAACGTGCTGACCGATATGGTTTTGGCATTCGGCGGGATGGAAGCGCCAGTGAAACTGTAACCACCCTTGCAGCCGCACCATAGTAGGGCCGCAAAAGCCAGCAGCAGCGTCAAACAACATTTATGCCAATGGTTTTTCATACGTTATGAGAGTCGTTGTCAATATGTTTCTCGTCCTCCATCTGCCAAAGCATAAAGCCCGCTTGTTGTTCCATATAGGTCAGAACAGCGTGCTTGATGTTCAGGTCGTTGATGTTGCTGATCTCGTTGACTATCTCGTCGATCTTTTTCTTTATATTGTTGTCCATATTAAATACTGTTTGTTTGATTTGCAGCCTTTTGTGGTGAATTATGACTGCTGCTACAGTTTGCAAATTTACGAAAAAAAATACTTTTTATGACAAAGGGGCCCATAATTTGCACAATAAAAATGTCAAATCAGGATGATGTTTTGCGTAATACAATACAAGACAGGGTGTTGGCGCGTAAAATGCCGGGGTGTGTCGCACCGGCAATGCAGCACTGGCAAATCTGCTCCGGAAGGTGTTGCCAACCAAATTCCTTCAAAAACGGTTGTAAAATGTGAACCAGCAAGTTGCGGGCACCGGTGTTTCACGGTGTCTTTTTAGGTACAAAAAAGGTGCATAGCATATACCTTCAAAGGCATATGTACAGTACTTGTACAGTATATGTACAGTATGTGTACGCTTCAGAAGCGTACATATACTGTACAAGTACTGTACAAGTACTGTACATATGCCAGGGAATGTATACCGAAAACAGTGTTTTTGCACCTATTTGAAACTTTTGAATCATCGTGAAACAGAAACATACACAACAGTTTTGCTGTCAGTCATTTCCAGTATCGATTCAATTCCGGGTAAAATGACTGTCTGGTAGATGGTCGCAACTGGGGGAAAGTCTGGCTAGATATTAAAAAAGGCTTCGACCGTTAGGTTGAAGCCCTCAAATACATCTTGAAATTTTATAAGCACGCCATATTAACGGCATCGTGTGGTTTTTATTTTGCGTAAATGCTTTTTTTTGACTTTTTATGATTTCGGGCAATATGTGAAGTTATCTGCCGTTATATTTATTTATTATTGAAACATAGCAAATGCATCATAAACATTTTTTGTCGATTTTTTTTCTTCTCGCAGTACTGTTGACAGGCTGTGCCAAGCAGGGTATGCCGACCGGCGGTCCTAAGGATGTTACGCCGCCGGTTCAGAAACGGACAGTGCCCGACAACCGTACGCTCAGTTTTGCGGACAATCAGTTCTATATAGAGTTCGACGAGTATGTTGTACTGAAGGATGCCGACAACAATGTACTTGTGTCGCCACCTCTTAAAAACAAGCCCGAAATCAAGACAAAAGGGCGTGGCGTGCAAGTCAAGATCAAGGACACTCTGGCTGAGAACACGACCTATCTGTTTCAGTTCAAGGATGCTATAGCCGACTTCAACGAGGGCAATCTGTTGCCTTCGCTCGAATATGTCTTCTCGACGGGCAGTTATATCGACAGTATGACCGTGCGCGGACGTGTTGTCGACGCGATGACTTTCGAGCCGCGCGAAGAGGCTGTGAGTGTTTGGCTGATGTCGCTGGCTGACGCTGAGCGTTTTATGGCGACATATGGCGACAGCGCTGCAACTGCGCCCAAGCTGGCCTATGCCACACGCTGCAACAAAGATGGTTCGTTCGTTTTCAACTATATGGCTCCTGGTAAGTATAGGATTTTCGCTGTGGTTGACGAGAATAAGAACCAGCATATAGAGCCAGGTGAGAGTGTGGCTTTTGCGATGGGAGAGGTTGAATCGAAGAATATGAAAGACAGTGTGATGGTGGATTCCGTTCTGCGCAGTTCCGCCGACACGGAGCCTGTAGAACTGCTGATATTTACCCCCAATGCCGACAAGCAGCGCGTCACGGGCAGCGATTTCACGGCGTCGGGCAAGGTGCGACTGACGACACTTCTGCCGATGGAGGCGCCTGTTGTTGATGCAGGTGGCGAGAAGGTAATGTGGCGGCTTAATGCCAGACGCGACACGCTGACACTGTGGACTTTTCGTGAAAAGTGCGACTCGCTGCGGCTTGTGGTGAGCGACAAATCGGGCATTGCCGACACGTTGCAGCTGCGGTGGCGTCCCAAAAAGGGCAAGGGAACAGCAATGGCCCAGATGCAGCTTGGCAGCGGCTTAGAGATGAATCTGAATCACAAGACATTGCCTTTCTTTGATACATTGTCTTTGGTGTTCAATACACCACTTGGCGGCGAAAGTGGGGCAAGGGACTCATTAGTGCAGGTCAAATGCTTGAAGGACAGCAGCCTGATGTATTGTGCTGTTGTGGTGGACAGTGGCTTGATGAAGGCGAGAATTGTGTATGACTTCAAACAGGGCGAGAAGTACGAAGTAGTGGTTTCAAAGGGTTGTTTCAAAGATATTTATGGAAAGGGCAATGATTCGTTGAGTGTGGCTGTCAGCGTTACAAAGGCGGAAGAATACGGCAATCTGACGGTGGAGATTAGGGACACCACTCTGCTGTTGCCGCCCGATTATATAGCTATTGTTCAGTTGCTTGACGAGAAGGGAACGGTAGTGGTCTCGGAGAATGCATATACAAATGTAATCAAGACATTTTTCCCGCACTTGAAACCAGGCAAATACCGTGTTCGTGCCATAGTGGACGAAAACCGCAACGGCAAGTGGGACACAGGCAATTTCGCTGCCGGAGTCCAGCCCGAGCGCGTGGTGTATCTGCCTAAGACACTGGACATTCGTGCCAATTGGGATTTTGAAGAGAAATTGGAGTTGTCGAAATGAAGAAGTCGCTGCTAACGGGATTGTTCTGGGTTTTGCTGGCAAATCTGCTGGTCAAACCGTTCTGGCTGCTCGGCATCGAGGTCGGAGTGCAGAATGCCGTGGGCACCGAGATGTACGGCTTCTATATTGCCATTTTCAACCTCACTTACATATTCAACATCCTGCTTGACCTGGGCGTGACCAACTTCAATACGCGCAATATTGCGCAGTATCCCAAGCTTATCGGCAAGCACCTGTCAGGCATACTGAGTATCAAGCTGATGCTGCTGGCGTTGTATGTTGTAGTGACGTTCAGCGTCGGGGCACTACTGGGTTATGGGGCTACGCAGTTCAAGCTGCTGGCGTGGCTGAGTTTCAATCAGTTCCTCGGTTCGATGATACTCTATCTGCGCAGCAATTTCGAAGGGTTGCTGCTGTTCAAGTGGGACAGCCTGCTAAGTGTTATGGACCGCATATTGATGATAGTCATCTGCGGCACAATGCTTTGGGCACCGTTTGGCGGTGGCATTTCGATATTCAAGTTTGTCTATGCGCAGACAGCGGCCTATATTGTCACCGCGGGGTTGGCGTTTTGGGTGTTGGCGCGCAAGACAGGCCTTCGCAAGCTGCACTGGAACAAGCCTTTCACGTATGCCATACTGAAGAAGAGTCTTCCGTTTGCGCTGCTGGTGCTGCTGATGGCCAGCTACAACAGGTTGGACCCCGTGTTGCTGCAGCTGCTTTCGCCTGACGGTGCAGGCGACTTCAATGCGGGCGTCTATGCCGGTGCGTTCCGTTTGCTCGACGCTTTGACGATGATAGCCTATCTTGTGTCGGTGCCGCTGCTGCCGATATTCTCGAAGATGACGAGGGCAGGGGAGGCGAGCCGCGAGCTGGGCGACACGGTGCGGATGATGTTCTCGATGATGATGGTCTTTGCCGTCACCGCCTCTTGCGCCCTTGCTAGTATGGACGGCGAGCTGATGGCGCTGTTCTATGACGACAATGTGGGCGACTATGCGGGAGTGTTCCGCGTGGTGGTGTTCTGCATAATACCTATCTCGACGACATACGTCTTCGGCACGCTGTTGACGGCGGCAGGCAGGCTGAAGAGCCTTAACGTCTTCGCTGCCACATCGTTGGCGGTCAATGCCTTGATCAACGTGCTGCTCATTCCACGCTGGGGAGCGGCAGGCAGTGCGTGGGCGGCGCTGACGGCACAAAGCTTTATGGCTGTGGCGCAGGTGGTGGCCGCTGTAAGGATATTTAAACTAAAACCTTCGGTCGGCTACATACTAAAACTGCTGTTTTTTACGTTAGCCATAGTTGGGTGCACGTTCTTCACGCCGCATCTGAAGTGGTGGATAGCGCTTTCGGTGGTGGCGGCGGTAGCCGTGGGACTTGCTATGGTGCTGAGACTGATAGATTTGAAGGAGATAATCAAAATTATACAAACTGAAAAATAAATACATACGATGAAAAAAGCATACGTTTTCCCCGGTCAGGGAGCCCAGTTCGTAGGAATGGGCAAAGACCTCTATGATGGTAACAAGCTGTGTCGCGATATGTTCGAGACGGCCAACGATATTATCGGCTTCCGCATCACCGACCTGATGTTTGCCGGTACCCCCGAGGACTTGAAGCAAACCAAGGTGACGCAACCTGCCATCTTCCTGCATTCCACTATCCTGGCTGCCTATATGGGCGATAAGTTCCAGCCCGATATGGTTGGAGGCCACTCGCTGGGCGAGTTCTCGGCACTGGTGGCTGCAAAAGCTATGAGTTTCGAAGACGGTCTGCGTTTGGTCATTGCCCGTGCCAACGCTATGCAGAAATGCTGCGAGGCTCATCCGTCGACGATGGCTGCTGTGCTGAAACTCGACGACAAAACAGTAGAGGATATCTGCGCTTCGATAGAGGGCGAAGTGGTGGTTGCTGCCAACTACAACTGCCCCGGCCAGCTGGTTATCAGCGGCACAATTGAAGGTGTCAACCAGGCTTGCGAGAAGGTGAAAGAAGCCAAGGGCCGTGCACTGCCGTTGGCGGTAGGTGGTGCTTTCCACTCGCCTCTGATGGAGCCTGCCCGTGTCGAGCTCAGCGCTGCCATCGAGAAAACGGCATTCCACCAACCTATATGCCCCTGCTATCAGAATGTCAATGCAATGCCTGTTTGCGACCCTGACGAGATAAAGGCTAATCTCAACAAACAGTTGACCTCGCCGGTGCGCTGGACAGCCACGGTTCAAAATATGCTGAAGGACGGTGCTGAAGAGTTTATTGAGGTTGGTCCTGGCACAGCCCTGCAGGGAATGATAAAGAGAGTGGACGCCAACGCTAATGCCCATTCTGCTGAATAATAAAATATAAGAAAATGGAAGAAGGCTATAAAAAACTGACCCGCAGCACCACCGACAGGAGAATTGCCGGTGTGTGCGGCGGTGTTGCCAAGTATCTGAATGTGGATCCTACGGTGATACGCATTCTTTTCCTTGTAGCACTGATTTGTGGCTCGCTGGGATTCTGGATGTATCTGATTATCTGGATAGCAGCACCTGAGGACAATCGATTAAATCAATAACACCTAATATTATGGTACTGTTAAATTTAGGCGCACCGGAGATAATACTCATCGTACTCGCTGTTTTGATTCTTTTCGGCGGCAAAAAAATACCTGAGCTAATGAAAGGTTTGGGCAAGGGTGTCAAAGAATACAAAAACGCTGTGAACAGCGTCGAGGACGAAATAAAGTCCGCCGCAAGCAACGACGAGGCGAAAAAAGACGATAAAGAATAACCCCTGCCGATGAATTTTTGGGGTCACGTCGAGGTACTGCGATGGGCTTTGATACGATGCCTTGTCGTGGTGTTTGGTCTTGCCATTGCTGTGTTCTGTCTCAAGGACTTTGTCTTTGACAGAGTGATTTTGGCACCTGGCGATGCTGATTTTATCACTTATCGCTTGATGTGCCGTTTGGGTGAGCTTACGGGCATCGAAAGTCTGTGTCCTCGGTTGGGGAATATCGATATGATAAACATTAACCTTGCCGCACAACTGATGACACACCTCAGCGTTTCGTTCTACATTGCTGCCGTTATAGCGATGCCTTATATTATTATGGAGTTGTGGTTTTTTGTCAAGCCTGCACTCTACAGCAACGAACAACGTCCGGCGCGCTTTGCCATAGTGGCTTTCTTTTTCCAGTTTTTCCTTGGGCTGGCGTTGGCATACTTTATTATTTTCCCAGTCACTTTCAATTTTTTGGCCAACTATCAGGTCAGTGAACGAATAGTGAATCAAATTTCGCTAAGTTCATACATCGGCACCTTTTTAGGTTTGATGCTTGTTATGGGTATTGTCTTTGAAATGCCTATTGTGGCTTATTTCTTTGCAAAAATTGGGGTTTTGACATCGTCGTTCCTGAAACGGTATCGTAAGGTGGCTTTTGTTGTTGTTTTGGTGTTGGCAGCATTCATAACTCCCTCGACTGATGTGTTCACAATGAGTATTGTAGCACTGCCGCTGTATTTGTTGTATGAATTCTCGCGCTACGTAGTTTGTCGTGTTGAAAGCAGGGTGGTAGTGGCTTAAATTGCCTGTGTCTGTTTCTTCCCGTTCCATACAAAGTCACGGCCTAGATATTTCTCGCGTACGTCAGGGTCGTTGGCCATAATTTCCGGATCGCCTTCGTGCAACACACTTCCTTCGTAAAGCAGGTAGGCATAGTCGGTGATACGCAGCGTCTCGTTGACATTATGGTCGGTAATAAGAATGCCTATATTCTTGTATTTCAGATGTGCTACAATGTCTTGGATGTCCTGTACAGCTATGGGGTCGACGCCTGCGAAAGGTTCGTCGAGCAAAAGGAAGTTGGGGTTGGTTGCCAAGGCGCGGGCTATTTCGGTGCGTCTGCGTTCGCCGCCGCTAAGCTGTATGCCTTTGCTGTCCTTAATCTTACGCAGACCGAATTCATCAAGCAGGCTGTTCAGTTTGGCCTCTCGTTCTTCACGTGTCAAATTGGGTTGGAATTCAAGAACAGACATTATATTCTCGGACACCGTCATATGGCGGAATACCGATGCTTCCTGAGCCAGATAGCCTACACCCATCTGGGCACGGCGATACATAGGCAAGTCGGTGATGTCTTTGTTGTCTATAAATACACGTCCTTCATTGGGCTTGATGATACCCACAATCATATAAAAGGTTGTTGTTTTGCCTGCACCATTAGGTCCTAAAAGTCCGACAATCTGTCCCTGTTTGACACTTACCGACACGCCTTTGACGACGGTGCGCTGTCTGTATTTTTTTTCGACTAATTCAGTTCTAAGTTCCACTTTTGCAGATTTTGAAGGTTGGAAAAATCAAATATTTTGCCCTATATGAAGGTGTTATTGCTTATTTAGTATTGAACCATAAGAATATGCACCCTTCCTTTGGTCAAAAAAAGTGTTTCGACGGCTTTGACAAAAGCGCCACCTATGTTGTAGACCACCAGTCCGATGGCTTTTTTAATATTGTCAATTGTTTGATATATAATATTTTTAGTCTTTTCTATCACTCCTGATTCAAAAAATATTTTGCAGTTTTTAAAAAATTACGTAACTTTGTAAAACTATTATTACAACTATTAACGCTTCTTTTGCAAAAAAAGTATTTGATGGCGAATATTGATTTGCGACAAAAACTAAAAGAGATTTTCGGCTTTGACAATTTCAAAGGCGACCAGGAGAAGATTATCCAAAGTCTACTTGCTGGCAATGACACCTTCGTCATTATGCCGACAGGTGGCGGCAAATCGCTTTGCTACCAGTTGCCGGCAATGCTGCTTAAAGGTACGACCATAGTGGTATCTCCTCTTATAGCATTGATGAAAAACCAAGTCGATGCCGTACGCTATACATCTGGTCACGATGCTGTGGCTCACTTCCTCAATTCTTCACTCAACAAACAGCAAATCACTGAAGTTAAAGAAGACCTTCTGCGCGGTGGCACAAAGCTCTTGTATGTAGCCCCTGAAACACTTTCGAAAGAAGAGACCGTTGAATTCCTGAAACAGCTTGACATAAGTTTCTTTGCAATTGACGAAGCACACTGTATCTCGGAGTGGGGTCACGATTTCCGTCCCGAATACCGTCGTCTCCGCAACGCCATCAACCAGATCAATGGCAAGGTGCCGTTGCTTACGCTTACGGCATCGGCTACGCCAAAAGTGCAGCAGGACATCATCAAGAATTTGCAGATGGAGAATGCGCAGCTTTTTGTCTCCAGTTTCAATCGTCCGAACCTTTATTATGAGGTGCGTCCGAAACCGGCAGAAACCCTTGCGTTGCATAAGGAAATTATCAAATTCATAAAGGAAAACTCAGGCAAAAGCGGTATCATCTACTGCCTGACACGCAAAAGGGTAGAGACACTCGCCGAACTGCTGGTAATCAATGGCATCAAGGCGTTGCCGTACCACGCGGGTTTGGATGCCAAAACACGTGCAGAGAATCAGGACAAATTCCTTATGGAAGAGGTCGATGTCATAGTGGCCACCATCGCTTTTGGTATGGGTATTGACAAGCCCGACGTTCGTTTCGTTATACATTACGACATACCCAAAAGTCTTGAAGGATATTATCAAGAGACAGGTCGTGCCGGTCGCGACGGCGGTGAGGGCAAATGCATTGCTTTCTATTCGGAACACGATATCGAGCGATTATACAAATTCTTCACTGACAAGAATATCACAGAACAGGAAATGGCGCGCCAGTTGGTGCAGGAGATTGTATCCTATGCCGAGAGTTCTATGTGTCGCAGAATGAATATCCTTCGCTATTTTGGCGAGGAATATAACCAGGAAAACTGTGGCAATTGCGACAACTGTCTGCATCCCAAGCCGCGTGTGGAAACCAAAGAGGAGATGGTCTATGTGCTTGAAACCATCATCGCTATGAAGCAAGCTTTCAAGGCACAGGAAATAGTGGATGTCATTATGGGGCGTTCCAATGCACACACCCGCATCTACAAGCATCATCTGCTCGAACAGTTCGGCAAGGGTACAGACCGTGACGAGCTATACTGGAAAGCCGTTATACGTCAGGCCGTCATTGAGAAACTTCTCGTCAAGGAGATTGAATTGTTCGGCGTTTTGAAGCTTACGCCGCAGGGATACAAGTATATAAAGAATCCCTATACGTTGATGGTTCCTTGCGACCACGACTATGCCAATACGGGCAATGGCGACGACGATGACGAAGAACTTGCTGCTGGCGGTGGAGGATCCGCAGCTGGCGACGAAACGCTTTATATTCAGCTCAAAGGGCTGCTCCGTTCCATAGCCCAAAAGGAGAATCTTGCACCATATGTCATCTTTGAAGACCGATCGCTGAAAGATATGACAATACAGTATCCTTGTACAATTGAGGAACTTAGCCGCTGTACTGGTGTGGGAATCGCAAAGGCACAGCGCAATGGACAGCCATTTGTCGATTTAATAAAAAAGTATGTAGAGGATAATGAAATTGAGCGTCCGCAAGACATTGTTGTTCGTTCCGCTGTCAACAAGTCGGGACTCAAGGTGTACATAATCAAAGCTATTGACCGTCAGATGCCTCTCGAGGACATTGCACAAGGGAAAGGCATTTCGATGAGCGATTTGATTACGGAGATGGAACACATCCTGTCGTCAGGAACAAAACTTAACATCGACTACTATATTGACGCTAACATTGAACAGGAACATCAAGACGTGCTGATGGATTACTGGCACGATGCTGAAAGCGATTCGCTCGAAGACGCTTACAGCGAGTTCGAGGACGACCCAGACTATACCGAAGAAGAAATCCGCCTTATGCGCATCCGCTTCCTAGCCACAGAAGGTTTTTAACATCAATATATTTTTAGTCATTAATAAACAAAACAATTATGCGCGTATTAATTGCAAAAAACTACGACGAGATGTCTGTAGCGGCAGCTAACTATGTTGCCAAAAAAATCAACGACTTCAAGCCCACTGCCGACCGTCCTTTCGTGCTGGGCTGCCCCACAGGAAGTTCACCGCTGGGTCTCTATCAGCATCTTATCAAGCTGAACAAGAAGGGCCTCATCAGTTTCCAGAATGTGGTGACATTCAATATGGACGAATATGTGGGACTGCCTGTAGAGCATCCTGAAAGCTACCACAGCTTTATGTGGAACAATTTCTTCAACCACATTGACATTAAGAAGGAAAATGTCCATATCCTCGATGGCAATGCTCCCGACCTGATGGCCGAATGTGAACACTATGAAGAGATGATTGCCGCAGCTGGCGGAATTGACCTGTTTATGGGCGGTGTGGGTCCCGACGGTCATATTGCTTTCAACGAGCCTGGTAGCAGCCTTTCCAGCCGTACCCGTATCAAAACTTTGACCACCGACACCATTCAGGCCAACTGCCGTTTCTTCGACAACGACGTTACCAAGGTGCCCAAGCAGGCTCTCACCGTTGGTGTCGGCACTGTGATGGATGCCCGCGAGGTACTCATCCTCTGCAATGGCCCCAAGAAAGCGCGTGCCCTGCACCATATGATTGAAAACGGTGTCAACCATATGTGGACATCGTCGATGCTGCAGATGCACCAGCACGGCACCGTCTTCTGCGACGAAGAGGCTACCGTAGAGTTGAAAATGAGCACTTACGAGTATTTCAAGGACAAACAGACCATAGAGAAAACCCTTGAACGTTTCTGTGCATACTACGACTGCAAATAGTTGACCGGTAACACCGTCTGATTAGTGAGCCGCAGCGCACACTGCCGGCTCACTAATCGTTTTTAATATATGTCTTTTATCATCTTTACAAACAATGGATTATAGAAATCTTACCACCGAAGAGATTGCTGCCCTCAAAGCACAGGGCAACCGCGCCGAAGACTGGAACAAAATCCTTGTCGGCCAAACCTTTGACCCCGCCTGCATCTATGGCAGCTGCTTCGGCGGACACGTATATCTCGGTGCTGTCGCCGACGGCACCGTCAAGGACGGCGACCTCGCCCTGCCCGAAGGCATCACCGCCAGCACACTGCGCGACTGCTGCATAGGCGACCATTGCGCCATCCATAATGTTAAAATGCTTTCGGGCTACAGCATCGGCAACAACTGCCTGCTGTTCAACATTGATGAAATGACTGCCTCCATCGGCGACGATGCCAAATATGCCTGGCTCGAGCCGATGAACGAGAATGGCGGACGCCGCATAATGCCTTTCAGCGGTATGACCATCGGCGACGCCTATATGTGGGCGCGCTTCCGTGGACAGGCCAAATTCGTCGAACGCCTTGAAACATTGACTCGCAACGAATTGAAGACCCTCAAAGGTGGTTACGGCCGTGTCGGCGACCACTGCGTCATCAAGAATACCAAGCTTATCCACAACGTTGCCGTCAACAGCAGCGCCGAGGACCGCAGCCGTGTCGAGGAATGCATAGCCTTGACCGACGGCGTAATAGGCTTTGGCTGCAAGCTGGAGTTCGGCATCATTGCGCAGCGTTTCCTGCTCGGTGAGCACGTCACCCTCGAATTTGGCCTGCGTCTCAACGATACCGTTGTGGGTGACAACTCCACGCTGGCACGCTGCGAGGTTGGCAACAGCATCATCTTCCCTGCCCACGAGCAGCACCATAACAACTCGTTCCTCATCGCCGCACTCGTGATGGGACAGAGCAACGTTGCCGCAGGCGGCACGTTGGGCAGCAACCACAACAGCCGCACCGCCGACAACGAAATCAGCGCCGGACGCGGCTTCTGGCCGGGACTCTGCGTAAGCCTCAAGCACAGCAGCCGCTTCGCCAGCTACTGCCTGCTCGCCAAGGCCAACTACCCCTCCGAACTCAACGTCACGCTGCCTTTTGCGCTGGTCAATAACAACGCCTCCAAGAACTGTCTCGAGGTAATGCCGGCCTACTGGTGGATGTACAATATGTACGCTATGGACCGTAACAGCCGCAAGTTTGCCGCTCGCGACAAACGTCTCTATAAGGCGCAGCACGTAGAGTTCGACAACCTGGCTCCCGACACCGCCGAGGAAATCATCATCGGCCGCGACCTGCTGCACATCTGGGCCGAGGAGGCCAACCGCGAGGGTCGCACCGAAATCCTTGCCCACGGCATCGAGAAAGGCAAGCGCAAGACCGTTATCCTCAAGGCCGGCGAAGGCTACAAGGCCTACTACGATATGCTGGTGCACTACGCTATGAAGACCCTCGAGCCCATCTTTGGCGACAAGCTGCCCGACGCTTCACTCGGCGACGGCGAGCGCATTACGCGTTGGGTCAACATAGGCGGTCAGTTGGTGGCTGAAAACGATATCAACCAGCTTATTGCCGACATCGAGAACGGTACCCTCGACAGCTGGGATGCCGTCCACAAACGCTTCGACGCACTGTGGGAGGCCTATCCCGAGCAAAAGCAGCGTCACTGCTATCAGGTGCTCTGCCACCTGTCGCAGAAACAGCACCTTGATGCCGAGGAGTGGGCCACGTACCGCGCACATTACCAGCGCATACAGCAATACATCGCCGACCAGAAAGTCATATCGCGCAAGAAGGACGACACCAACGAGTTCCGTCGCGCCACCTACTGGAACGATGCCGAAATGAACGCAGTACTTGGATGATTATTAGGAGTAAAAATAAAACTAAAAACTTAATCATAATGTCCAAAAAAACACTCACAACTCTACTATGTGCCGTCGCCATCTGCGGAGCCGTTATGCTCATCAGCTGCGCCACCAGCGACGGTATTATGACCAAGAAAAAAGGTGTCTACACTGTCGACACCACGACCTTGTCGCAGGACGTCAAAGGCTACATAGGCCCCACACCGCTGCTGATAACAATCACCAATGACAAGATTGTCAGCGTCGAAGCCCTCGAAAACAGTGAGACGCCCAAGTTCTTCAAACGTATGACCGATGGCGGTATGCTGCATCGCTGGGACGGTATGACTGTCGACGACGCCCTCGGCGCCAAGGTTGACGCCGTTGCAGGAGCCACATTCTCCTCCAATGCCGTCATCGAGAACGTCCGTCTTGGCCTCACATACTACAAAGAGCACAAATAATCCATTTATAAGAGTTCAACAATCTTTAACCGTTAAACTTTAAACTTTATTAAAATCAAACGCTTATGAAGAAAATGGTTTGCGACCTCTGTGGCTGGGAGTACGACCCCGCCGTATGAGTGCTTCCGACTGGACCGCAGGCCAGGACGGCACCTCATTCTCTTTCCGTCGTGGATTCACTGGCCACGAGCACTACGACCGCTTCCGCATCATCAATATGAATGCCCGCCTATACGACCCCGTCATAGGACGTTTCTTCAGCCCCGACCCACAGGTGCAGAACCCCTTCTCCACCCAAGGCCTTAACCGCTACACCTACTGCGGAAACAACCCGGTGATGTATATCGACGAGAACGGAGAGATTGCATGGCTGATACCGGTTATAGGTGCGGTAGTTGGCGGCACCTTAATCTAATAACAAAAGCCGTTCAAGGTAAAATAAATAGGTTTGAGAATGCTCTTGCTGCATTTGGGATAGGTGCACTGGCTGGTGCTGCAGCTTCTTGGACAGGAGCAGCATCCCTTGCCGCAGTGGGTTCCAGTTTGGGTGCAGGAGGGTTTTTAGGCGGCTTCGCCTCTGGAGTGGCAAGCTCTTTTGTCTCAACGACTATGCTGTCTGTCGGCAACGCCACATATTTTGGCGACCCTATGCCAACAACGGGACAATTTTTGGGTTCTTTAGCAATAGGGGGTGTTATGAGCGGTGGTGCTAACGGTTTGACAGCTCTTGCAAACAATAGAACTTTTTGGACAGGAACACCTCAAACAACAACATTTACATATCCTGAAATACAACAAATCATCAAGACCCCCAATCAGTTGGGCAAGGAAGGTGAAAAAGCCGCAAACATCCAAGCGCCAAAAGAAAGGATAGAATCTCTGACTGGTACAGCAAAATACAGAATTCCAGACGGGATTGAGCACGAGGCACATATTTTATATGAAGTGAAGAATGTGTCATATCAAGGATATACTTATCAGATTAAGGATTATGTCTTATATTGCCAAACTTATGGCTATAAGTTTATTCTTGTTGTAAGAGAAACGTCAACAACTTTATCCACACCATTACAAGAAGTTTTAAAAGTAATTCCAAGTGAGGTAAAATATATTTTACCAGACCTATAAAATAATAATATGGCAAAACGCTGGTTTGAAAATGATTATTGGAACGCTGAGATTGAAAATCTTTTTTTTACAAAAATTTCTCGTGCGAGAAAAGAGATGGCATCGCAGTATCTAAGAATACAATCAATAAAACTACTAAGAAAAACAGAATTGGAATCTCGCAAGGCAGCAATACGCTTAATGGAGAAACTTTTTTCCGAATATCAAGACCAATATATTGATATTTGTTTTTGTCACAATGCCTTGGCAGAATATTACTACGAAAATTGTAATTATTTTGAATCGTATAGAAACTATAAGTATATTCGAGACTATAATATAGGTCATTCCCAGACTATGTGTAATTATACAATAGCAGAAATCGGACTAATCAAAAACATTATCAAATTAAAAGATTTATCAAAATATAAGTATGCAAAAGAACTAATAATAGAGATATTTCCTAGTCTCAACAACAAATTCGTTTTTTTGAAACGTGAAAGAAAAGAATATTTAATAGTCTGCGAAAAAATTAACGAAGTACTAAAAGATAGCGAAATTGAAAAAATCATCCAAACCATTGAATGCAGAAATGCTCTTATGGAATAGTGGAATTCGTCCGTGGATTATCTAAAATGTTAGAAACTATTCCTCACGAAATAAAACCATTAGGATTATGAAAGTTAATAATAGTCTACCTGAAATAGAGTTTTGGACAGGAGATGAATTGTCTGATTTAAGCAGGCAACTAAACCGTAGAAAAGGGGATCACTTAAAGGCTCAATTTCTAAAAATAAAGGCATCCGAGATGCTACGTAACGATAATAAAGAAGTGCAAAAAAAGGAATTTCTCTAATGAAATTAATGATTGAATTATTTCCTAAAACTTATTTTGACACAATGACAGGTCATTCTATTTTGGGAGCATACTATCGTTCAATTTCTGAATATGATAACGCCATGTTTCACTTTAGTAAAATATTGGATTATAATAATTTTAATGTTTCAAATGGTAAATATTGTATGCCTGAAATGCAAATTGCTCTTACTATCATTGTTTTAAATCGTATTGACAAATATGAATATGCAAGAACATTACTAAACAGTGTGAATGTCAAAACACTATTTGTCAAGCAACATATGGATTTATATACACTTATGAATGGGGTATTAAATGGGAGTCGCTCTACATCTGAAGTAGCTGCTTTTTATAAAAATATGAACCTGAATAACTAATTATGGAGAGACGAATTCAAATCAGAAAAGGTGATATATTGTCTATCACCAGAGGAGAAATCAAAAGGCATATCCAGTATGTCTGTAATGATTTTTATCAACTGAATGGTAATATTATATATATTTTCAAGACAAAATATAGCTCTAAAGACGATCCGACAATAGAAGAAATAGTAAATGACTCTTATGAATTGGTCCTACATACGTTTGTACGAATTGGTGTAAAAAAAAACGGATGGAAAAAGATCGGACATTCCCATTCTAAAGATGTAAGTGATATTTATTTTTTTACTTGGAATGATGACGATCAACGAAGAATATTATCTATGTGTAATCATTTCTCCGAATATAACTGGAGAGTGTGGACAATAAACAAAGAAATGCCGTATGAAAATGAATTACCAACAGGGAAATGTATGTACGGCCCTGTTTATCCACCATCACACATAGAAAATATCTTATTCGACAATGAACCAATAGTTCATCCAAAAACAGTAAATCAAATTGTTTCACGCGGATTGCTTGTACCTCCAATTGCAACGTATAAAGTTGTAACCTAACCCGTCGCGGTGGATGTTCCCCGTCGCGGTGGATGTTCCCAGTTGCGGCAGATTTGAAATCTGACGCAAAATATTATAAGGATTTGCAATCCGTAATACAATAATCCTTATTCGATTACGTTGCTGTAAGGCACCTCGACTAACAGGGTGCCTTGTTAGAAGTTTACCCTGCCGTAATGAATAGAAAAGCCTCTTGTTGCAAGAGGTTCTTTTTTGTTGTGTTTAGCAACAAAAATGGCTTTGGAAATGTAAAATTAGCACTAGCCGTTGTACAGTACTTGTACGCTATATGTACAGTATATGTACGCTTACGAAGCGTACAAATACTGTACATATACTGTACAAATACTGTACATATGCCGAAGAAGGTACCTTGATTGCCTGGTTTTCAATATGTTGGATTGTGAAAAAGCGTACAAATGATTATATAATGTTTAAAATCAGTATTTTGTAAAGGCAAATTTTAAAGTTTTTTAGTGTCTGAAATGGCCTATTTTTGATGTGTATCGATTGATATTCAGTTTGTTTGATGTTATTATTCTGTTTTTTATCATTTTGAAAACCATTTTAGTATGTAGAGTTTTTTTAATTATTTAACGCACTGAAAAATAATTTTTTGCAAGACGCCTCGTTATTAAACAACAGAAATATGTAATCTTATAAGATAGAAATGGAAGATTTTTTTGTTTCCGGAATACAGCAAGTCGGCGTGGGATGTGTTGATTTTCAGGCATCTTGGCGCTGGTATATCGAGATGTTCCAGATGGATGTGCGCATCCTTGAGGACGACACTGTGGCCGAGCGTATGCTGCCCTATACGGGCGGCAAGCCGCAGAAACGTCACGCCTGCATAGCCGTCAACCTGCAGGGTGGCGGCGGCTTCGAGATATGGCAGTACAGCGAGCGCAAGCCGCAGCCTGTGAACTTTGACATCCAGGTCGGCGATCTTGGCATCTTCGCCGCCAAAATAAAGAGCCGCGACGTTGAGGCTTTCCGCAGCGAGTTGCTGAAGAAATACGACAAGATAGGTACGCTCAACACTTTGCCCGACGGCACACGCTGCTTTGTGGTCGAAGACCCGTGGGGCAACTGGTTCCAAGTGGTGGAGGATAAGTATGTCTTCATCGACAAGAAGCGTCTGAGCGGTGGCATCGTCGGCGCCATTACCGGCTGTACGGACATTGACCGCACGATACCGCTCTACCGCGACGTGCTGGGCTATGACCGCGTTGTATACGACGAGACTGGTACGTTCGAGGACTTTGGCTTTATGCGAGGCGGCAACGGTCGTTTCCGCCGTGTGCTGCTGGCTGGCAGCAAGAAGCGCAAAGGCGCCTTCGTTCCTCTGTTCGGCGAGAGCACCATCGAGCTGGTGCAGTCTCTTGACCGTGAGCCGCGCAAGATTTTCGAAGGCCGCCAGTGGGGCGACCCGGGTTTCATTCAGATATGCTTCGACGTCACCAATATGCGCGCCCTCGAGAAGCACTGCAACGCGCTGGGCTTCCCCTTCACGGTGGACAGCTGCAAGGGCGACGAGCATTTCGATATGGGCGAGGCCAGCGGCCACTTCACCTACGTCGAGGACCCCGACGGCACACTGATCGAGTTGGTGGAGGCGCACAAACTGACGATTCTCAAGCACCCGCACCTGTATATCAATATGCTGACACGCAACCGCGAGAAGGCGTTCCCGAAGATGTTCTTCCGCTTGATGGGGATGAATAAAGTTTAAAGTTAAGAGTTTAAAGATTGAAGTTGGAATGGGTAATTTGGTTGACTATTTGAAACAGGATATCAGAGCCGACGAGGCTCTGAAGGCCTGTATGAACTGCGGTATGTGCACGGCGGTGTGCCCTGCGGCGGAATTCTACGACTACGACCCGCGTCGCATTTGCGACATCGTGCAGCGCGGCGACGAGAACGAGATAGAGAGCCTGCTGAAGGATGACACCATCTGGTATTGTGGCCAGTGTATGTCGTGCAAGACGCGCTGTCCGCGCGGCAATGTGCCCGGCGAGCTTATCAACGTGCTGCGCAAGGCGTCGCAGGAATTGGGCTATTTCGCCGAAAGCGAAAAGGGCCGTCAGCAGAAACAGCTGATGAACAGCATAGGAAAGAATATTCTCGACATCGGCTATTGTGTGCATCCCGACCGCGTAGACCCTGAATATCATCCCGAGCAGGGACCGATATGGGAATGGTATCGTGAACATATAGAGGAAATTGCACCCAAACTTGGTGCCAACTACCACGGCAACGGTGCCGGTGCGCTGCGTACCATTCCCGAAGAGGATTTGGAAGAGGTGCGCCGCATCTTCGAGGTCACAGGTGGTATGGAGTTTAGAGGAAAAGTCCTTGACAATTAGGATTATAGCTTTATGAAACAATTTGGTTTTACTATATCTAAAGGCCGTCAGCTGAATTTTGACGAGATGAAGACCGACAAGGTCGAGAAGCTGTTGGAGCTGGTGCCGTCGTACAAGCTGTGCATCGGCTGTGGTGGATGCACGGCGTCGTGCAGTGCTGCAGGCTTCACCGACTTCAATATCCGCAAGATACACACGTCGTTCCTGCGCGCGCAGTACGACGGTCTGGACGAGCAGCTGAAACGCTGTATGCTCTGCGGCAAGTGCCTGCTGGTGTGTCCGCGCGGTGTCAACACAAGGTCGCTGATTATCAATATGCGGCGTGTGCTCAACAATGTCGATGCCGTCACGTGGCGTCCGCAGCGTGAGCTGAAACAAAAAGAGCAGGGAGGAGGCGAACAATGAGCGAAGAATTTTTCCATCCTTTTGTGCTGCCTTTCTGCATAGGTGTGCTGTTTCTGCTGGTATTCTCGGTATGGAAGTACTGGCGCTGGATACGCGGCTTCGACAAGCTGCAGCGCGCCATCATACGCAAAAACATATGGACGTGGCGTTTTCTGCCTGCCATATGGGAGGCTTTCCGCGAGGGTTTGCTGCACTGGCGCATCACTAAGAAAAATGCCCTGCTGGGCTATATGCACCGCAGTCTGGCCTTCGGCTGGTTCCTGCTGATTGTGGTCGGTGCCGTGCAGGCCGATATGGCCTATACTGGTCATAAACCGTTCTGGATAGCAATCTTTTACAACTATTTTGAACCGTTCAGCAACATCGACTTTCCGCAGGCCGATTTCTTTGCCAACCTGATGGATGCGCTGTTGCTCTATGTGTTGAGCGGTCTGTTTCTTGCGATGTTCAAGAAGGTGTGGTCGCGTCCGATGGGTATGAAGCGCACCACACGCCACACGCTAATGGACCGCGCGGCCAAAATGGCCCTTTGGTGCATCTTCCCGCTGCGCCTGCTGTCGGAGGCTGTGACGTCGAGCCTTGTGGGCAACGGTGGCTTCCTGGTCAAGTGGCTGGGCGATGTCATCACCACCATAGGCCTTGACAACCAGGCGTTCGACATCACCTGCTGGACACTGTACAGCGTGGCTCTCGGTACATTCTTCTGCCTGATGCCGTTCTCGCGCTATATGCACATTTTCACCGAGGTGTTCCTCATCTATTTCCGCCAGTTGGGCGTAAAGGACAGCGACAAGAAGACAGGCTATACGATGTTTGAACTCAGTGCCTGCTCACGCTGCGGCATCTGCATAGACGGCTGTCCGATGAACAAGGAGCTTGGCATCGTCAATATGCAAGGTGTCTATATGCTGCAGTCGGTGAGAAACCTTGAGCTTCAGAAGAATGCCGAGCCTATTGCCGAGAACTGCCTGATGTGCGACCGTTGTGTGGCCGACTGTCCTGTCAACCTCGACCTGTCGGTGATACGCCGTCAGGTGCGCATCAAGAACAAAAAGGCCATCGACAAAGGAGGCTACGGCTATCTGAAAGATGTGCAGCCATTCAACTCTATAGGCCGTGTGGCCTATTTTGGAGGCTGTATGTCGCACCTGACGCCGGGCATCACCAAATCGATGGAGACAATCTTCAACGCCGTAGGCCAGAAATATTGGTTTATGGATCGCGACGAGACCATCTGCTGTGGACGTCCTCTGTTGCAGCAGGGCTTTGAAAACCAAGCCTTCGAACTGCGTCGCAAGAACACCGAAATGATTGTCAACAGCAAGGCCACAATGCTTATCACCTCGTGTCCGATATGCTACCAATCGTTCAAGAAGGAGTACAAACTCTCTATACCGGTGATGCACCACACAGAATACATCAATATGCTGATAGAGAGTGGCAAACTGAATCTGCGCAAGGACGACCGCAAGGTTACGTATCACGATCCCTGCGAGCTGGGTCGCGGATGCGGCATCTACGACGAACCGCGTAATATTCTGAAGACTGTCACCACGCTGCTGAAAACCTCGCAGGAACGTGAGAAGAGTCTCTGTTGCGGTTTCAATCTGGGCAACCCCTTGCTCGACATAGAGCAGCAGACCAAGATACGCAATGCCTCGCGCGACAACCTTCTGGCTCCCAATCCCGACGTCATAGCCACAGCCTGTCCGATGTGCAAGAAAGCCTTTATGCGTGCCGACAGCGTACCCGTCAGGGATGTGGCTGAAATTGTTGCCGAGAATATTGTTAAACAGTGAATTGATATTAGAAATATATGGAAAAACGTTTTTGGAACGAGTATCAGAAAGAGATAGCCGACGACCATTTCTTCTATGAGCGCAGTTGCATCCGCCAGACCTTCTTCCCGGGGTCGGAGGCTGCCTTTCTGCGTATATTGCGTGAAGAATTGGGTAAGGACATATGCGACAACCCTCATCAGCACACCTGCACGGGCATCGGCTACCACAGCGACGTGGTTCCCTTCGAGACCACGATGACTGTCGTGGCGCGACTCTTCTCGCTGATGACCGAGTGTGGCTACGAGAACTATGTGCCGTCGTGCGTCACGTCGTTTGGCGTCTTCTCCGAGATGATTGAGAAGTGGGAGAACGATCCCAAACTGCTGGAGCAAGCGCGCCAATACCTGTGGGAAGCCACCAAACGCGAGTTCAATATACCGAAGAACATAGTCCATCCATCCGATGTCATCTACAAGTTCCGCTTCGACCTCAAGCCGAAGATGAAATACCAGCTCATAAACCGCTTCACGGGCAAACCGTTGCGTGTGGTGGAGCATATCGGCTGCCACTATGCCAAGATATTTCCCGAGCGCGGCATCGGCAAGGCTGAGTTCCCCTACGTGTTGGCGGGAATGATAGAGGCCTGGGGCGGCGAAGTCATAGACTATCCCGAACGCCGCCACTGCTGCGGTTTCGGCTTCCGCCAGTATCTGGTGCAGGAAAACCGTGGCTACTCTATCGCCAACACCAAGAAGAAGTTCCAGTCGATGGAACCCTACGAGCCCGACTTCATCCTCACCAACTGCCCGGGATGCAGTATGTTCCTCGACAAATGGCAGTACACCATTGCCGAAATGGAGCACAAGACCTTCGACAAGCAGGGCTATGGCATACCAGTGCTTACCTACGAGGAACTGACTGGTCTGTTGTTGGGCTACGATCCCTGGCAGCTGGGATTCCAATTGCACCAGGTGCAGAGCGAGCCACTGTTCAACAAGATAGGAATAGCCTACAATCCCGACGAGAAATACAAGGGCGTGTCAGGCCGCCTGCTGCCTCGTCCCGACCGTCCTGAATGCCTGAGGCAAGAATAATTTTCAACATTAACCTTAACTCAAACTTATACCTTAACCTTTTAACCTTAAAACCACATAACACCTTTAACCCTCAAATCCCCAATAATGAAATCAATATCCATCATAGGCGCCGGTCCTGCCGGCATCGAAGCCGCCTCGGTACTTGCCAAACAGGGTATGACGGTTGCCCTCTTCGAGAAATCGTCGTCACCGCTCAAGAACATTGCCGACAAGGCCTTCCTCTTCCCTAATTTCGCTGCTGCCAGCGACATCGTCGAGCTGATGAGCAAGAAACTTTTGAATCAGAACATCACCCTGCATTACGATACCGAGATTGTAGATATGCGTCGCGAGGGGCAGGGGTGGAAGATAGTCGACGGCAAGGGTGCCACATATTACAGCGACTGTGTACTGATGGCCACGGGCTACACGCCTTTCGACGCCCATCGCAAGGAGGAGCTGGGCTATGGCATCTACGGCGGTGTCGTCACCTCGCTCGAAATGGAGAAGATGATACGCTACAACCAGATTGTCAACTCGCTTGGCGAGAAGCCCAAACGTGTCGTCTTCCTGCAGTGCGTAGGCTCGCGCGACGAGAAATCGGGCAACCACTACTGTTCAAAGGTTTGCTGCGTCACGGCCGTCAAACAGGCCATCGAGCTGAAACGTCAGCTGCCTGACACCGAGGCATATATCTTCTATATGGATCTGCGTATGTGGGGCCAGCACTTCGAGGAGCTCTACCGCCAGTCGCAGCAGGAATACGGTGTGCGCTATGTGCGTGGTCGCATCTCCGAGGCATCAGGAACCTTCGACGGTCGTGTACAGATAAAGGCTGAGGATACTTTGATGGGATTGCCGCTTAAGATGACCACCGACCTACTGGTGCTGATGGTCGGTATGGAGGCTTCCGAAGGCACACGCTGCCTGGCCAAAGCCTGTGGCATCTGCGGCGACTATGGTTTTGCGCAGTCGGTCGACCCGCATTTGGGCGACTGCCTCACGGCTGAAAGCGGACTCTATGTCTGCGGTGCCTGCAAGCGTCCGATGTCCATCAACGATGTTGTCAACGACGCCCGCGCAGCCGCAGTGGCGATATTAGAGGCTGAGTAGGGCAGAGGGCTTCTACCAGCTCCAGTGGCTTTCCGTGTAGCTGGCGGCCTGGTTCAGATCTTCGTCGTTGTTGTAGGTGAACATATCGAACGTTAGCGGGCTGCCCTCCAGACTACCCGTGAATTCCTGTTCCACCTTGAAGGTTACCACCGTCAGCGTCGGTGCTGTATAAGGTTGTTTCATATCGTAATAGTTTGACTATATTTTTCTTAACTCAGTTTTTGCCTCGTTCCAGTAGCGTTCCATCTCCTCGAGGCTCAAATCCTGCATTTTGCGTCCCGAGGCTTCTGCTTTCGTCTCAACATACTTGAAACGCTCTGCGAATTTAAGGTTGGTGTGAGCCAAAGCGTCGTCAGCGTTGATGTTCTCGAACCGGGCCCATTTGACAATGGCAAACAGCAGGTCGCCCAGTTCCTCTTCAGCGTCGCTATGTGCTGGCTCTCCGTCGGAGTGGTATTTGTCCAAAGCCTCGACAAACTCCCTGTATTCTTCGTTTACTTTGGCTTTAGCCAACCCTTTGTTTGGAAACTCGAATCCCAGCCCGGCAGCTTTTTCCTGCAAGCGAACTGCTTTCACGAGCGATGGCAGCGATGCCGGCACGCCTTCCATCGCCGAGCGGCGGCCCTCCTTCATCTTCACCTGCTCCCATTTGGGCGTCTCCTTCTGACGTGCGGGCTGCAGAGTACCTTCGCGGTCGGGCAGGGCGATATGCGGATGGCGCGCTATGAGCTTGCGGCAGATGCCGTCGAGGACATCGCAAAGATTGAAACGCCCCTCGTCGTCGGCTATTTTGGCGTAGAACATCAGATGCATAAACAAGTCGCCCAGCTCCTTGCGCATCTCGTCGTAGTTGCCGGCGGTGATGGCCTCGGAAAGTTCGTAGACCTCCTCGATGGTCAGGTAGCGCAGGCTGTCGATGGTCTGCACACTGTCCCACGGGCACTCTTTGCGCAGCGTGTCGAGAATGCTGCCGAGCCATTGCAAGGATTTCTGTTCTTCGGTCATACCGTCATATTTGTAAAATATGTGCTTACAACGCCATACGTGCGGAATTATTGTTTTAACCCTGTTTTTTTCGTCACTAATAGATTCAACTGCGAAGTGCAACGCCGATGTGCAAAGATAGCAAGACAGGTCTTTAACCGTTAAACTATAAACTTAAACCTTTATTGGATTAGTTTTGTGATTTGGAAATCCTGATAATAATATGTGGAGGATTTTTCGCTATATTTAATTTATTCTGTGGCGCTCAAGGTCGTTTCCTTCGGTCAGGCAGGCAGATCCGCCACAACAAGTCACAACGGAACATCCGCCGCGACAGATTTAATGATGTATTCTTTGGTCGTATCTACGTATGTTTTCAATTTTTTTCTCAGGGAAATACTTCTTACAGATATCCATTAATATACGAGGGTCTTCGTAATTATATGAATCATAACAGTAAATAGTATCTTTAATAATGTAAATACCCCATTCAGAACGATCACATCTACCATCATCTACATCTAAAATTTCTTTATAATTTGCTTTTTTTTCAACTGAGAAATAAATAGGATTCTTGTCGCCATAAACCTTAACGGTTAGACTATCCAACTTCGTTTGTCCTATATAATTTTTCGATTGGTATTTTTCCCAGTATGTGATTAACACAGAATTGTCAAATTCCTTTGAGGCAGTACTTGAATTAAGGATTATCAAACCTAGTTCCTTGTTAAAATAATTATGATGTTCTTCTTTGATAAACGCCTCAATAATCTCTTCTGAAAAATGTGACAGTACAATATTTTCATTGGGGTATTTAGTACAAGATGCAAGTGTTATAATGAAGACAACAAATGCAATTTGCTTTGTAAACACCTTATTCATATATACTTATTTTAAGTTTTGTTTTACCATTGAATGACTAGAGTATCCTAGTAGATGCTCATAATTAAACATTTGATATAACCCATTTTGAGGCCTATATACATAATATTGAACTTCATTCCCGTGCGATCTAACAAGGCGTTCTGCCGCGTATTTATCACCACCTGTACTGTTTTCCCTAAATCCAGAAGGTTGGTCACTGCCGGGATGATTATGTATTATAGACGTAATAGTTAATCCATTTTTGTCCATTTCCTCTGCTGTCCCCATCACAAAAACAGTACGATCTTTGTGATTGGTCATTAACACAGAGCCATTTCTACTAGTGGTAATTAATCCATACTCTACCGACGTGTTGTCAGAAAGGAATTTAAACAGATCAATTCCACATTCATTATTTGAAATGTTGAATTCTGTATAAAACAAATAACTACCCATATCTTTATTAACAATTGTACCATAGTCGAATGATATTGATTTATATAATACAGAATAGTTTTCATCCATCATACGGTTACCTTTGTCATCTACAATAAAAAATGCATCGTGTTCTTTTGTTTCAATACGGTTTACAACTTTCCCTTGTTGATTTATTTCCCATTCATCATTTCCGTTAGGATCTATTTTTATTATTGGGTTCCAATGGCAATAGTGATAAGGAGATATATTCAGATACTTGTCCGACATCGGGTCAACACTCAAAAACAGGCCGGACAAATCGCAGTCATAATAGCGGGCTCCGAAGTAGTAATAGCCTGTTTCTGAGTCTTTCTCCTTGCCGGTGAAAGTGAATCGCTCGTGATAGCCCGCGGCGCGCTGGTCGACATAGCGTTCTCCGAAAGGCAGATACTGGAGGTGCTGGACAGGGACGCCGTTGGCATCGGTGATCCAGCTGGCAGACCCAAGCTGGTCGGAGTGGTCATAGAACACATCTTCTGTCTGTTGCGTAATTGAGGAAAAATTAGACATCGCAACATCAAAGGCACTTGTTCCGACTTCCACTTCGGCAATGACGATAAAAGGATGGCCTTCTATCTTTGCCACAAGTTCGGCTGGCGTCTTATCGCAGACGCCTGTTATTCCTGAGGTTTCATTCTCCGTGTTCGTCCTCTCGGCCATTGCAGA
>JAEEGL011678697.1_pt1 | contig 51165 bp, 47 predicted proteins | sample 9134231 | NCBI WGS metagenome assembly JAEEGL01 (sample SAMN16246548, study PRJNA631951) | gut metagenome | biome: gut microbiome; feature: rumen; material: fiber-attached | host: Bos | place: Iran: Karaj | collected 2018-10
GCCACCGAAATGTGCTGCGGCTGGTATATGATGGGAGCCGACGGACTGGCAGCCAAGATCAACCGCAACGTGGAAGGCAAGAAAGTGGGTTACGCTGAGATCTTCTCACGTTACGGCGGAAAGTACAGCCGTGTCACTCCAGACCAGGAAGACGACCGCAAGGCGTTCTTGATGGAGCAGGCGCGAGTTGTGGCCAGCGTGAACGCACCGGAGGGCAGCGATATCGGTCAGATCGTGCGCAAGAGCGGCGGCGGTCTGAGAAGAGTATATACGGAAATTGAGAAAATGAAGAAGGGGGGCTGCTGTGGCACAGCAGCATACTGAACGATGAAACGAGCCTACAGTCCGAAGGAAATAGCCAGGAAGACGTACAAGACGCTGCCTTGGGGTGGCCGGTGGGAAGAAGCTTTCGGTTTACCGGAGGAGCACTCGGTGTGGTTTGTGTATGGCGCGAGCGCTCAGGGCAAGAGTTCTTTCGTGATGCAATTAGCCTACGAGCTGAGCCACTACGGGCAGGTGCTCTACCTGAGTTATGAGGAAGGAGTGAACCAAAGTTTCCAAGAGCGTATGCTGCGATTTGACCTTGATAAGCGTCAGGGTTGGTTCAGAGTGGTCACGAATGACACCCTGGAAGACCTGACAGAGCGGCTAAAAAAGCGGCATAGTGCGAAGTTTATCATCGTGGATTCTTTTCAAATGGCCTATTGGAGCTACCCTGAGACAGAAGCTCTGGTGAAGATGTTCCCGAAAAAGAGCTTCATCTTTATCAGCCAGGTAGAAAAGGGTCAGCCAACAGGCAAACCCGCACGAAGACTTCTCTATCTGGCAGACGTGAAGGTGAATGTGCGAGGTTTCCGAGCCTATTGCCAGGGGCGCTTTAATCCGGAGGCTGGTAATAGCTTCGTGGTGTGGGAAGAAGGCGTTCTGCGGACGAGTAATCATTTATAGTCTCTCGGGAGAACCCTCGGGAACGGTAACAAGAATTTGAAATTTGAAATTACAAGATTATGAAGTACAAGATTCAAAGAATAGACCATGCGAAGCTTACCCAAGGGCTTCTGCGTCTGTGCATGATGCTGCCTAATTATTACTATGTGGCCTGCAATAGCAAGGATGAGTGCAGGAACCTGCTGACTGAGATCCACCATGAGGCTCTCCGGACGAAGTTCTTGCGTCGAAACAATTGGGAACCTCTGCAGTGCACTTATAACATTCAGAAGAGCGACGAGAGGATCTTCATCGAGAGTCTTCGGGGGAAGGCTTATCTGGAATTCAAAATTGTAGAACTATGAAGGTGTATATCAGCGGTAAGATTGGCGAGGAGGTGCTAAGCGAGGCTACTCGCGAGAAGTTTGACCGTGCGGAGGCGATGCTGCGCGGGCAGGGACACCGGGTGTTCAACCCGACACGGAGCGGGCTGGGCAAGGTGGCGGACAAAGCTGTAAGGAAGATGGCGAGGAAGGGGCTTGAAGTATCCTGGTATTCGGAGATTCTGCTTTTGGATCTGACTGTGCTCATGGGTTGCGACGCCATCTATATGCTACCAGACTGGAAGGACAGCCCGGGGGCGAGAGCTGGACTGGCGTATGCAGAAGCGGTTGGAAAGCAGGTTTTTGAGGAACAAGCTTTGGTCGAAGCCGAGGGAAAAGTAACCATATAAAGACAGTGTTATGGAAGAGAAGGTTAAGAAATTCGGGCGCTTCTTCGCGCTGCTGAAGAGGATGCCTTACAGGATTGACGAGAACGAGCGGCACAGCATGATCGTGCTGGCGACCGGCGGGCGTACGAACAGCCTGCGGGAAATGACTCAGGCAGAGTATAAGCAGCTGTGCGACGGGCTGGAGTTCCGTCAGCGCCGTGCGACGACGGACCTGCGCCACCGCCGGAGCTGTGTGCTGCATCAGATGCAGAAGATGGGTGTCGATACGACGGACTGGTCGCGCATCGATGCGCTGTGCATGGATCCGCGCATTGCGGGTAAGCGCTTTGCGCAGCTGAGCGACGTGGAGCTGACTGCTCTGGGGAAGAAGCTGCGGGGGATTGAGCGGAAGGGGGGATTCAGAGCCTCGGGAGAACCCTCGGGCACGGTGGCTGGGAGAGAGCCCAGCGGAGAAGCGCCGGGCACGGTGGCCAGGGCGGCGAAAAAGGTTGCGACAATCGTACATATAGGTAATATAATAAGCCCCACTAAGGGGTTGGCAAACTGATGGAAAAGAAGGAAAAGAAGCGCTATCAGTGCAAGCCGGAAGGGACTTTCGTCAATGTGAAGGACGGACGCCTATATACACATTGCGGCTATTCTACGCGCCTGCACTGGAGCCGCGACATGCTGGACTATCTGGCGAGGCATTACGGAACGAGCCTGAATGAAGAGCTGGCCGGTGCCCTCGGCGTATCGCTGAGGACCATGATCAGGAAAGCTCGAGAACTAGGACTGAGGAAGGACCCTCAATGGCTCCGGAATATATGGGAAGAAAACCGTATCCTTGCCCATTCACAAGCACACAGGCTCGGCTATCCGGGAGCCATCCGGAAAGGGGAGCACCGCAGTCCTGCGACGGAGTTCAAACGTAAAGACCATATAAGTATTCATCTTTAAAAACAGTAAAAGAATGAAAGGAAATGATTACAGGCGAATGGGCGGTCCGCAGCTGGCGGGTCCGCTGACACACGGTAATGAGGACATCCGGGTGTGTGAGGTGTGCGGGTGTGACTTCGAGGCCTTCGAGGAGGCGGCAGGCTCGGAGAGTACGATGTGCCCGGACTGTTTGGAGGCTTACCACATTTACCATCATGCCACGAACTGGATGATGTGAGTCCGGGGATCCCTCGGGAGACCCCGAGGGCACGGTGGCGGGGAATTGAGAATTAAAAATTTAAAATTAAAAATTAAGAAGATTATGGGAACGAAAAGACAGAAAAAGACAGTTGTGACGGGTGTGACCCGTGAACAGGCAGAGGATGCCTTCACGCGCTATGCGGAGGCAGATGCCCAGGAGGAGAAGATCACGGCGGAGCTGGAGCTGGCGGTTGTGAGACTGCGGGAGAGCTACGCGATGGAGCTGATGACGCTGAAGAAGGACAAGGAGGACGCGTTCGGTGTTCTGGAGTCGTATGCCCGCGAACAGAAGGAAACGCTGTTCTCGAAGAGGAAGAGCCTGGAGATGGCTCAGGGCGTGATCGGTTTCCGGACGGGTACCCCGAAGCTGAAGACGAAGAAGGGCCTCACATGGGCCGGCGTGCTGACGCTGGTGAAGGAGAAGCTGCCTGAGTATGTGCGTCTGACGGAGGAGGTGGCGAAGGATAAGCTGCTGGCGGACCGCGACGGGGAATACATTCTCCCCTCGGAAGAACCCTCGGGCACGGTGGCGGGCACGGTAACGGGAACGGGGATGGAAGCAGGCTCCAAAACGATGCGGGAGGCGATGGCAGACTGCGGTATCGAGGTGGTGCAGGATGAGACGTTCTACGTGGAGCCGAAGAAGGAGGATGTGGAAAAGTAGGGGATTGGATATTCAGGAAATTAGAGAATAAGAATTTAGCAAAAAAGAAGATGGCGAAAAGGAAACTCCGAGGACTGAGCTATGCGAAGCGCGTGGCGGATGTGACACAGGTGTTTGAGCGGTATGCACGCTCAGGGTTGTCGAACCGCGAGATCTGGCGCCGGTATATCTGGCCGGTGTACGGGATCAGCGAGCGGACGCTGTATAATATGCTGGGTGCTCCGGCACAGAAGACGGTGGCCAAGGTTGACGGTCAGGGTTTCCTCTTCCCGGAGATGCTGGAGGAGCGGAAAAGCGAGGGAACCGTGGGAGGGCCCTCGGGAACAGTAACGGGGAGGGCTGTGGTATGAAGGGGGAGTTGGCTTTATTGGTGCAGCAGATCCTGAAGGATATTCAGGTGGAGCTGGCGGATGAGTTCGACAGGAATTTCGAGCGCCAGGCTTTTTTCAGCGAGGCCTGGCAGCGGCGTAAGAGCCCGATCCGGCAGGGGCGTGGTCTCCTGGTTGACACGGGACGGCTTCGGCAGAGCATCCAGAGCCGGGCGACGGAAGACAGCATCACTTTCTTCACGACGGAGCCTTATGCGGGGATCCATAACGAGGGCGGCGAGATCGTGGTGACGGCGCGGATGAAGCGTTTCTTCTGGCACAAGTACTACGAGGCTCAGGGCAGCTTCGGGCGGCGGAAGGACGGCAGCGCCCGGCGCGACAAGCGGACGGTGCAGCTGACGGAGGAGGCTGAGTTCTGGAAGCTTCTGGCGCTGATGAAGGTGGGGAGCACAATCAGGATCCCGCGTCGGCGGTTCCTTGGCGTGAGCCCTGAGGTGGAGAAGGCCGTTCGGGAGATTGTGGAGGAGAATGTGAGGGAGTATTTCCAGACGGAATTCAAGATCACGGGGGGATAGGAAGGGAGCTGCCGTGGCACGGCAACAAACGGAAAAGAACAGATTTATAAATCACAGAACAATGAGAAAGGAACTTTATGAGAAACTGAAGGAACGGCTGGAGAATGTAGAGGCCGTAAAGTATGTGGCGCTGTGGAACCACAACGTGGAGTTCATCGAGCAGGAAGAGCCCTGGGAACGCCCTGCGGTGTTCATCGAGGTGCTGCCGTTGGAATGGCGTTGTGTTGTTCCGGGAGAGGAGTACCACGCAGTGGTGGGTGTGCGTCTGCATATCGTATATGACTGGAACAAGAAGGGCACGAACGACTTCGACCTGAGCGGTGATATCGCGCGTAGCGTGATCGGTCTGGAGGGCGATAGCTTCAGCCCGCTGGAGCCTGTCGGCAGTGCCACGAACCACAACCACGACGAGATCGTGGAGGATGTGGACACGTACCAGTGTGAGTGCGTGATGGAGATAGAGTGACGAAAACGGAAAAAATAAGAGCAAAACGTAAAAAATCCGCTACTTTGTTTGGAGGTAGCGGATTTTTATGTACCTTTGCAGCGGTTCTCTTCCCGGCAACGGGACTTGGACCCCGCCTCAGGAAGATTTCATCTGAAGTCTTCCTGTTGTATTTTAAATGAGTCGCTGGCCATTTGTTCTCTGGTATATGTGACATCTTTGCCGTCTCGAATGAGGGTGATGTCCGTAATGTTTGGGGAACGCTTAACACGATCCGAAATAGCATCTTTTAGGTCGCCGAACGAGATATCAGAATCAATGCGAATGACGATGCTGTCAGCTTGCTTTCGTCCGTCTCTGATCAGGTTGTCGATTGCGCTTTTTGTTGCGGTTTCGTTGGCTTTGTATTCCTGCTTTTTGTTAAGAGTACGGTTGAAGGTGTCAGCCGTCTTTTTGTCGTCACGTTTTGGTAGGAGGTCTATTTCATAGCCATATTTATCGGCGAGGTACGTTGCAATCCTACAGTTCTCTGCGGCTTCATGCTTGCCATGTTGGGCATGAATTCGGACTTTGCCCTTTGCCGTGGGGATTTCCCGATATGTTTCTCCTGGCTTAAACCCTCGTATAAGCTGACAGGCGGCACAGAGGTCAGAGGAGGGGATGTCTGCGGCGAGGGATGTGTGGCCGTCGTGACACGACGGCATACCCAACTGTGAGGTGTCCTTGGCGACGGGACAGTTGCGGCAGCGGGAGATGGTGTAGGGGTTGTAGTCGGGTACGGCCTTTAGCTCGATGCCGGGGTTGAAGCGGAAGATGCCGCGTTTGTCGGACTGTGTGGCAGCTTCGCCAAGAGCCATCGCTTCATCATGCGGTGTTGTGGGGTATTTGGACTTACGCACCTGTACGACTGTGCAGCGGCAGTTCCATCCGTTGGGGGGATAGTAAGACTCCCAGAAGGGGTCAGACATAGGGAGGGTGACGCCATGTAGCGCCGCGTGCTCCGGCCGGACACGGCTGTCCTTGGCTGTCCGGTACTGGAGGTTGTATCGGTCGCCGTCCTCTGCGTACTCTTCCCATTTGGCGGCCATCGTTGCCGAGCTGGCCACGAAGTTGTACTCCGCGCGCAGGTAGTTCTGGTTGTAGGTCTTGTCAATGGCCTGAACATCGTTCAAGAAGCGTTCGAAGGGCTTTCTGTTGCCGTTCTCATCGATGAGGGAGGGGAAGGCCTCATTGAGCTCGTGGAAGGTCTTGATGCCTGAGAAGATGTAGTCGGAGCGCTGCAGGCGCTGGCGCATGGCATCGGACATGGGTACGGCCTGGAAGGCGCTGTCGAGGGCGGCGGCATGGGCAGAGATGAAGGACTGCGCAGCGGGTTCCGCGAGGATGGAGATGCGTAGGTCGGCGGATTTCTCTTTAAAAATTGCGGACATCAAGCCACGGAAGGCGGCAGTGAGGCGAGCGCTGTCAGCCTCGGTGGTGGCTGCGAGGGAGACGGGGGTGACCCCCGTGGGTGACCCCACGGGCACAGTGGCCGGTGAGATGGAGGCGAGGATCTCAGCGTAGCGGCGGTGCAGCCCCGCGTAATTAGCGGGGCTCAGTCGAAAAAAGGGTGATTGCCTTCGGGTGAGCCCGAAGGAACGGTGGCGGGGAGAGAGCCCAGCGGAGAAGCACCGGGCGCAGTGTCCAGGGCGGTAAGGGATGGCGCTGCGGGGGCTGTGCGGGGGCCTGTGACGGGCATGTTGTACTTCTCGGCGAAATAGGCGGGATCCACTTCGTAGTTGTCGAGCACAAGCTGCTCGTAGGCTGCCTGCTGCTCTGGTGTGTAGTCGGTGGAGTAGTCCCAGTCGAAATGTAGTCCCTGGAGCGGGAATCCGTGGCGGATCATGCGCGGCAGGAGCTGTGTGTTGATGATGTCGCGTAGGAGGTCGCAGTCGGCCTCGACGATGTTCTCGAAGACTTTGAGGTGTGTCTGCGACTGTGAGAGTGAGCTGCCGTCCTCGATGGTCATGGTCTGGCCGATGATGAGCTTTGAGAGTTCGGAGTTGGCGCGGTCTATGCGCTTGTCATAGACGTTGAAGGCGTCGCCCCTTGTGGATTCGACGACCTCGATCTCTGTTCCCATGGGGAAGATGCCCCATGCCTCTGTTCCCATGGAGTCCATCATGCGCTCCATCTCGAGGAGGTCTTTGTCGGACCGTGAGTTGGTGTGTGCGATGCGCATGGGCATCCCGAAGAGCTCCGCGAAGGCGTCCCAGAAGGAGAGTGCGTTTTTCTTGGGTATGGTCTGCTGTGCGGCTTTGAGGTAGAGGCCGAGGTTGTCGGGCTGCCCGACCTCTATGAGCCATTCCCAGAAGGGTGGCTCATGGTAGTCGATGCCCTGTCGCCATGTGAGGGACATGTTGGGGATGTAGCGGTGGTGCTCCGGGATGACGTGCTTGCGTGGTATGAGGCGCACGGAGTCGTAGGCGAGCTTGCCCGACGGAGAGCCGTCGGGAACGGTGACGAGGTTCCCAAGCTCGATGAGGGAATGTCCCCAGTAGTTGGCCTCGAGCGCGTAGCGGAGGAGCTGCTTGAACCATGGTGCATTGAAGAAGGCCGCTGCCTGCTCGTTCTCCTTTCCCCCTGCATCCACGAGCTTGAAGGATCGCGCGAGTACGAATCCTGTTCGCTGCTGTATGCAGCCGGAGAGGTGGAGGTCTGCGTCGGTGTCCCGGTAGATGTCGTAGAGGCGTGATCGGTCGGGATAATCGACGTTGATGGCGGCCTGCCATGCCTGTCGCCATGCGGCGATGTCCTTGCGCGTGAGTGCGTCGGTCTGTAGTCGGAGGTCTATGATTGCGCGCTTGATGCGGGCGCGTTCATTAGCGGAGAGGGCGGCGAATGGGGACTTGGGAGAACCCTCGAGAGAACCCGAGGGCACGGTGGCGGTGGCGACAGCGGGAGAAGCCGAGGGCACGGCGGCGGTGGCGGCAGCCGCAGATGCGGCGGGCGCTGTGGCTTTGTTGCCGAAGAGGGATGATAGGATGTTCATGACGGTTACCAGTTATGTGAGAGTTTTGGTTGTGATGAGAAGACGAGGGGGAATCCTGTGGGGTTCCCTTCGTCGTCGGTGGGTATGGGCAGGTCCGGGACGATCTTCCCGGCCTGGACTCCTTCGAGCCACTTGATGGCGCGCTCGTAGCGCTCCTTGCGTATCTCGGCTCCCATCTTCTGGGGTAGCGATGCGGCCATGTGGTAGAGTGCGATGTCGCAGGTGTACATGACGATGGCTCGGTTGCGCGTGTCCTTCCGCCCCCGCTCCGGGGGCCTGTCGGCGAAGATGGCGTCGGTGTCGTATGTTGGGCGCAGGTACGAGGATATTTCCTCTATGGCGGCTTCCTCGGCTGCATCCCGGTTTTCCTGTGAGAGCTGTGAGATGGTCTTGAGTGCGGATTCGCCTATGACGGTGGCATAGTCCAGTTCGGTGATGAAGTTCTGCATATTCGTTTTCTTTTTAGGGTTTACCAGCTGTTGCGTGGTGTTGTGCGGTGCCCGAATCGGGGTTTGTAGGTCTGCTGGCGTGTTGTCCGCTGCAGGATCCAGATGGCTCCCTCGTCGGCATCTGGTGCGTCGTCGTTCCCGGCCATTCCCTTCTCGAAGGCGAGTAGCTGTTCGACTCCGGCCAGCATGTCGGGGTCCTCCTGCTGTTCGACATCATAGAAGACGAATCCCCTTTCCCAGAGTGGTGAAACGGCCTCGATGCGCTGGAACTTGTCGGGTTTCCTGCGTGTGTCTCCCGTGATGGGTAGCTGGTAGCCCCGGATGTCGCCTTCCGTGGTGAAGTCGTCGAGGATGATGTCCTGCATGAATGACGCCTCCATGTAGAAGCGTATGGCGATGCCCTTGTCTAGGCTCCACTCGTAGAGGTCGTAGCACCAGCGTACGAGCTCAGCGACGGATGCCTTGCGTACGAAGGCCCGGAGGTGCCAGAGGCGTGTACCCTGCTTTCCCCAGAGCTTCGCGGCCTTGGTGTCGTTGGTTCGTTTGGATTTCCATGATGGGTCGATGTAGAGGACGAATTCGGAGAAGTCTCGCCATGCGGGCCTCTTGGCCCACCGGACCCACTCCTGGCGGAAGACGGTTCCCTCGACGATGGGGTTGTGCATCATCTCCTTGTTCCATGCGCGATAGCCCACGAAGTCGGCGTAAGCCTGCGCCTCCTCCTTGGTCCACTTCTCCTTCCAAGTGGGGTTCCCGTCGTTGTCCACGGCATAGACGGTGGAGACGTGTACGCCTTTTGTAGCGCAGATGTTGGCGAGTACGGATGTCTTGGAGATGAGGTTCCCGACCATGATGAACCTCCCTCGCCCGACGTCGAGCGATCCGAAGAGGGCTTCCTTGACCCAGTCCGTGAGCTCGCGAACACGTCGCTCGTTGCGGCATAGCTCGTCGTCGTCGAGGTCGTCGATGACGATGTAGTCCGGCCTTGCCTCTCGGTTGCGGAGTCCACGCGGGGACTGTCCTCGCCCGCAAGCGAGGAAGTGCACGCCGGCTTGTGTGGTGAACTCCCCTTCCTGCCAGTCTCCGACGGAGACCTGCTTTCCGAAGTCTCGTATGATGCGCTGGTTGTACTGGAGCTCGGCCTGTATGTCCCCGAGGAGGCGCACGGCGGCATCCTCGGACTTCCCGACGACGACCATGAAATTGATGAGCCGGTGTTCCTGGAACATGAGCCAGAGTGGGGTGAAGATGTCGAGGTGTGTTGATTTGGCGTGTCCGCGCGGCCACTTGAAGACGGCCTTGAGGTTGGGTGTGTCGCGCACGAGGCGTGCCGCGGCGTTGTGGAATGGCGCGTTGTGGATTGTTCGGACGACCTCTCCGGTTGTCTTGTCGCGCAGCTGGAGGTAGTGGGGGAAATAATACTCGCAGAAGGCGGCATAGTTGGTTCGTAGTCGCCGGATGCGCTGGTCTCGTCGCGCCGGTGGCTCGAAGGCGAGTACGGATGTGTCGGATATTTCCTGTACCTGGCGGCAGTGCTCCCTCCATTGCTCGTAGGCTTGTTTTTTGTCAGCTGCAGTCATAGGCTAAGTCCCGCCGCTGATGCGCCGGGCACGGTGGTTGGTTATGTGTCGAGTTCCTTTCCCATCATCTCGACGACGAATTTGTCCTGGTACTTGTTGATGGCGCGCAGGAGGTCAGGTGTGAGGTCGGGGTCGGTCTCTCTCCGTGACTGGAGCCACTTGTTGAAGGCCATGAATACCTCGATGGCATCTACGACGTTGGCTTTCTTGTCGAGTTTCTCGATGACGGATGACAGTTTGGCGAGCTTGTCAGCGAGTCCGCTGATGAGCGCGGGATCCTCGGATGCGTTGACCTGCTCGATGAGCTGGTCGATGGTCCGCAGGAGCTTGTTGACGAGTTCCGGGCGCGTGATGTTCTGCGCGGCTCGTGCCTCTGCCCATGCGTTTTCGTTGCCCCACTTGGATACTGTCTGGCGTGATACGCCCACTTGTTCTGCGATGTCCGCCATGGCCTTGCCCGCCATGAAGAGGATGCGGGCAAGTTCCTTTTTTCTTTCTGTTTCCTTGCTCATGATGATTATAGTTTGAGGATTTTGCGTTGCAAAATTACCTCAAACAAGGGATGCCGACAAAAAGGGGCGCAAGTGTTGCACGGAAGTGCGCAGTGATTGCGCAGTTATTTGGCAGAGAGGGATGAAGGGGGTAATTTTGCGGCATGAAAGTTCCTTGGGCGGTCCCTCGGGAGAATCCTCGGGAACGGCAACGAGAAATTTGAAATATTAGAAATTGAAAAATGAAAGGATAGAGAAATGGAAGAGACGACGAAGAGAGTCCGGCTGACGAGCGAGCGCGTGAACTGCTACGGTTTCCGCGTTCTGACTGCAGGCATCGACCTGACGCAGTACGAGAAGAACCCCGTGCTGCTGTATATGCACGAGCGCGGTAATGTAATCGGTATCGTGAAGGATATCCGCCGTGAGGGCGATGAGCTGACCGGTGAACTGTTCTTCGACGAGGCGAGCGAGCAGAGCCGCGTATGCAAGCGCCAGTGGGAGGTAGGGAGCCTGAGGATGGTGAGCATCAAGTTCAACATCACAGAGACGAGCAACGCCCCGGAGCTGCTTGTTCCGGGACAGACGCGTGCGACGGTGACGAAGTGCGCTCTGTTCGAGGTGTCGCTGGTGGATGTCGGTGCGAACGACGATGCCATCCGCCTGATGAAAGACGGTGTGGAGATCAACCTGGAGGCCGGCGATGAGTGCCCGCTTCCACTGCTTAATATCAATCCCCAAAACAACAAAGAAATGAAAGACGAAGAAAGAATTGCACTGGCGGCGCTGCTGAATCTGCCCGCCGATGCCGATGCCGCGGCCCTGACCGCCGCCATCACCAATCTGCAGGCCGAAGCCTCGACCAACGCCCAGCTGCGGGCGGAAAACGAAACGCTGAAGCTTGCAGGTGTCCAGTCCCTGGTGGCCACGGCCATCAAGGATAAGCGCCTGACGGAAGACAAGCGCAGCCAATTCGAGGAGCTTGGCAAGAAGGTCGGCTCCGAGGAACTCTCGAAGATCCTGGACGCCATGCACCCACAGGTGAAGCTTGGCGACATAGAGCAGCTGTCCGGCGGTGCGGGCGGCGGCGCGGCCGAAGGCCCGTGGGAGCAGCGCCAGAAAGAGATCAGGGAGCTGTACTACGGCAAATGAGAATTGAAGTTTAACCCTTAATGTTTTAACGAATATGGCAATTAACATTCAAAACACCAACTACAACGGTGAGGTTCTGGAAAGACTTCTCACCGTGGCCACGACCGGCAATGAGATTGTCGGCAAGGGCCTGATCTGTGTGATCCCCAATGTCTCCAAGAAAGTGAGCATCCCGCGCCTGCGTACTGGTAAGATGCTGCAGAAGCGCAAGGAGAACCCTGTCGTCACGGATTCGAAGGGTGACTTCAACTACAGCGAGAAGGAGCTGAACCCTCAGGACTTCATGGCGTTCACGGTGTTCAACCCGCGCAACTTCGAGCAGATCTGGCGTCCCTGGCAGCCGAAGGGCGACCTGGTGTTCTCGGAGCTTCCCCCGCAGGCGCAGAACGCCCTTCTGGACGCTCTGTCGAAGCAGGTGCAGTTCGAGCTTGGCGGTCACTACGTGAACGGCGTTTACGGCAACGACGACGACCACCTGTTCGACGGCATCCTGACGCAGGCCGCCAAGGACAGCGACATCGTGATCGTGACGAGCGCCGCCACGAAGATGACGGATCGCCTGAGCGCGTTGCGTGGCCAGATTCCCGTGGCGCTGATCGAGAACCCGAACCTGCGTATCCTGATGTCCCCGACGGACTTCAACAAGTACGACGACGAGCTGACAGCCCGCCAGAGCAAGAACCGCGATGAGACCACGCGCAACGCGAAGCTTTACAAGGACATCAAGATTGAGACGCTTGCCGCCTGGCCTGAGGATCTTCTCGTGGCCACTCTGTGCAGCCCCGACGCGATGACGAGCAATGTGTTCGCTGCCGTGAACCTGCAGGACGACGAGCACGTGATCAAGATCGACCGCGTGAGCCCGATGAGCGAGCTGTACTTCTTCAAGATGCTGATGAAGGCGGACACGAACATCGCTTTCGGCGAGGAGTTCATCGTTCTGGACAGCCGCGGCGCAGGTGCCGTGTTCGTGGATCCCGATGCTGAGACAGCAGAGCCCGTTCCCACCATCGAGGGTGCCGCCAGCCTCAGTCTTCCCGCTACGAGCGGCACTGCGCAGCGCACGTACCACACGAGCAACGGCGCAGGGGTGACCGCCGAAACTGATGCCGACTGGCTCGAGGTGAGCACCAACGGCGGCAAGGTGACCTTTGCCTATCAGGCCTATGCCTACGACGCCGAAGGTGATGCCACGCGCAGCGCGACGGTGACCCTTGGCATCGAAGGCACGACCGCGACGAAGAGCGTGACTGTTACTCAGGCGATGGCCGGTGAATAGTGAATAAGGCCTTCGGGAGACTCCGAAGGCACGGTAACAGATTAGAAAATGAAAGAGAAGACCCTTCCGCGCGGCCTGCGCAACAACAATCCCGGCAACATCGTCAAGAGCCGCCAACGTTGGCTCGGCGAGGTTGCCGGGGAGGACGCGAAGTTCTGTACGTTCTCGGAGATGGCCTACGGGTACCGCGCTCTGATGAAGCTGCTGCAGAACTACCAGCGTACGCACCGCCTCTATACGGTCCGCGAGCTGATCAGCCGCTGGGCTCCGGCAACGGAGAACCATACGGAGTCGTACATCAAGTCCGTGACCCGACAGACGGGTTTCGGGATGGACGAGCGCCTGGACATGAGCGACCGGCAGACTGTGACAGCGCTTGCCGCTGCGATTTCCTGTGTGGAGAACGGCGTTCCGGCGGATATGGACGATGTCGCGCGGGGTTGGTATCTGCTGAAGGTATAGGCCCTCGGGAGAACCCTCGGGAACGGTAAAGAAAATAGAATTAAACAACAAAAACAAAATCCGAGATGATGTCCGATATTCTTCTACAGGTGCTTCACTGGGCTGTTCCGGGTGGTGTGGGTGCTGCGCTGTCGTGGCTTCTGAGCCGTCAGGTGCGGCAGGCCCGCGACGCACGTTCGGTGCATGATGCCTACAAGCAGATGTACGAGGATGTAAGCGGTCATCTGACGGAGCTGAGACAGGACTATGACAAACTATTCAAGGTATGCACGCGTCTGGAACGTGCTCTGTCGCGTGCTTCTGTGTGCCGTTATTGGCCTCAGTGCCCTATCCGCGACGAGCTGCCGGAGCTCAAGGCGCGCGGCGCAATGCGCCGTGGAGAGCGACGTTCTTCTGTCGGGCCGCACCGAATCCGTGACACTGGAGACGGTGACGCAGGCGGTGGCGGGGGACAGTGTGAAGCTGGAGATTCCGATAGCGGCGATGCAGATCCTCCCCAACGGTGCGGCGTTCACGAAGAAGCGGGGTCGTACGCGCGTGAGCCTGAAACGTGAGGGGGAGAGCGTAGTTGCCGAGGCAGAGAGCGACAGCGCGCTGCAGACGGTGACCCGCTACGAGCACCGCGCCCGTGACGAGCTCCAGGAACGCGAGACAACGGCAGTCAGTGCGACCAGGAAGGAAGATCCCGGCGAGCGAAGCCGGAAGTTCTGGGCGGTGGCTGGTGCCATCGGCATAGCGGCACTGATCGTAGCGATTAGAAGACTATTCAAATAACCCTTAAACAGTATTAGAACAATGGTAACAAGAAAGATTACAGGCTGGGGCAAGCCTACCGTCCAGGTTGACGGGAACACGTACACGGACTGCGTGAAGGACAGCTGCAAGCTGAGCGTGGAGGAAGGCTCTCTGGAGGAATTGCAGATAGAAGGCGGCGAGGCCGAGGACGATCACAAGGAAACGGACCGCTATATCATCGAGTTCGACCGCCGCGTAGGGAGCGTCGCCGATGCCCAAGTGGGTCACCATTCCGACGTGGGCGACATCACCGTGACCCCTCCCCGGACGGGCGCCATCGGCGTCACGCTTCTGGACGTGAGCTGCGACATCACGCTGAAGGGCGACACGAAGGACGGTCTCGTGGTTCATCACAAGTACCGCACGAAGGGCCAGCACGACAACGAGGGTAACCCGACGGACATCGTTCCCTTCGTGACCAGCAGCGGGACATACACGGCCGTGAGCAGCAGCTCTTCCGGCTATTCGAACAAGAATCCGAAGACTGAGGGTTGGTACATCAAGAACGGTACCGTCTATATTCCCTCGCGCGACACAACTCCGCAGAGCGGGGTGACTTACTACAAGCTATCCTGAGACATCGTGTGATGCGCCGGGGCCCCTGTCTGCCGAAGAATGGCTGGCGTGGAGCGCCCGGCGCTGTTTTTATGAAATCATGAAAAGAGACGAGAAGAAACAGAGGACGGGAAAGCCCTCGGGAAGTGTAACGAGGGAAGATCGGCTGTCGCATCTCCTGCGGGATGTGGTGCTTGAGCGTGCTGTGGGTTTCAGCCTTTGCGGCCGTGAGTACCGGCTGTACCCTGTGACGCTGGCGAAGCTGTTGGCCGCATCTCCCCATGCTCAACGCCTGGGCCTCGGCGGTTGGTCGGGGCAGACGAACCCTTACGTGGAGTGCCTTCGTCTGGCGGAGCGCGAGCGCGAGCTGTGCTGCCACGTTCTGGCGCTGCACTGTACGCCGAACACTCGTGCGGCCTTCCACGATGAGGAGAGCCTGAACGCGCGGCGCGGGATGTTCGAGAAGGAGATGTGCACGGCGGACGTGGCCTCGCTGCTTCTGCATACGCTGACGGCAGACAATACACAGCAGCTGCTGGAGTATCTGGGTCTGGACAAGGAACGTGAGCGAATGCAGAAGGTGATGGAGGTGAAGAAGCGGAAGCACGACGGAAGCCTGAGCTTCGGCGGTCTGAGCCTTTTCGGGACATTCATAGGCCCGCTGAAGGAAATGGGCTACACGGATGACGAGATCCTGTACGAGCGGGGATATAGCTACCTGCGGCTGATGCTTGCGGACCGGGTGACGAGCGTGTATCTGACGGACGAGGAGCTGCAGGAGGTGCCGACGGATCTGGGCGGCACGCTACTCAGCGGCGACGACCCGGAGAACGCAGAGGGTCTGCAGGCGCTTCTCGCAGAGAGGGGGATCAGGACTCTCGGGAGAAGCCGGGGAATCGGGAATTGAGAATTGGGAATAAGAAAATAAGAGAATAAACAGGCGATGGAAAGGATAGATGTAAAAATCGGACTTGACGCGAGCGAGGCAGCAGAGAGCCTCGCTGTTACGCGTGCGGATGTGCAGAAACTGGAGCAGGCCATCCAGACTCTCACTGGTGCTGTCCGTGAGAACACGCGGTCGCTCAAAGAGGACAGTCGCGCCAACCAGGAGAATACCCAAAGCGCTGAGGCGAACGCGGAAGCCACCAAGGAACAAGCAGCAGCCAAGGACCAGGGTAGTGAGGCGATGCAGAGCCATACGGAGGCGATGGAGGAAAACAGCGAGGCCAACCGCAACAATTCAGAGTCGCTGAGCAATGTGGCCGGTGCCGCGGGTATGCTGCCCGGCCCTATCGGAAGGGCTGCCTCCTCGGTGAGTGGCCTGACGAACAAGGTTGGAGGGATGATGAAGAGCGGTTGGCTGTTGTTCCTGGCGGCTGTGGCAGCAGGTTACGAATATCTTACCTGGTCGATGAGCCGCACTGTTGAGGGGCAGGAGAAGCTGGATGCCGTCACGGCACGGATGAATCAGCGTCTGGAAAACGTGAAGGATGCCGCAAGTGCCGTCGGTCGTGCTTTATTCAATGCCTTCGACTATGCAGCGCATGGAGCAGAAATATTATCAGGCAAGATTGACAATATATGGAACCGTGTTCGCGATTTCGGCGGCGGTTTCGCCGGCAAGGCCATTGATTTTATTGTCCCTGATATAGGGAAGGCCGGATTAGACGCTCTAAAATGGTTCTGGAACCGTAATGTTGATGAAGCGGAGGAGTATGCACGCCGCTCTAACGAACTATGGCAGCAGCGCCAGAAGAGCAAGATAGAGGAGGCTAATCTGGAACGTGAGGTGAGCGAGGCGCGGGAAAAGCTGTATGACCGTACGCTGAGCATAGAGGAGCGCGAAAAGGCCTACAAGGATGCGGTGGCCGCCAATAATAAGCTGTTCGAGATCAGGAAACACCTTGCCGAGGAGGAATATGCCATCGCCAAGGGGCGAAACAGCCTCTCGGACAGCGACAGGGCCGCCCTTGAAAAGGAGGCAGACCTGCAGGCCCAGACGATCCGCCTGGAGACCCAGCGCTCCGACGCGCAGCGTATGTTGCTCCGGATGAAGAACGGTCTGAGCACACAGCAGGACAGTGCAGACCATGCAGCCGCAGAGGAGGCCAAGCGGCTTGCGATGGAAAGGGAAGAAACGCATAAACATGCCGATGAAATAGCGGAAGCCACCCGTGAGGCCGAAGACGCCATCATGGATGCTACCATTGCCGGCATCCGCGACAACAGGGAACGGGAACGTGCGGAGCGTGAGGAGCAGCATAAGCGGAAACTGCGCGACATAGCGCTCCAGGAGGATGAGATCTACAAGGCCATCTACGAGCATCGGAAGAGACAATGGGAACTCACGCACGAGGATTCGCCATACGAAAACACAGCATCCGGTAAGCTGGGCTGGCAGGGCGTGAAGGGTTCTACGTTGAGCGATGATGAGCAGGGGCAGGTGGCTACGGCACAGGCGGAGGCGGAGGCGAAGAGACGGACGGAAAACGCCCGGTATGCCCGTGAGGTGCAGAAGTGGCTGGATGAGGAGCGTGCAGCGCTGCTGGAGTATATCCGGGAATACGGGAGCATCCAGGAGCAGCGTGCGGCCATCACGAGGGAATACGACGAGAAGATCGCGGCGACCTCCGACGAGGTTCAGAAGGCCTCGCTCAGGCGACAGAAGGAGACGGTTCTCTCGGAGCTCAACTTCAAGGGACTGCAGGCAGAGATAGACTGGGAGACGGTGTTCGGCAACCTGACGCGGTTGAGCACCCGGGCTCTGACGGAACTGAAGGAGAAGCTGCGCAAGGCCCTCGACGCGAAGGACATCACGGCAGAGAACGCGCAGGTGGTGACGGAGAAGATCCTGGAAATAGAGGACCAGATAGCCAGCAAGGGCGGTTTCGGGTCGAATATCCTTCCGGCCCTGCGTGAGCGCGAGCGTATCGAGGAGCGTGTGGCGCTCCTGCAAGAGCGGCAGAACAAAGCCGCAGAGGAGGCGACCCGGAAGGCGACCGCGCTGCAGCAGGCGAGAGGGCATGCGGTGGCCGTCCTCGGGACTGCCGGCGTGAATAAGGATGACGGGACGGCCTATACCTCGATGGACTTCGAGGGTATGTCCGCCGCAGAAATCGGCGAGTGGGCGAGCCGGCTCCAGTCCTCATCGGCGGTGGCCTCGGATGCGCTCCGGGCCTTGGCCACGGCGACCACGGACGCCACCCGCGCGGAAGAGGAGAAGACGAGGGCGCAGGAGATCGTTGAAAATGAAAAGGAGATCCTGAAGGGGTTCAAAGGCAAGGGCGTAGCCGGCGGCATGAAGGAAATCTTCACGCAGGCCGTGGAAGCCGGCGGCGGTGGCGCGCTGGGTGTCATCGGGCTGATCGGTCAGAACGCGAACAGCCTGGCATCGTTCTCGGACAAGATAGGTCTGGCAGGCACGGACTTCGGGGATGCGGTACACGGATTCGCGGACGGCGTCAACGGCTTCCAGAGTGCCATCGGTGCTCTGGCGCAGGGAGATATCTTCGGTGCTGTCAGCGGTGTGTTCGACGGGATCGTGGGCTTCGGCAAGACGCTGACGTCGGTGTTCGGCATCAACTGGAGCGGCGGGAACGAGGATGAGGTGCGTGAGGTTGACGAGCGCCTGATCCGGGAGAACGAGAAACTGACGGGCGCCATAGAGCGCCTGCGCGCGACCATCGACAAGAGCAACGGCATGGCGGCCATCGAGGCGGGCGCGGAGGCGAAGGAGGCCCAAGCCCGCAAGAACCGGAACCTGCTGGCCCGCTGGGACAACGACATGGGCTACCACAGCGCCCACCACAGCAACGGCTACTACTATGATATCGGGGACTGGGCCGCCGGCCAGATCAGCCAGCGGTTAGGGAAGACAGTTCGTGCGACACATAATGAGGATTTATTGCAACTAACCCCCGAGGAGATGAATATCATCCGGACGGAAATGGCGGACGTGTGGGACACGATTGTCAACCAGGGGAAGTACCAATGGGTCTATGATGCGCTGAACGAATATGCCGACCAGGCGGGTAAAATAGCGGCAATCGACGAGCAGCTGAAGCAGAACCTGACGCAGCTGACCGTGAGCGGCCTGCACGACAGCTTCCTCAACGAGCTGATGGACATGAAGCGGGATGTCGGGGATTTCAGCGATGATTTCTCACAATACCTGATGAAGGCGGTGATGAACGCACAGATTGGCAACCTGCTAGACAAGGATCTGGAGGACTGGCGTAACGATCTGGCACGACGTCAGGCGGCAGGCGGCGGGACGCTGAGCAAGCAGGATGTCAAGGAGCTGCGTGCGCAGTGGGATGCCATCGTCGAGAAGGGCATCGAGCAGCGCGATGTCTGGGCCGAGGTGACGGGCTATGAGGGCAGCGGCTCGTCCGGTTCGGGCACGGCCAGCGGGCGTTCGTTCCAGGCTATGAGCCAGGAGACGGGGGACGAGATGAGCGGCCGGCTCACGGCAGTGGTGATATCGGGCAACGAGCAGGCGGCGACGCAGAAGCTGATCCTGGCGAATATAGCGTCGATGGCGAGCGTGTCGCGCAGCGGTTTCGAGAGCCTTCAGGAACTGGCGGCAGCGAGGAACAGCTACCTGAGCGACATTGCCCGCTATAGCAAGAAGATCTATGATGACTTCAAGGAGCGTCTTGAGAGCATAGCCGGGCATACGGAGAGTTTATAGGCCCTCGGGAGAGCCCTCGGGAACGGTAACAGAGCAATTAAAAAAGGATATGATCAAGGAGACATTCATCAATGGGCATGACGCCTATGCGGAGTGGGGCGTAAGCCTCACGGACGGAGGCCTGTCGGCACTGATGACGCCGGCGGGAAACAAGGAATACATCAGCAGCAAGAGCCGCCTGGAGCACGGCAAGCGCGTGATCACGGACAATGCGCGAGTGGATGAGCGGGAAGTGCTGCTCCCCGTGCATATCACAGCTCCTACGCGGGAGGCCTTTTTCCAGAGATACGCGGCTTTCTGCGCGGTTCTGGAAGCAGGCAGCCTGGAGATCTACACGCGCTATCAAGCCACGGTGACGGGCAGTGGGGCAAACGAGGTCGTGAGCCCGACGGTGGTGTATAGGCTGAAGTATCTCTCGTGCCAGCAGTTCAGGGAGTACGGGCAGCGTGTGGCAAAATTCATCTTAAGGGTATCTGAACCTAATCCAAATGACAGAAGCGTATGAATAAGATAGACAGGATGCACGAAGAGGCGGAGTTCCACTACGAGGGCACTCTGTATAACGCGCAGGGGGAGGCCGTGGAGGCTTCAGGTACGTACTACGCCGGAGTGCGGTACGAGAAGGGGGATATTACCATCAGCAGGGTTTCGTCGGGCAATATCATCATCTACAACAACCCTGAGTCCAGAATGTATAAGAGGATGGGCTTCGGAGCCGGCAAGAAGCGCATCAGCTCGGAAAAGAATCTTGTCGGGGTGTATCTCACGGTCTATTACACCAGCACGGGCTGGTATGTCAACGGGCAGGCGGTTCCCGGGGGATATGCGAACCGGCAGACGTTCTACTGTGAGGCAGACGGAAACGGAGAGGTGGTCATTCAAGTGACCAAAGACAGCGGGACGACGGGGAGTGTGTATGTATATCGGGCTGTGGCTGTGTTCACGAATCTCACGCCCGTCTATAAGGCGGACGGCAGCCGGAGGGGCTTCATCGCCATCGGACAGGGCAGCACGCGGCGGAAAGAGCTGATGGTCTCGGACGAGATAGAGATCAAGGACACCCTGGGAGAGCGGCTTGACGTGAAGGTGGGCGACTACGTGGAGGTTGACGAGGGCCGTTTCGTGCTGTGCGAGCCTTACCAGCCAGAGGCAGACGGTCGGACGGGAAGCCTGTCCTACTCGCTGAAGCTGGAGGCTCCTTATATGCTGTGGCGGAACAGGCTCATGAAGCTGGAGCCGGGGAAAAACAGCGAAAGCTCCTTCTCGGTGACGGACACGCTGAGCGGGCACATGGCACTGCTGCTGGCGAACCTGGAAGCCTATCACAACGAGGAACGGACGTGGTTCGAAGGCCATCCGTCGGCCCACAAACGGTTTAATTTCCATTATAATGCTCTCGGGAGCTCGTCGGATAACGACAACGAGGGCCCGTACAACTGCATTCTTATCGGGCAGCTTGGAGAAGACGGGTACGTTTCCAACAATGGATATACACGTCTCAACAGAACAACGGGCGGTGCGTTTGACACGGTGGAGGCCAAATGCATCACCTACAACAGCACGAACATCATCGAGGCTCTCAACCTGATAGCAGAAGCGTGGAAGCTAGAATGGTGGATTGTCGAAAGCACGATATATTTCGGCAAGTGTACGACGGATATTTTCGCCAAGAACGACAACCTCCTGTCTTATGGGGAGCTGACCAATAAGGAACTCCTGCTGTCGAAGTGGCAGCTATATACAAGCTCACAGACGGAAGGTTTTCAACCTGCATCCTGCATCAGCGAGTATTCCTTGGCAAGCGGCGACACGGACGAGGGTCTTACACCTCTTGTCCTTGATATGACAAAGCCGACTCTGACGCACGCTACGGGGTGGCCCCATATTACACTCGCACAGACCATTCCGCAGGCAGACCTCGAAGCAAGCGGCTCGCACACTTTCACGCTATCTATCTATGTCAAACGCTCCAAGGAAACTGACGGAAGTGTTGGCTTTTTCGGATTGTTTATCAGTAATGCCACAACACGGCCTACCGTCGAAAATCATGGCGTTTACGGCGATGGTGCAAGATGGGAGCAGACCTCAACCGAGGGTGATAATACGACATGGGTACAGTTCAGGATAACGGAAAAGGACAAATGGGTGCGCCTGTGGGTTACGTTCAACTTGTCAAGCATCACCGACACGCAGATATATTTTCGCGCATGGACTACAAGCGGAGGTGGAGAAGGTAACAAGTTTTTGTTTACCCGTGCCAAGCTCGAGGCCATGAGCTATCCTACTGCCGTGGACTTCAACCGCATTGAACTCGTCCGCTTGGAGGAAGGTGAAGACCTGATGTCATTGAAACCCGTCAAGAACGGCGGCAAGTATGCCACAAGAATCTACGGCTTCGGCGGTGAGACGAATATATCGGGAAAGTACAGGAAGTATATCACCTATTATGCAAGGACGGGTCAGACAGGGGCTATTCTGTCCTATCCGTATCATAAGCTTTATGCCTCAGATGCCTCTCACAACGTCGCTACGCTAACGGGTATCGCCAACGTCTGCATGAAGGTGTTTGATGGGAAGTATTTGGCAGAGGATTCAGATATTGAGATAAGATTGCCGTTACTGAACGGCCAAGGCGCAGAAATAACCGAACTCACAAAAGATGGCGGGGCAGACCATAGCAGCTCTATGGCTAAGACCGTATCGCAGATAACAGCTCTTGGCGAGCGTGGTTATTCGTACATCTTTTCTTTCAGCTGCTCAATGATAGAATATGACGATATTACCCTACCGCAAGTGCCACCTGACGGGAAATATCGGTTGGAGATTAAAGTGTGGACGGGTTACAATGCCGATGACGGTTTCCCGACTGACGCTCTTTTCAGCAGCTTCGTTGATGTGAAGGATGGTAAATTCTCTGTTAGCTTCTCGCCAGTAGATATAGACCATACGTACTACTACCCTGCAATTAAGTATAGACTGACATTCCAAAGAATCGCTCAGTCTGGGATGACGTATTATTCCCATTATAAAGTCGGAAGCTTCAACTGTAAGATTACAGCCACCAAGCGATACCCCGCATACAACAACCTGACGCTTTACACGGGGCTTGATTGGGCATCACACCAAAGTAATGTGATACTCTTCCCCGTTAAGCCTAACGATACTTTTGATGGTTGGCAGTACGTTCTCTACGCACCAACACTTGCGAGAGACACATATTATCAACTTGACGGCCTCGAAACGGCTATCTCTCGTATCCCGTCGGAGTTCTTCATGCGCGACACCTCGGATGAAGCGGTGCAAAAGGCTCTTGTAAAGCCCCGCTTGCTACTCCCGAAGGAAACGGGTGGTTATATCGACGTGTTTGACGATACGACCCCGTTTGAGATTGTCGAAGAGGTGGCAGTAGCCGATGATATATACCCTAAGCTGACGCTTAACACCCATGCCGTAATTGTCGAGGAAGAGACGTATGATGACGAGGACGAGACGGGTAGCAAGGTAAGAAAGACACGAAACGTCTATACCGTTGTAGCGTATAACGGCAGTGCACGTTTCGTCTTGCCGAAGGAGGCCATCATCGCCGAGGAACTGTGTATCATGTTCATGACTGGCCAGCTCGCGGGCATGACGTTCAAGTGCGAGAACAAGATAAAGGACTACACGGACAGCGGAACGACCGCCAAGGCGAGCTACTTGCACATCATCCCGTCGGAGGATTATGGTGCTGTCCTTCCGAGCGGGGACCTGGCACCAGCCGTGGATGATGAGTTCATCCTGACGGGTTGGGACACGGCCTATTTCAAGAGCCTGAATCTGGAGGGGGCCGCGGAACTGGAGCTGCAGACGTATATCGAGGCTTATGCCAAGACTATCAGGGAGAATTATTCGTATGAGGTCGTCCATGCTGCAGACAGAGCCAAGGCCGGTGGTGTGCTATCCCTTGGGCAGCGGGTGCGGCTGACGAGCTCCGTTCTTGGCATCGATGTGGAGAGCCGCATCATCAAGCAGGAATATCCTCTGGACTATCCGTACGACAACCCGACCTATACCATCGGCGAGCGGAGCAAGTATTCCCGGCTGGCGGCGATGGAGGACAAGATAGAGGGCGTTGGGCATACTCGCGGCTCTGTCGCGTCGGCTGTAAGAGCCATGGGTGTCAGTGGCGGCGTGGTCATCGTCCGCATCGGAAGCTCCATAGAGCCTACGGACAATAACGTTTTCTCTGCTGCGAGGGTGATTGCCGATTTCCTCAGCAAGGATGAAGCGCAGGCCATATATGCCGATGTCCGCAAGGATGTGCATTTCCAAAAGGGTGTCACTGTCGCAGGAAACATATCCGTTGATGGGGATTCTACGGTAGGTGGCAGCGAGGTCGTGGATGAGGATTTGTTGGTCAAGGGACAAACTACGATAGGACAGGTTCCAGAAGGAGCGCAGCCAAGTAATGCAAAACTGCAGGTTTTCGGGGCGTCGGATTTAAATGGCTCTGTAAATGTTGCAAACAACCTGACTGCGGCGGGCAACATATCAGGTCAGAATGTAACAGCCTCACAGAAGATAACCAGTGCAACCGCGCAAGTAACCCAAAGTGCGGAACTTGGAACGTTCTCGCCTACAGGGTTAGGTGGTGCAAGAGCGTATATAGGTCAAAACAACCAAAGCTACCTCACCATCGACAACCTCAACGTTCGTGCTCAGATGCGTGTGAAGGAACTCATCATAGAGAAAGCGAAGGCTGTCGGCGGCACGCTGGTCATCAGTCCGGCTTCGGGCGTGATAGACCGTGTGGAATGGCTCAATCGTCTGGGGGAAACACTTGCGCAGACGGAAGAAAACCGGGCGCAGCTGAAATGGTACCGGTGCTATCTCTCGCACGATGATGGAGAAAATGTATCGAACGAGCTGACGTGGATGGTTGGTGACCTGGTCTATTGCAAGACGTATGGTATCAGGCAGGGTGTTACGTACGGCTATCAAAGCCGGAACTACTGGCGAGAGGTGGGCCATGCGGATGTGATTGAGGAGCAGGGGAGTCGGACGATATACATAGACCTTGATGCCACGGTGAACGGAATGAGTACGGAAAGCTTCGACTCTGTTCCGGCTGAGGGGGACAATATAGCCGTTCTAGGCCATCGGACACACGAAGAGGAAAGATGGAAGACCGTCAGCATTGACTATCCGGTCAATGCGTCAGGGGGTACTTTCTACCGCTTTGATGACCCTGTGGTTATAGGCAGCGGGACATACTACTGCAGGAAGTGGGTGTCCAACGACGGTCTGGTCAGCATTGAGACGAAAAGCGGCAGAAACAATATGGTGGTCACGAGCGACAGCCTTAAGCTGGCCTCGGACGACTACGTTGTCAAATCAGGCAGCGTGTATTATATGGGCTCCCTGTCATTCAACGCCTCTACAACCGGATCCGGGTACAAGATTGACGACACCTTGGTGGACAGCAACGGATATGCCTATGCGAAGTCTAATCTCTTCACGCAGGAGACAGAGTTCAATGTGTATGCTCCCAGTTCGCCCTGGATCAGCATCTCCTCAGCGGTTGTGCATTTGGGCATACAGCATGTGGAAAACGCGCCGCGGGACCGCATGAACGCCATCGTGATCAGCGCCTACGGCGATGACAGTCCGAGCGAATACGACTACGAGGGCATTGATGCCTTCGATAAGCTCAACCTTGCCAGCTGCGTGTTCGCCAAGTGGTGGGATGCTGCAAGTAGGAAATACAAGGTGCATATTGGAAAGGGAGATAGACACCTCGAATGGACGGGTGATTCGCTGAATATCTACGGCAATTTCTTCTCTTCAAGCGGCTCTATCGTCGATGGCTCTCTGAACGCCTTGGTAAGCCAACTGACCACCAAGGTCGGGAATATCGTCAACGAGGGTATCATCACGGGAGGCAAGGAGAAGAACACCATGTATAACACGTGGTGCGAGCTCATGGAGGAGCGCGATGCTTTGAATCAGAAGTGGGAGTCTTTGGAAATACCAGACTCGCAGCATATACCTGCTGATATGCCCGAAGAGGAAGCGGAGCTGATAGTCGATATGAACGAGGCTTACGGTGATGCGATAGCAGGCTATGAGAGTGCATTAAGGGCAATCGGTCGAGACTTGAACGGAAATACCACCTACACGGATTTAGCCACCATGCCTTTGGCATTAAGGGACTTAACAGCGGACTATACGCTCCCCGTCCCCACAGGCGATGATACCTATACGACCCATTGGGAAGTGATGTACGAGGCGAGGAGAGATTACGTCGAGATACTTGACTATTGCGCCAATGCAATCGCGCAGATACGCGCCAATCTCGCCAAGTACACCGCCAATGCTGCTCAGTCAACGGCAGATGCCGCGCAAACGCGCCTGAACAATTGGGCTTCCGACGGAAAGATTTCTCCGACCGAAAAAACGGGGTTGGAACAGCAGAAGAACGACATCCTCGCCGAGTATAGCAGTATCTGTGAGAATGCGTCCAAATACAGCGTCTCAACGGATGCCTACACAACGGCAAAGAACAAGGCTATTGTCGCCTTGGACTACTATACCGCAGCACAAGATTCGCAGGGTCACGAGTATATCACAATTATCACGGACAGCCAGGCCGACTCGGATGCGTCACCTCGATATTCCCGCATAGCTGCCTATTACACGGCGAGAACGACCATACTCAACTCTATCGCTACTGCGGCAAAGACGGCTATATCCAATGCTCAGTCAGCGGCGAATACGGCAGCTTCCGATGCCTTGGCAGCCTTGCAGAAAAAGGCCAACTACTTCAAAAGCGCAGGCAGCACTTCCTTCCGACCCGACGACTACTATAAGGGCGATATATGGTTTGTAAACGCAACAGATTCAGTCAATCTTACGTTGAGAGGGAAGTCCACAGCTCAGGACTGTAAGGGACTGACTCTTGTTTGCACGACAGACGGGACGGAAGCAAACAAGTACATGCACGATACGTTCGCTTCTACAGATTGGGAGGTGCTTGGTGAGTTTGACACATACATTAGTTCCGCGCTCCAAGTAAAAGAGAATGAAATACATGGATGGGTGCAGAGTCAAGGATATAAAAACGCCCAAGGCGTGCAAGATGTCATTGATACTAACACAGCTGGTTTCGCCGTCGCCACACAGGTAGCCACGGATATAGGAAACGCAAAAGGTGAAGTGATGACTTCCGTCGCGGGAATATACGCCACAAAAACAGAGGCAGAAACCATCACGGGTAATGTTACGCGGTTGGAGGGCGAGGTTGCCGTAAGCGCAAGCAATATCAGCATAGGGCTTGCGGAATCGCACACGGACGGCAACGACAACCTCTTCAAGTACGGAGAGCTGAGTGACAAGGCAACGATGCTTACGAAGTGGAACGTCGGTGGAAGATTTAGCCCCGACTCATACGACGCTACCACTGTCTTGATGGACTATGCTGCTTACTGTCAGTCTCTCTCTCCACAGAAGCCTCCAACAGACAACGGCCTCAATCCTATCGTTGTCAAAATGGATGACAACCATTTCAACCACCCAAGCGACACTCCCATCATCGATATTCAGCAGACTGTGCCGACGAGCGTTTTAGAAGGGGCTGGTGGTAACTACTTCACGATGTCCGTTTACGTCAAGCGCATCACGGACAAGACGAATGGGCGCAACAACGTCTGCCTTTTCGCTACAAACGCCTTATCCAAGCCTTCCCTTGTGTCCTTCGGATGCGACAATGATGCCGCCGTATATTTCAACAAATCCGACAATGCGAACAGACAGAACGACAGTTCTTGGGTGCAGTTCGACATTGCGAAGAAGGATATATGGGTGCGTTTGTGGGCTACTTTCATGGTTGGGGGCGCTACTGGCCTGCAGGTAAACGCGACTTCATTCAGCGTGTACTTCTATTCCAACACGGGCGGTACGCTCGGAGAGCACTTCTATCTGACCCGTGCCAAGCTCGAAAAAGGCTTAAAGCCTACGGTATGGCTCGAAGGAGAGAACATCAACAAGGGGAATCTCGAGAAAACGGGTATCGACATCGAGCAGGGAATCATCCACCTGCGAGCAGGAAAGGTTGTCGTTGACCACGACTTCGCCGTCGGAGGGTTCATCTACAACGAGACGAGTGAGATAAACATAGGCGACGGGACGAACCTCGGAAGCGAGCTGCGCGAGGCCGACTTTAACCCGTTTGGATGGGGTTTTGTCGATGGGTATGTGAAAAAATACGGCTCCATAGCTTTAGCACCAACATACAATAGACCAACACCATCAAAAGTCTTGTTTGTTAAGTTCCCAGAAATGGGCTCTAATGTCGAGTTTAAAGGCTCGCTCCCTGCTTCCACTGATACCCATCCTTGTGAATATGTCTCGGTGTTCTTACCGTTCTCTTGCTACTTACATGCACGGAATTTGGGAGCCATTATGTCGCAAGCATCCGTGATAACGGCGGTTAATGGGGATATAACAAAAGATGATAATGCAAATACTATCACCGTGCAAGTCAACACGTCTGGAGATTATTTCAGAACGCGCCAAGGGTGGGCGGATAATAGTGTAAGTAAGGAATTTAACGCCAATTCCAAGATTCTGTACGAGCAACTTATAGAAGGGCAAAAACAAGCTCTTCAATATGTCGGTTCGCGTCTTACCATTTCCAATGATTCTCTCGACGATATTTGCTTGTGGGGAGTGAGAGGATATTCTGTGTGGATAGAGAAATACGGCTCTGAGGCTTATGACCCGTATATTATTGCAAGGGAGTTTGACCCATGGAATCGCCGAGTTCTGGATTGGAAGATAACTCCGACACGTGTTTATTATGTTCCAAGCGGTTCTGGTACGACGACGGTAACAGTATCGCGCTCTATGCTTAACGAGATTCTAAATAGTCTAACGCGCAGCCAAGTAATCGCTAAGATTGAGGAATATAAGAATATATTCTTCGATAGTTTTGACATTAAGCGTTATCGGGATGTGACGTTCCTGATATATAAGGATAATATTGAAGGTCATGACTTAGATATAACGGCAACGCTTACTTGTGAATTTGCAAACGAGCAGTATCCATGTTTTAACGACATAGACACACTATCACCAGTCTTTGACGAAGAAGTGAGTTATTTCCGTCTGTGGCCATATACTCGGAATGTGCCGCAAAAAGACGATGAAGGAGCAACGGATACATTTATCCCCATTACGTACGTGAACAGAAACCGTTACATGCCTACGATAGCACCAGGCAAATTCATGACATTCATCTGCAAGGCTGTCGATGGCGAGGTCTTTTGGGAAATCGAAAGTGACGAGGGATTATATACACAATCAGCATCATAAAAACTTGAAGACAATGAAAAAGATTCTGAAATCAGTACAAGGTAATAAGCTGGTGCTGGCCATCCAGCTTCAGGCGAAGACCGTGACCCCGGAGGGCAGAGTGTCCGAGCCGTACATACCCGCAGAGGACGATGACGTGAAGGTGACGCTGCACAGTACTTACGGGCATTATCCTATACAGAACACCGTACATGAGGATATCCTGTTGGCGACCGACAATGGGACACTGCCTGTTGGCCGGTACGACGTGGAAATCTGCATCACCAAGGCTGACGGAACACCCCTGCGCTCCATGTGGTGCAATCTTGTGGAGATTACCTTCAGCAACGACGGAGTCCTGGAGGAATGGGACGACTTTGTAGGCCCGGGGGCGCAGTCGCTTGACGCCGCAGTTTTCTTCTTTGCCAAGGGGGAAAAGGGCAGCACCGACTACAACGAACTGGAGAATAAACCTGAATTCGAAGATCAGGACAATCCCATTCGGTTAGGCGTGGGGAATGTAGTCTATATGGCAGATTTGAACGGCAATAAGATACTAAAAATTAGCCAATCCCTGTCGGAGAACAAATTCTATATACCCAGCAACAAGGCTGTAATGGACCACCTGGCCTCAAACTATTATACCAAGGGACAGACACAGGAGTACATCGACAGCATCATATACTATCTCGGAGATTTTACAGATGCAGAAAGCGGGAACAGCGTTGCAGCAAATGCCGAATTTGCTGGCAAAGAGGTTAAGAAGCTGCTGTGGTATCGTGTGGCAAACGGAATGGTAGGGGTTATTGAGAATTACCCATCGCAAATGTATTGTACGCAGATTCTCCACTTGAATACATATACTTATGTTCGCGTTCTCAACTTCACAGACGACACACGGACAGAGGTGAGTGCCGTCGGTGAATGGAATGAAATGAAGCTGCCGTCCAAGGCAGAATGGCAGGCAGTCCTTAATGACATTAGTTCGGCTTTAAATGGCGTTTCCACCTTGACCAGTCGAGTCAGCGCTAATACCGCAAGCATTTTGGGCATGAGTATTAAGATCCCATCGCAAGCAAGTGTACAAAACCAACTCGCGGATAAGGAGTTCGTCAACGCCTCTATTGCCACGGCAACGGAAGAGTTTAACGGCATCGTGTGTTATCTCGGAGAGTTTAGCATGTCGGGAGGTGGAGAGGCTGCTGCCGCCCAAGCAGTCAATGCTGGTGATGAGAAAAAGAAACTCCTTTATTACAAAGTTTCGGGCGGCAGGGTCGGAATAATCGAGAACTACCCGTCAAGTGCCTATTGCAGTCAAGTGCTACATCTGGATACCAAGTCCTATGCCCGTGTCATCAATTTCACCGACGGAACACGAGGAACCGTCAGTGTTGTTGGAGGCTGGAACGAGATGAAGGTATTGGCTAAGAGCGAGTGGGACGCCTTGGTGGACAGGGTGGCGACCCTTGAGAGCAGTAGCTGATATCTATGGGGGCAGGCACAAAAAAGCCCCCGGCCAGTCCAAAGTCGTCTTACTTACTTTTAAACAATTATGCCTATTACAGGCGGCCGGAAGCTATGGTTTCCTCCCTGTCAATGGGCTGTTTTTGTTTCAAAAAGTAAGTAAGACACTGCAAAAGTACAAAGAATATCCGACATGACAAATTTTGAGCTCTTAAAAGTTTACCAGGGACCTATGATTTTGCTCGCTCAATGTAAAATCCGGCTTGAAGATGCCCGTTTTGTGGGGCTATACGAAGACTATATGTATATGGTAGGGCACGGAGACAAAGTGACCTATGTCGTGGCCAAACTGGCCGAACGCTATCATGTGAGTCAGCGGAAGGTCTATCAGCTGATCCGCCGCATGGGGAAGGACTGCACGGTATGTGCAGTAAATCCCTCTCCCCAATCGTTGACCGCCTGAATATTTATATCGATCTTTGCAGCTGGAAACAATGTTCGATTAAGTATGAAAAAGATGTTTTTATCAGCCCCTCTGCCATTCATGGGGCAGAAGCGGAGATTCGCACGGGATTTCATCAAGGTGTTGGAAGAGTACCCGGACAACACGACCTTTGTGGATCTGTTTGGAGGTTCTGGTCTGCTGTCGCATATCGCAAAAAGCCGGAAGCCATCTGCTAAGGTCGTGTTCAATGATTATGATAACTACCGGCAGCGGCTGGCTGCCATACCTCAGACCAATTCCATCCTTAAGGAACTGCGCGAGGCGGTTGGGGGCTTACCGAGGAACAAGATCATTACAGGCGAAGTCAGGGAGCGTGTACTTCAATGCTTGCGTCAGCATGAGCTGCTTGATGGGTACGTAGATTACCTGACAATCTCCACATCCGTCATGTTTTCGATGAAGTACCGTAGCAACTTGGAGACCTTGCAGCGCGAGACATTATATAATAAGGTGAGGTTGGGTGACTATCCAACGTGCGATGGCTACCTCGACGGCATTATCGCCGTATCGGAAGACTACAAGGTATTGTTCAACCGTTACCGGGATGTGCCTGGCGTCGTGTTCCTCGTGGATCCCCCATACCTCAGCACCGAAGTCGGCAGTTATGACCTTTACTGGCGTCTCTCGGACTATCTTGATGTCCTTACCGTCCTTGCCGACCACCCATTCGTTTATTTTACCTCTGACAAATCCAGCATCATAGAACTCTGTGACTGGATGGGCCGGCATCCTGACATCGGCAACCCCTTTGCCAATTGCCGGCGAGTGGAGATAGGAGCGCACATGAACTATTTGGCCGGCTATACCGACATCATGCTCTACAAACCGGCTGCCTGAACGATATTTAAACACCATTCAAAAACCTTTTAAACGATGAACAAATACCACCAGATTCTCAGCAGGATCCTTGCATCCGGCAAGATGCAGGACAACAAAAAGGGCAGCATCCAATATCTGCTCAATGAGACACTCCGTCTCACTCCCGCAGACCTCCTTGACATTTTCGAGACCCACGGCATTGCCCGCATGAAGCTGCGCTCGGAACTCAACCTGTTCATGCAAGGCGAACGCCTCACTGAACGTTACCGCGAGGTCGGCATCACATGGTGGGACTATTGTGGCCCAATCCTTGTCAATAGCTATCCCACATACTTCGAGAAACTGCCTCCACTTATTGCCAGGATCAACCGCGAGAAGCGCAGCAGTAAGAACTATGTGCTCTTTCTCGGCCAGACTGATGCAGAGAGCAATCAAGCCCCGTGCCTCAGTCTCGTACAATTCCAGATTGATGAAGGCCAACTTGTCCTCAGTGCCTACCAGCGCAGCAGTGATGCCAACCTCGGACTTCCCTCAGACATCTACCATCTCTACCTCATGTCACGTCAAATAGACTTACCTCTTAAGAGCATTACCCTCTTCCTCGGGAACGTCCATATCTACGAGAACAACATTGAGCGGACGAAAGATTTATTGGATGGGAAGGAAAGTGTTAAGTTCGACCTAAACGTGTAAAAGCCCGATTACAGGTCGTGCATAAAGAATATAAAAGTCCAAATTAACACCTTGCAAAGGTAGTCATTCTTTTCGATCTGACCAAACAGAATAGACAAAAAAACAGCCTCAAAAATAATATTTCCGAGGCTGTTTTTTGCAATGGGAAGGAACAAAATTTTTATACGTTTCGTTTTGGGAAAGTGAACATTTCGTTTTGGAATCCGCGAACATTTCGTTTTGCGGATTATACGGCGAGCCAACAATGTGGCACTCGTTCCGCTCATGGCGATGTCCAAGATTCCCTCGGCATCGATGCGTTTCATGTGAGCACCATCGTAGGCCAGCACGGGCAGGAAGCTGATAAACTCAGCCACGTTCTTCTCGGTATTCGATTCGTTGAGGTTCAGTCGCGTACAATAGTTGACAATCTGCCGCAGGGCGCGGTTCGGGGCGAAGTCGAAGACATAACACTCTTCTTTCAGCACATCTGTACGGTTGGGGTGCTCATCATCGGGGTTCTTCATCGTCCACGGCGTCTGCACGCGGAAAGCAGCTTGGAAGTACGTCTCAGGGCTGGATGAATTACGCAGCATGAAGATGCCCGTCCACGGCCGCACACTCACGCCCGTGGTCAGTTTGCCGCACGAGAGCGTGATGCTCTTGGAGTGTAGCGGGTCACGCATCGCCTTCTGCACAGGTTCCAGCGCATCTAATCCGATTCCAGCCTCTACGCCCGCACACACCACAATCTCGTAGTCGTGGTAGAATGTGTTCTGACGTTGTTGCATCAGGTTCCTCATGGCATAACAAGCTGCCACGGACGGCAGGAACCAGAACGTATGACTGAGCACCCGCAGCAGCGGCGCATGGCTGAACGGCATCGGCGGGCGATCCGTGCGTAGTTTCAAGTCGCTGACAATCTGCTCGCTGTAAGCTCCGCGTATCAGGTCAAGCCACTTCTGCACTTCGTCCTCATAGATGAAGCGGGCATCGTTTCCGCTGCCCTCGGCAGAGAAGAACAGATTGAGGTCGAACTCGTTGAATTCACCACCCTCTGCCACGGCACGGATGGCATCCGGCAGCTGATAGGTCATCATCACCAAGCGTGGAAGTGAGCGATACGGGTTGGCCTCTTCCGTTCCTTTCCATTCAGCTTTGGCCCGTTGTTCATCGCTGTATGTCCAGTTGTAAATCTGCTCTTCGATGAACTCGCCGCTGTTGATGGCGCGGAACGGCGTACCACTTAGGTAGAGGTAGGCACCCGTAGTAATGGGCAGACATTCCTCGTCGAAATACTCTAAGCCGTTGCCCTCGGCGGCCTGCTGTTCGCGGCGGTCTTCATGTTCAAAGAGATCCTTGGCCGTCTCGCGCCATGCGCCGTAGTGGTATTCGTCGAACACCACGCAGTCCCAGTTCATCAGGTGTACGGCTTCATTCTTCGCCTTGATGCCGCCAGCATCGTTCTTGCCCAACAAATCTTGGAAGGAGCCGAAATAGACGATGGGGCGCGAGCGGTCGGCCGTGTCGAGGTTCAACTCCGTTTTGTTGGACACGAACTGCCAGCCCTCGAAATCCACGTGCGTCATCAAATCCTCATCCCACGAGCTCTCCACAGCGGGCTTGAAGGTAACGACCAACAGGCGCTTCCATCCCATCCGCCTTGCAAGCTGATAGGTGGCGAACGTCTTGCCGAAGCGCATCTTGCAGTTCCACAGGAAGTGTGGCGTCATCTCGGGCTCCTCCTTGCGCATCCGCTCGAAGTAATTAACGGTATCATCCACAGCTTTCTGTTGTTCTGGTCGCATCCCGAAGTTCTCGCTTCGTGTCAGTTCCAATTCGCGGCGCTCGCGGACAGCGTTGATGGCGGCCAGCACGTCGTTTCGTGTGCAGCGATACCACTCGCCACCCGTACACTCCACGTCATGCCGCTTCAGATAGTCGTGCACTTCATGATCCATGAAACTGCTGCCGTCGGCGCGCATCGCACTCTCCTCCACGACAATCCGATAAGGCTGTTCGCCCGGGAGAATGACGGGGTACTGCTGGCGCACACGCTCTTGCACGCCGATGGTGGTGTAGCCCACCTTCAGCTGTCCCGCAAAGCGAGGGTCTGCGTAAGCGTATATCTGGGGATTGCCCTTTGGTCGGGCTGGAAAGAAAGCGTCATTTGTTGCCATAGCGAATCATCTTATTTGTTATTCCATCGGGCGAATCATGCTCTCAATGAAAGCAATCTCATCAGCCGTGAGGTTGTATTTGTCGTAGAGGTCAGCATCTGTCCAAGGACGGGAGAAGTCTTGGAGGGGGACGAATACAAACTTATCTTTGGATAAATTAATCGAAGAAACTGCCTGTAATAGCAGGAATCGTGCAAATTTAGTTCCTAAATATGAGCATAAGTTTTCTGCTTTTATATTAGTCGCGAACTTACCAAAAATAAGATATGAATCTGTGCATACTTCACAGGGCAGCAAAACCCTAAGACTTGATAGCAATCTAAGTTGGCCGTTTCTATCTGGTTCCCCAGCATGTTCAACCGTTATGCGACTGATCATAACTTTATAGGCTGTTGCAAAGTCTTCATTCTGTAGTACTTCTTTAGGTGAAATGAATCCTTCTCCTTTACTGGATATTAGCTTATAACAACCTTCAAATCTTCTTTCTCGTCCTCGTTCTGCTGTTGTTAATCCAAATGGGTTTCTTGATAACATGATACGATTGATACAAGCCTCTCCTTGTCGTTTCACCTTTTCAATAATATCTACCGCTTGATTATACCTAACGAACACAGGGTATTCATTGAGTTTTCTCATACGATTGCTCTCAACGCCATTTAGTGAAGTTGTGAAATCACATGAACCATGATAATCTCGAACCCACAGGAAATAGCAAACACCTCCACCTATACTATTATTAGGGAAACAATCTTTAGCATTCACGAAGTCTTTGATATATCTGAATCTATCATCATTCAAGGTTTGTTCCCTGAATTCATCTAACCCCTTTCCTCCTGCAAACCATCTTGCTGGAATAATCATGCACAAATATCTTGGATTTAACTTCTTTGCCTGTTCCACAAAGAGATGATAGATGGGCTTGGCGCTAGCTCCGTTCCCTCCATCATCTAACTGATACGGCGGATTTCCAATGATGACATCAAATTTCATATTATTAAATAAGGTGTTAGGCTTGTTGGTGTGAATGAACTCGTAGGCGTGTGTTTCGAGGTCGCTACTGCGGTCATAAACGTTGCGGGCGGCTCCACAGTAGGTACACTTGCCGTTCGCCCATGTATGGCGGATGCGGCGATAACGGATGTTGCCTTCGGCGGTCGTAAACTGCGTACAAACGCTGTACTCCGAATCAGCACGTTTACTGCAATAGACGCTGCGACGCGAGAGCATGGCGGTCAGCTCCGTGATAGCGATGCCATAGAGCTGCTGCGTGAAGATGTGGTTGATGCGCTCCTGCTGGTCGGGGATGGCCTCTGCAAGTCCGACAATCAGGCGCTTGGCAATCTCGCGGAGGAAGACGCCAGTCTTCGAGACGGGGTCGAGGAAACGCGTCCGTGGTGAGCGGAACAGCTCCTGCGGCAGCATGTCCAGCATACGGTTGACCAAGGCAGGAGGCGTGAACACCTCGTCGTTGCTCAGATTGGCGAGGCACGACAGCACATCGGGATTGTACTGAGTGACAAGTAATGAGGAAGTCATGGCTGAGGGATGTTGAGGTAAGACATCAGGGGGAATTCTCGGATGGGTGTGGGGATGAATGCTTCATCGCCCAAGTCGCTGAACAGGTTGGGCTCATCCATGGGCTGGTTCTTCAGCAGCATGTCGAGGGTGAAGTCGCGACGCTTCACCTGCTGTCCCACCCAAGACCATTCGCTGAACACAATCGGGTCTTGGCGTTCGTCGGGCGTGCAGAGTGTCAGGGCATCGCCCCAGATGATGTTGCGCTCCAGCAGATAACGAGCCACGGCCACCAATTGATGGTCCATATCTCTACCCCCAATGGAAGTCCTCCCCCCGACGGGGGGAGTTAGAGAGGGGCTTGCCTGCATGAAAACGCCCAAGAGGCGCTCGCGACATTCGCGTACATTGTCCTCCAAAATGTCTATACCATAAATCGAGCTGAGTGCGATGAGCGCATTCAGTTCCCATTGTGCGGAGCTGGCGGCATAGAGCCGTGAGACCACCGCCAACTTCCTCTCCAGAATGCGGACAAGGAAGTTGCCGTTGCCACAGGCAGGTTCCAGGAAGCGCGAGTCTATGCGCTCCGTCTCTGCCTTCACCAAATCCAGCATGGCGTTCACCTCGCGGTCGGCGGTGAACACCTCGCCATGATCAGCCACGCGCTGGCGCGACTTGATTTGTTGTTCTTTGTTGTCGGGTATCATGTTGGTCGGACATTTAACACCAAAAGAAAAAGCGCACCCCATCCGTTGTACTACTCCAAGTAGGGTGTCCGACCAAAGATGCCCTGTGAAGTGAAGTACAAGGAAAAGGGCACGCCCTTTGCAGGCGTGCATCCCTTTCTCGTTGACACTTCACATATTAAATAGTTGGTCGGACAATTTACTTGGATGTCATCGAAAAAAGTCTGCGACGTAGTTTCTCGTCTGTCATTCCCACCACCCCATCATCGTCTCCGCTGAGACAGGGCTTTAGCAGGTTTGACGTGGCAAAGATACAAAGATTTTCTGAGGTGCAAGAAAAAAAGAGCAGGAAAAGTTTACACATCATAGAATACTTGAGCTGATTAGCAAATAGTTGGTAGTGGATTCCTACTTAGTCTTTTAGTTGTTTCTTACCTTCTTATTCTTGCAATATTTTTCTGTAGTTGTCGTGATATTCTACAATGTATTTGTTGTATTATTTAATTGCTGATAAATATTTAGTGCAAATTTGTCTCAAAACAGCAATATTTTTATGCGAAAAATTTGTTTGTTTTAAAGGAGTATCGTACTTTTGCACCAAAATTTATAAAAGATACTTATATATCATGAAAATATTATCGATACGACAGTTCAACCGCAAGCTTAAGGCAACAGTTCAGCAAACTGGGCGTTTGAGCTTCAATGAGGAGACCGTCAAGTCCTTGTTCTTAGCTGACAAGTTTGGCATTAAGTTTTTCATGGAGGGAGAACCTGAAGAACTTTACATGGCAATTATGGAAGCACAGGACGAAGATTCATTCCCCATCCGAAAGAGTGGAGCGTACTTTTACGTGGACACCAAGCTGCTGTTTGATGAACTACAAGTGGACTACAAGGCATACACAGTCTTTTACGACCTCGTGCGGTGTGCCACATACGATGATGATGCTGGTGGAGAGTGCTATAAAATGAATAAAAGAACCATTAAAAAGAAATTGAAAGATGATAACATAGACGAGCAATAAGAAAAGCCCCGCACATCGGGAGAGGTGATGCGGGGGCCGGAGGGTTGTCTCTTAAACTTTTGCAGGGTGTGAGAGACGACAAACTTCGATAAAAGAGCGGGGAAGTTTGCGCCGCAAAAGTACTTCTATTTTTGCTTTCTGCCAACTTTTCCATACCTTTTAACATTTCCGTTTTTACAACGGGAAATAATACTATATTAGAATAACACAAATATAATCAGAGATTTAAATTATTTGCTTCTATGGAACAAAAAAATTACTCTTCCTGCTCTCCGGAGCAAATGCCTACCGAAACTGGTGGCGAAGCGTCAGCACTACAGCCTCGTCTGTATGCTGACCCTCAGTATGTATTCTCTCTCTTCGGAAGGGGATACCTCAGTAGGAAATACAACAAGTGGGTGCCTCCAAGTAAACCACAACAGGTCGTTGATGTATCCTGGACTGGGGCGTACATCAAATCCGACCGTGCGAAATGGGCAACGGAGGAACTACGCCGCATCAAGGAGACTGCGTCTGACCAAGAAGTCCGCGATTTCAAATTGCGAGAATTCGAGTCCGTTGCGGCATCGGGAACCTTCAGCTATCGCAATGCCGATAGTCTGCTCACACGTTCCCGCTACATCACGCTTGATATCGATGACCTCTCGTCAACAGAGGAGGCCCGCGAAGTGCAACAAGCATTGGTCGCAGACCGCCAGATAGAGACGGCGCTATGTTTCGTCTCCCCCAAGGGCCTCGGCGTGAAGTGGATAGTGGAATTACCTGAGTGGTGTCAAGGCTTTCCCTTCGCTGAGCAATATGCCTCCTTGAGCCGCCATGTGGGCTTTGAGTACGGCATTCAGGCTGATCCAGCGTGTTCCGATATCTGCCGCCTGTGCTTCCTACCTTACGATCCAGATTGTTACATTAACCCCAAATATTTAGTATCATGAACAGTTTTACAGAACAAGAAAAGCTGGAGCTATATGCCCAGCAGATTCACGAATCAGGTATTGACATTACGTCAGATTACAAGGACTGGGTCGAGATTGCCTATGCCTGCGCCTCGCAAGGAGAAGCTGGCCGCGAACCTTTCCACCTCATCAGTAGCAACTATTCCGGCTATGCACGCGAAGAGTGTGACAAACACTTTTCCAACTGCTTGAAGACCACCAGAAGCTGCGTGAACATCGGCACCCTCGTGAAGATAGCCAAAGACCACGGTATCGACCTCAAACTGCCTAAAGGTCGCAGGCCTAAGAGCAAAGCACAAAAAGAAGAGGAACAAGCAAGTGTTATCGAGACTGCAACTGAGCTATTAAACGAGTGGGCAAAATGGTGGTTCAACACTTGGACCAACCGTGTAGAGATACAAGAGCCTGATGGCAAACGACGCCCCGTGTGTGACCGCGATTTCTCGACCTACTATTGTCGGCTAAAAGGCGCAGGAATACGAATCAGTGCAAAGGACGTGGAACATCTGATTATGAGCCGCGATTTCACGGAGGATGACGACCCCTTCCGCAATTACTTCAACAGCTTACCTAAATGGCAGGAAGGAGATACTGACTACATCCGAGACTTCTTTGTGGGGCACATGGAATTCGGAGACCCTGAAAATACAGAGTTCTATGCCCACATGTTCCGCAAATGGTTTGCCGGTGCCGTGGCTCTGTGGTTGGGCTATGTAGATGAGAACCCGATAGTGCCCGTACTATACGGCGAGCAGCACATTGGAAAAACGTATTTCGTGCGACGCATTCTTCCCCCTGAATTACAGTCCTACCTCTTTCCTGTCAACCCTGCGGCCAAAGTGGATAAGGATTTCGAGATTTCCATGTCCGAAACACCCATCATGTTCCTCGACGAGTTCAATATCGCCAACCTTCAAAAATCCGAAGCCTACAAATACGCCGCCACAGCGAGCAAGAGCTATCTGCGGGACAGCTACGGCCACTTCCGGGAGATGCGCGACCGCAAGGCTGCGCTCATTGCTGCCACGAACCACGAAAAATTCATCCGTGAGAACGAGGGCATACGCCGCTATCTGGCTGTGCATCTCAAAGGCACCGTTAATCTCAATGAAAATCCCCTCCCCTATGAAGGTGCCTATGCCCAAGCTCTTTATCTCATTGAACATGGCTACAATCCCAAGCCAGACAAAGAGGAGTCTCAGATGATTACGGAGCATGACCAACCTTATGTGATGAATGATGATGTAGTCGAGGCATTGAACACCTTCGTCCGCCAACCGGATGAAACAGGGGTGGTCGTGGCTCTTTCTGCGGGCGATTTACAGAGAGAGCTCAGTCTGCGAGGATTCAACGGAAAAGGATTCAGCACAGTGAATATTGGCAAAGCCATGAAAGCGATGGGGTTCACATCCAGTAAGATTCGTGGCTATTCCAAGTATCGCGTCATCTTGGCAACGCCTCAGCAACAAGAGCAGCAAAAAATAGAGGATGCCAAGCTTGAGCAGCCGCAAGAAACGGCAGGTGAGCCTGACCTCCCGTTCTGATTCAACCTTGAGGGGGAGGTGGTGAACATTCTCCTTAAAGAGAATAGGGAAAAATGCCTAAATAAAGTACGAACTTTGTACTCTATTTAGGTATTTTCTTATAAGCTTCCATGAGCAGACTCTCACCATCTTCCCCTGATCAAGCCCTCGCCCTACCCCTCACAGATCTGCCGAGCCATCTCGTTCAGGGCGAGGCATTGGCCGCGCTGGATGGTGAGGCGCTCGTTGTGGTGGTCCCAAGGAGCGAGGAGGAGAAGCTGACCGCGGGCACAGGCTTCCATGCGGCTGCCGCCAGGTTTGGCAAGGTCGGTGAAGCCGTTCTCCTGAAGGACAATCAGGGGAAGCCCCTCGTCGAAGGCGGCCCGCATGACCTGCTTCTCGCCCCGCGAGATACAAGGGGAAACCAGCACGGCACCACTGCGGGCCTGCGAGAGCCACCAGGCTTGCTTGGCGGCTATCTCCTCATCAGTGAGGCGGCGCGAGCATTGCACCTGCAGGCGCACGGGGCGCTGGAGCAGGAAGCGGTTGCCAATGGCTGAGAATTGTTGCCCAGCCACCATGAGGCCGCGCTGCACGCGGAAGAGGTCGGGCTGCTCGCGCTTCATCAACAGGCGGCGGGGGTTGTCGCGGAGGTAGTCGAGCCAGCGCTGCAGCTGCCCCTCGCGCAGGAGCAGTTTGTCGTTGAAGCCGCGGGCAAAGAGCAGCCCGTGGCTGCGGTCGTCGCGGGGTTTTGTGGGTTGCGGTTCTGTGGGTTGCGACTGAGTCGCAACAGACTGAACGGCAGACGGAACGGCAACAGACTGAACTGAGGGGAAGAGCTCGCGGAAGGCTCGGTTGCAGCCTGTCTTAAAGCCACGGATCACTCGGCTGAGATCCACCGGCAGGCGCTCCCGAACGAAGAGGATACCGTGGAGATGGTCGGGCATCATCTGCAGCGCGATGATCTCTATCTGCGGGTAGTAGCGGGGAATGCCCCACCACTCCTCTTTCACCCGCTCGCCGAGCTCCATGAGCTCCACGCGCGGCGCATCCGCCGCATCGAGGTCGGCGGTACTTCGACCAAGGACGGCACCGAAAAGGGGACGGCGCCCTTCGGTGGTCATGGTGACCATATACATCATACGCTCCGTGTAGTCGTGGCCTACACAGCGGCGCTGCATCGACGGCTTCTTCTCGCCGGCGAAAGCTTTCTGACTTTCATATACTTCGCGCTTCATCGGTGCAAAGATAGCAAAAGTATTTTTGTCCGCTTTATTTCTTGCGGATTATTTCGGAATTTTAAACAATTTAGGCGATGAAATAATGCTGGAAATATTTGTGTAATTCAAAGATTTTCACTACCTTTGTAGCGTAATCAAGAGAGGTTACGCAGCGGGCTGACAAGGCGTTGTCAGCGAGGTAACGAAACGAAGTCAGCGGGCTGACGGAAGCAAGTCAGGCGCCTGACGAAGCAAAGTCAGCGAGGCAACAACCCTATCTTTTTTAACCTTAAATTTTTTACTATCATGAGAGAATCAATTAAGTACAGCGTCACAGAGATGAAGAATCTCATGCGACCCGAAGACGCCCCCAAGGGCTACGCACGCGTTCAGCACCAGAAGACCCTCACTCTGGAGGATCTGGCCGACCACATCGTGGGCCACGGCTCGCCCTTCTCCAGCGGCTCCATCGAGGGTATCCTCATCGACATGACCAAGTGCATCGGCGAGGCACTCAGCGAGGGCAACAACGTGAACCTGGGCCGCCTGGGCGTGCTCAAGACCACCATCTCCTGCGAGGGCTCCGAGGCCGGCACGGACAAGGACGGCAACCCCAAGACGGCCGCCGAGATGTTCACCGCCGCCAACATCAAGGGCCTGAACGTGAACTTCATGTCGGGCGAACGCCTGCTGGCGGAGCTGGCCAAGGCTTCCTTCGAACCCACCATCACGCGCGCTGCACAGGCTGCTGCTCTCCGCGCCGAGAAGAAGGGCCAGAAGAGCGCCGACTGGAGCGATCCCGAGGATCAGGAGGAGCCGTAATGGACAGTTAACAATTAACAGTTAACAGTTTACAATGGACAATTAAGCCTCGCCCTTGGCCATTGGTTTCCCGTTCTGTGGAAGCTAATGGCCTTTTTTTGCGTTTTATTTGGCCATCATAGCAAATATGTTTACCTTTGCAACTGATAATCATTATCAAGGACAAGTAATGAAAAAAGACAGAAAAACAACTGAAAGCAGGCAATGGTGGAAAGACTTTCTCATCGGCGTCCTCGGTACAGCCATAGGCGTAGGGCTGACATTTGCCGTAAGCAAAATCGTTGAAAACAACAAGAAGGAAGAGGCACAGCACGTAACGGCCATGATGATTATTGACGATATGGAGAATAGCCTGGAGATCGTCCGGTTCATCAAAGAAGACGAAGAACAGCGGGATTTAGCCGCACGATATGTACTGGAACATCTGAGCGCGATAGACAGCATATCATACGACACCCTCAGCCTCGTTGCCAATTACATCATAGACGGCAGTTTTTACAGTACCGAGACGGAATTCAGCGAATCCGGCGAGAAAATTTTCCAAAGTGCACAAGACGCCTGGATGAACCTCAATGACATCTCGTTCATCCGCAGCGTGGACGAATTCTACAAGTCCAGGGCTGTGCTCAGGGATGCCATGCAGACCCACTACAGCTGGAGAAAACCTGTTAGCAAGGCCGAGAACGACGAGATGCTCACCAATACCGACATACTTGATTCCTGGGAAAAATACAACACCTATCTCAAAAGCAAGCTCTCGGAACCCAAGACCCTGAAGTTCATCAACCAACATTCGCACCGCAAGCAGTTTTATGACGACGTCATCGAGCAGTGGAGCAGTATCATCGCAGATTGCAAGAATCTGATGGACATCTCCGATGCCGAGATGGAAGAGTTCAGATCTGATACAAAGTGAAACTGCAAGCTTTAATATGGCACTTCCTAAATTCATCATCACAATGGACGGGTATCTGCGTCTGGGCATGGTTAATCAGCATAAGGATTTGCTGATGGGTGATGACCAGTGCATCGGGGGCGGGTACTACCAGTTTGACTGGACAAGCAATCGCCTGATACTTGACCGTGCATCGTATGATTTTGGACGGCCACGCTGGCACCTGCTCGAAACCTTGAAGGTGCCAGCACAATACCGTGGTCTCCGCATCGTCTATCTTTATGACGATGACCATGAGGACGTCATCGTGAGTGATGAATTAAACATTGAATACTACGAATAAGATAAGTATGGATTTCAACAAGACTTACGGCTCTTCAGACGAGTATCGGAGGGAAAAGCTGATCAAGAGAATTGAGCACGCGCTCAGTAGCCTCACACTCGAAGAGCTGGAGGCGCTACACTACGACATGATAACCAAGAACTACATCAACGAAACGAACCTGTGATAACAGATGATGAATAGTTGGATGATGATAATAGCAGGGATGCCGAACCTGAACTTCTTGTGCAGGGTCTTATGATGCCAGACTTTCATTCCAAGCCACGCTCCGATGCTGCCGCCAATGACTGCCATGAGCAGCAAAGTAGCCTCTGATATGCGCCATTTGGAACGTTTCGCTCGCCACTTGTCGATACCATACATGAAGAAAGCGACCACGTTGACGGCTAAGAGATAAATGAATATTTCCATCAAATAAGAAACCCGCTGGATTTCAGCGGGTTGTTTTTTGTTCGTGTGGAGCATGCGAGACTCGAACTCGCCACCTCTTGACTGCCAGTCAAACGCTCTAGCCAGATGAGCTAATGCCCCATTTTCCTCAAAAGCGCTGCAAAGGTAGGGATAAAATCGATACGTCGCAAATTTTTTCTTCGTTTTTTGCTTGCAAATCACGAAAATCATGTACCTTTGCACTCAGGAAACTTTAGAAAAGAGAGAAAATGAGCATGATTCAATGTCCCGAATGTGGGCATGAGGTGTCATCGAAAGCCTCTGAATGTCCTGAATGTGGCGTGCGCATTGCCGGCAATGTCAAGCGGTGCCCCGTCTGCAACGCCTTTGTGCTGATGGGTGCCAGCGAGTGCCCTAACTGCCACACGCAGTTCGTTGTTCCCGCGACGACGCCCGAGCAGCCTAAAGAAGACCGTCACGAAGAAGAAAAAGCTGCACCCAAGCAGCCCAAGCAGCGAGGAGGCTTCCTGTGGAAGCTGGCCGTGTGCGCGGCGCTGGTGGCCGGTTGCTTCCTGGTGTACCTATGGATTGAGCACGTGGAAGAAGAGGACAAGGCCGACGCCGCCTTCGCGCTACTGGAGCGCTGCAACGACCCGCAGAACTTCCATGATTTCCTTCAGCGCTACGCCGACAGCGAGCATGTGCCCGCCGTGGAAGCACGCATCAAGGCTCTGGAAAAAGAGGAGAAGGAATGGCAGCAGGCACAGAAGAGCCTGAATCTGGCACAGATGAAGCAGTTCTTCGCCACCTACCCCACCTCGATTCACCGTCAGGCTGCCATGCATTATATCGACTCGCTGGAATGGTGCGCCGTCAGCGCCCTCGGCACCTCGGCAGCCTACACCACCTACATCACGAATCACGACAACGGCGACTATATCACCCAGGCTTTTGCCGCCCGCGACTCTGCACTCCGCAGCGAACAGCAGGCACGCCGCGACTCCATCGCTGCTGCGGCTGCTGCGGCCCGTGCTGATAGCACCGTCTTAGAGGCTACTCCTACGCTCTAACAGCACCACATTCTCCACGTGCTGCGTGTGGGGAAACATATCCACCGGTTGAATCCGCGTGACCTTGTAGTCTGTGTCCAACAGCGCGAGGTCACGCGCTTGCGTAGCGGGGTTGCAGCTCACATAGACGATGCGCGCGGGGGCGGCCTTCAGGATCACGTTGACCACATCACCGTGCATGCCGGCACGCGGCGGGTCGGTGATGATGATGTCGGGGCGGCCATGCTCGGCTATAAACTCCTCGGTCAGCAGGTCCTTCATGTCGCCGGCAAAGAACTTCGTGTTCGTGATGCCGTTGAGCTGGCTGTTCACCTTGGCATCCTCGATGGCTTCCGGCACATACTCGATACCGATGACCTCACGCGCCTGACGCGCCACAAAATTCGCTATCGTGCCCGTGCCTGTGTAGAGGTCATAGACTAAAGGAAGACCCTGACGGGAGGGGTCGGGGGTGGGTCTGAAAGCGAACTCCCGCGCCACCTTATAGAGTTCATAGGCCTGTTCCGTGTTGGTCTGGTAGAAGCTCTTCGGGCCTACCTTGAAGCGCAGGTCCTCCATCTGCAGGAACACATGGTCCTCGCCCTTGAACACCACGACAGGCAGGTCGACGAACGTGTCGTTGAATTTCTGGTTGTTGACATAAAGCAGCGAGGTCACCTCGGGGAACTGCTCGCCGATATATTGCAGCAGCGCCTCGGCCTGCTGTTGTTCCTCGGGGGTGAAGATGCAGAACTGCAGTAGGAGCATCAGCCCGCCTGTGTTCGAGAGGCGTATCATCATTCCGCGCAACAGCCCCGTGTGCTCGCGGGCATCGAAGAACGTGAGCCCATGGGCGTAGGCATAGTCGCGGATGGCTAGGCGCAGACGGTCGTTGATGGGGTCCATCAGGTGACATTCCTCGATGGGCAGAATCTTATCGAAAGTACCGTTGGCATGGTAGCCCACGCTCTCCTGACGCTCGAACTGCTCGCCCGAACGTATCTGCTCCTTCGTCAGCCACCGCTTGTTGCAGAAACCGAACTCCAGTTTGTTGCGGTACTCCTGCGTCCGCTGGGAACCCAGAATAGGCGAACAAGGCGGCAGCGCGACCTTCCCGATGCGCGTGAGGGCATCCATCACCTGCTGTTGCTTAGCCTGCAGCTGAAGCTCGTAGGGTAGCATCTGCCACTTGCAGCCACCACACACGCCGAAATGCGGGCAGAACGGCGCGATACGGTCAGCCGACGGTTTCACCATCCGCACCACCTCAGCCTCAGCATAGCTGTGCTTCTTCTTCGTCAGCTGCAAATCCACCACGTCGCCCGGCACCACAAACGGCACGAACACCACCAGGTCATCCACACGCACCAGCGCCTTTCCCTCGGCAGCCACCGCCTGTATGGTCACGCCCTCCAGCAAGGGCAAAGCCTTCTTCTTCCTTCCCATATCAAAAACTTTATTGTGTTACTTCACCTCGTTGACGAGGTCCTTGCCATCCGTGAAATCGAGGACGTTCTGGAGGGTGGTGACGGCGATGTTGTGGGTGGCTTCTCGGGTGAAGAAAGCCTGGTGAGAGGTGACGATGACGTTGGGCATCATCAGCAGGAGAGCCAGCTTATCGTCGTCGATCATCTTGTCCGAACGGTCCTCGTAGAAGTAGTCGGCCTCCTCCTCATACACATCGAGACCCGCAGCCCCCACCTGGTGCGAACGCAGGCCGTTGATGAGGTCCTCGGTCTTGATGAGCTTGCCGCGTCCGGTGTTGATAATCATCACGCCAAACTTCATCTTCGTGATGGAGTCGCTGTTGATGATGAACTTGGTGTCCTCGGTCAGCGGGCAGTGGAGAGAGATGATGTCGGACTGCTCGTAGAGCTCGTCGAGCGTCACGATTTTCACCTGATGCTCCTCAGCAAACTGCTTGTCGGGATAGAGGTCGTAGGCCAGCACATTCATGCCGAAGCCGCGTAGGATCTTGATGAGTTCCTTGGCGATTTTACCCATGCCGATGAGACCGGCGGTCTTGCCATACATGTCGAAGCCCAAGAGTCCTCCGAGGCGGAAATTGCCTTCGCGCGTGCGATAAACGGAGCGATAGACCTTGCGGTTGAGGGCCAGCATGAGGGTGACGGCATACTCGGCCACCGCGTGGGGCGAATAGGCCGGCACACGAACCACACGGATACCGAATTTGTGGGCTGCGTGCACGTCCACGTTATTGAAACCGGCACAACGCAACGCGATCAGCTTCACGCCATAGCTTGCCATGCGCTCGATGACGTTGGCGTCGCACTCGGCATTCACAAAGATACACACAGCGTCGGCACCTTGTGTCAACGACACGGTGTTCATGCTGAGGCGCTCCTTATAGTATTGGATGTCAAACCCGAATTGTTGGTTTACCTTGGCGAAGGTCTCACGGTCGTAGCTCTTCGCATCGAAGAAAGCGATTTTTGTTGCCATAGTTTCAGTATCGTTTTAGGGGTTGAGTTTTGAATAGCGTTTGATGAGGCTGTAGGCGCCGTAGAGGCCATACTCGCCAGCCTGCGAGAGGTCGGAGAGCCCGCGCTGCACATTGCCGTCGAGCAGCGAGGCGATACCGCGGTTGTAATAGGCATCGGGGAAGCGGGCGTCCATGTTGAGGGCGCGGCTGTAGCTGTCATAGGCCTGACGATAATCCTTCAGGGCGAGATATACATTTCCGATATTATACCATGCGTAGGCGAAGGTGGGCTCCAGCTCCACGGTATGTCGCAGCGCCTGCAGGGCACGGTTGTAACCCAGCTGCAGGGTGACTTCCGTGGCCTCGTTCTTCATAGCCTCGACACTCCGGCATTGCACCTGCGCCTGCATGAAGGGTATCAGGGCATTGGAGGGCGCGAGCGCAGCAGCACGTTCCAGATCGGCCGTTGCGGACTCGAAGTCGCGGACGTGGTAGTAGGCCATCGCACGTGCAAGATAAAGCTCCGCCTCGGGTTGGGATGCCTTCTCGATGCGGGTCGTAAGGTCTGCGATGGACGTAAAATAGGTGGTCATGCCAGCCTCGTCCATCGTGGGCTCGATGTTGGTGAGATAGATGGTCTTGAGATGGAGGTCGGACAAGCGGCTGTTCAACCGGTCAAGAAGCTGGTGGAAAGGTATATAGCGGTTAGTGACGGCGAGCTGACGGTGGTGGCTGAGGACGATGATGGGCTGAGGCTGCACCTCGACCTGATGGTCCTGTACGCGACCGCGATAGGCGCTGGCATACTCGTGCTCCGGCTCGTCGGTATCGGCTTCCACGAGGGAGGCATAGTCGTTGATGTCGCGCTGGCTCTGCTTGCGCGTTTTCGAAGTCTTCGGTTTGATGCCGGCCCGTGCATCCGTACGCGCCTTGAGGATGCGGAACTCGTCGCGCTCAGCCCCATAGACGTCGCCCAGCTTGCGACGGATGGCTGCTCGCTGCTGATAACCATAGAGGAAATCGGGATAGGCATCCAGCACCTGCGAAATGTCGCGGAGGGCGCCTCGGTAATCCCCCGTCTGATCCAGAAGCAGAGCACGGTTGAAGAGGGCTATCATGTTGTCGGGCTCCACGGAGAGAACGTAGTTAAAGTCCTCGATGGCGGCATTGTCCTCGCCCACCTGTGCACGCATGAGACCTCGGTTGAAGTGGCCCAGATAGTTGCGCGGTTCTATCTCCAGGGCCTGGTCGTAGTCAGCCATTGCGCCACGGAGGTTATTCTGGTGGAAGCGTGCCAGAGCGCGATTGATGTAGTAGCCTGCGATGCGCGGACGCTGCAGGATCGCCTTGTCTATCTCGCTCTCAGCCTGCGCATACTGGCCGCGCTGGAGACTGATTGCGGAGCGCATCGTCCACGCCTGAGCATCGTAGGCATCGATAACAAGAGCCGAATCCACGAGTGCGAGAGCGCGCACGGTGTCGCCCTGCTGGATAGCCACCTGCGCCTTCAGCGTCATATTCTCGGCTTCCTTGGGCCAGAAGCGCACCATCTCATCGAGCACGGAGTCTGCCCGCTGATAGTCCTTGAGTTCGAAGTAACAAAGGACAAGGTTATGGAGGCTCACTTTGTGGCGCGGTTCCATCTCCAGCACTCGCTGATAGTCCTCCGCAGCACCCTGATAATTCTTCAGGTTCACCCGACAGAGGCCGCGCAGCTGGTAGGGGTCGGAGACATAGGGATTGCGCTCGATGCTTTCGGAGCAGTCCTGCTCAGAGCCGGAATAGTCTTCAAGATAGAACTTCGCCAAGCCACGGAAGAAATAGGGTTCGTGGAGATAGGGCTTAGCGGTAATCACCATGTTGAAGCGCTGGATGCTGAGCACATAGTCCTCGTAGTAGAGGGCGTGGCGCCCCATCATCATGACGCGGTCGGTGTTGATTTGAGCCTTACAGATTGAAATATTGAAACATTGAAACATTGGAAGATTGCTCGCGAGCAGGAAGCAAGCGAGAACCACAAATCTCCAAAGAGAAGTCTTTTTCAATGTTTCAATCTTTCAATTTTTCAATCTTTCAATTTCTCCATTTTTCAATTTCTCAATCCTCCTACCTCCTCACCTTCACCTTGTAGTCGCAGGAGAAGCGGCCCTTCATGATATCGTTCAACTTTCCCTTTATCATCTGCTTGCGAAGTCCCTGGATATGATCGGTATATACCTTTCCGTCGAGGTGGTCAAATTCGTGCTGCATGACACGTGCAAGGTAGCCGTCCACCCACTCATCGCGCTCCTGGAACTGCTCGTCGAGATAGCTGACACGGATGCGTGTGGGGCGCTTGACATTCTCACTCATGCCTGGCAGGGAGAGGCAACCCTCATCCATCGATTCCTGATGACTCTTGTCGTATTCCTCGATGTAGGGATTGTAAAACACATGACGATAGCCCTCGTACTGGGGATAGTCGTCCTTGAGAGGATTCAGGTCGATGACCACCACACGAACGGAGCGGCCCACCTGCGGAGCTGCGAGGCCGATACCGCCGCTGCGGTCGAGTGTGTCGAACATATCCTGCACGAATTGGGCGATTTCTGGATTCTCGGGGTCGATATCCTCTGCCACTTGGCGAAGGACGGGTTGACCTAATGTATAGATTGGAAGTACCATATTCAGAATTGAGAATTGAGAATTGAAAATTGAGAGTTAAAAGTTTAGCGTTTTGCCTCCATGTAATCCTGAAGGATGATGGTAGCTGAGATTTCATCCACAAGGGCTTTGTTCTGCCGTGCCTTGCGGCCGATGCCGCTCTCCAGCATCGCGCGATGGGCAAGGACGCTGGTGAAGCGTTCATCGAACAGTTCCACGGGTATATCGGGCAACAGTTTGCGCAGACGATTCACAAAGGGAGTGATGCGACGCATGTTCTCGCTATCCTCACCGTTCATCTGGCGCGGCTGGCCCACAACGATGCGTTCCACCGGCTCACGACGGACATAGTCGAGGACGAAGGCCTCCAAATCCTTTGTCGCCACCGTGGTGAGCCCATTAGCTATCAGCTGCAGAGGGTCGGTCACGGCCAAGCCTGTTCGTTTCTGTCCGTAGTCTATTGAGAGGAGACGCATGAATGAGTTAATAGTTAAGAGTTAAAAGTTAAGAGTTGAAAATTGAGAGTTGAGAGTTGGAAGTGAAAAGTTGAAAGTTTAAAAAAACAGGGGTTAGCTTCACAGCCTACCCCTGCCATAATTCTTACATATATTCACTTTACCAAAAAGAAATGCCTTATTTGCGAAGCAACCAAGCATCAGGATACTGTGCGCGCAAGGTGTTGCGGCTCTGCACAGCGCTGTTGAGATCATCGAACGTAGAAGCGATGACGCGGAACATACCTTGGGGGTTGGTTGCCAACTGAGTAGCGTAGCCTGCGTTGTTCAGCGTCTGCTGCAATGCCTCTGCATTAGCCTTGATGCTGAAACTGCCGACGACAACGCTATATGCTTTCAAACCTGTGCCGTTGACGAGCGTGAGGTTCTCGGTGCGAGTTGCCTCATTTGTCACAGGCGTAGTGGTGACGGTCTGCACGGGAGCCACGGTGGTGACAGGCTGTGTGACGACAGGAGCCTCAGCAGTAGCTGTCTGCTGTGACTTAGCCTTTTCATAAGCCTTCTTGTAGGCACTCTCACTGCTCTTGCAGGATGCCATAGATAAAGCAGCACAAACTGCTACGCCCAAAACGAAATAGTTTTTCATTACTTTTTTACTCCTTTTTTATGTTGAACATTAAATTTCGCCACAAAAGTACATAAAAAGTATTATTCATCAAGGGTATAAAGATAAAAAAAACGTTAAATCTTTAATATTTTGCCACTTTTTTGTCTTTTTTCACGCAAATATTGTGTTCATACGTGAGAAAAAACTATATTTGCAGCACAAAACTCATTTATTCACCCCTAAACTAAAACACTAAACACAATGAAAGCACTGAATTATTTCGTAGA